>Ga0315330_10000662_pt1 | contig 22004 bp, 26 predicted proteins | sample M140m34915metaG_FD_203453 | JGI IMG/M metagenome (GOLD analysis project Ga0315330, IMG submission 203453) | Ammonia-oxidizing marine archaeal communities from Monterey Bay, California, United States - M1 40m 34915 | ecosystem: Environmental > Aquatic > Marine > Intertidal zone | place: USA...
TCGATTCTATTGGGAAAGATACTTTTGAAAAATCTTTGGATTGTCTGCGCCCCCTTGGCAAAATGGTAAGTTTCGGTCAGGCCTCCGGTCCAATACCACCAGTTGATCTTGGCGTCTTCGCACAAAAGGGTTCTTTGTTCTTCACAAGGCCAACTCTTTTCAATTATGCAGACACAGCTAGTAACTTAAGGGCAATGTCCGAGGATTTGTTCCGTGTAGTGGCCTCTGGAGAGGTTAAAATACAGATTGACCAGAAATTCGCTCTTTCAGAGGCGCGTGCTGCTCACGAAGCCTTGGAATCTAGGAAAACAACAGCCTCAACCATCCTAATTCCATAATTTTTGGTATTTATATAACTTCTGTTAACGGGAAAGAACTAGGAGTTCATGGCATCGAAGAAGTCTTCATTATTTTTTGATACTTTCAGCTTGTCTAATAAAAACTCCATAGCGTCTACGGTACCCATTTGAGATAAAATTCGACGCAGTACCCACATTTTGGAGAGCGTTGCTTTATCGACAAGCAACTCTTCTTTTCGCGTTCCAGATTTCGTTATATCGATTGTTGGAAAGGTTCGTTTGTCTGACAGCTTCCTATCTAAGATCAACTCTGAGTTACCGGTTCCTTTAAATTCTTCAAATATAACCTCATCCATTCTTGATCCTGTATCAATCAAAGCTGTCGCTATAATTGATAGTGACCCCCCTTGTTCTATATTTCGCGCCGCACCAAAAAATCGTTTTGGTCGTTGAAGAGCATTAGCATCTACGCCGCCAGTTAAGACTTTGCCGGATGATGGAACAACCGTGTTATAGGCTCTAGCCAAACGTGTAATTGAATCTAACAAAATAACTACATCTCGTCTATGTTCGACCAGCCGCTTGGCTTTTTCAATAACCATTTCTGCAACTTGTACGTGTCGCCCAGCAGGCTCATCAAACGTTGAGCTAATAACCTCACCATTTACGGTTCTGTCCATATCAGTGACTTCTTCTGGTCGCTCGTCGATCAACAGAACGATCAAGTAAACCTCTGGGTGGTTCGCGGCGATAGATTTAGCTATATTTTGCAACATAACCGTCTTCCCCGTTCGTGGGGGTGCTACAACCAAGGCTCGCTGTCCTTTCCCTATTGGCGATATGAGATCTATTACACGGGAAGTTGGGTCTTTTTCTTTCTCGTTACTTTCGATTTCCAAAGTTAAACGTTGATCTGGGTAAAGGGGAGTTAAGTTATCAAAGTTAATACGATGCCTGACAGCGTCAGGTTCTTCAAAATTTATTTGGTTGATTTGTAATAACGCGAAATATCTCTCCCCGTCCTTTGGAGAACGAATCTGTCCCTCGATGGTATCTCCATTTCTAAGGCCGAATTTTCGCACCTGACTTGGAGAAACATATATATCATCTGGCCCAGGGAGATAATTTGATTCAGGCGAACGCAGGAAGCCAAAGCCGTCGGATAACGTTTCTAAAACGCCCATCCCAAATATAGCCACCTCATTTTCAGCCAACTGTTTCAGGATAGCAAACATCATATCCTGTTTTCTCAGAACACTCGCGTTTTCAACTTCTAACTCTTCAGCAAATTCTAGAAGTTCTGATGGGGTCTTCTTTTTCAACTCTTGTAAATGCATGAGTTGCAACTTTCTTCACAATTAAAGATTGGTTTTTATAAATTGTTTTGGCACAAATATCTTGTTTGTCGAGGGGGTGGGCACTCTTTACGCCAGGGCTTCTAATGCCCTAGAATTCATTTAACGAATAACGCTACCTATGTCAAATAAACATATTTTACTATTTATCCTGGTTTTAAAACAGCGAGCAGAACGATTATGATCATTAGAACAGTCGGGATTTCATTCATCACTTTAAAAAACCTTGGTGAAAACGTGTTTTGATCAATAGCAAAAAATCTTCGCCATCTCGAAAGTGCCGCGTGAACACCAGTCATAATGACAAGCGCTATCACTTTATACTGCATCCATGGTTGTTCCAACAATACAGGGTTAATCATTATCAACCAACCGCCTAGTACAAAAGCTACTATCATAGCTGGGTTCATTATAAATCTAAGTAATCGCCTCTCCATAATTTTGAATGTTTCTGAAACTTCCGAGCCCGGGACTTGCATCGCATGATATACAAATAGCCTTGGCAGATATAACATACCTGCCATCCACGCTATCACTGCAACTACATGAAACGCTTTTATCCAGAGATATATTTCCATATTCAATTATTCTCTACCTATTCGAGTGGTGTCTTCAAAAACTCTGCTAATTCGATTAAATTTTCTACCGGTGTAGTTGGTAACACCCCATGCCCTAAATTGAAAATAAACGGTCCATTCTGAAGACTTTCTCTTATATTTCGAGCTTGGTCTATCATTCTTTCACCACCTTCAATTAACACTATAGGATCTAAATTTCCTTGCACAGTCACCTGATTTTGTAAAAACTCAGCGGCCCATTTGGGTGGAACGCTTGTATCAATAGCAACGCCGTCTACAACTACATTACTAGCAAAATCAACATATCCAACCCCAACACCTTTCGGAAAACCAATGATCTTTAGGTTTGGATACCGGCGTTTTAACTCACTACAGATTTCGGAGCTTGGTTTTATTACCCATCTTTGGTATTCTTCTGGCGATAAAACCCCAGCCCAAGTGTCAAAGATCTTTATGACGTCGGCTCCCGCATCTATCTGAAGTGACAAATGTTTGATGGTTGCCTCCACCAGCAGATTAATTAATCTCTCAAATTCTTCTGTTTCTCTATAAGCCCACCCTTTCACGGCAGCATAGTCTTTGCTGCTTTTCCCTTCAACCATATATGTTGCGACAGTCCATGGTGACCCACTAAATCCTATTAACGTTTTGTCCGAGTCAAGTTGAGATTTTACAGACTCAACTGTCTCATAGGTTGACTCTATCCTCGACCAATTTTTATCAATGGAGAGTTTATCGAGGCCCTTTGCATCATAAACCGCGTCAAGAATCGGCCCCCTACCCTCCTCAAACCGGACATTCATACCCAAACCATATGGAACTATTAGAATATCAGAAAATAATATAGCTGCATCTGGGTCAAATCGTCTAATTGGCTGAAGAGTCACCTCTGTAGAAGCGGTCCTATTCAAACAAAGGTCAATAAACCCCCCCGTTCTTGATCTTAGTTCTCTGTACTCTGGTAAATATCTCCCAGCTTGCCGCATAAACCAGAAGGGTGGGCATTTTGTGATCTTTCCGTTAAGAGAATCGATAAGAGGTTTTCCCCCCATATTTGAAACACCTCCTAATATATTAATTTTTAATAATAGATGTTGTTGTAGTGGATACTATAGAAACGTGTGGATTAAAAACTATACATTGTTATTCACAATTATCGAAACAACTCTTGTGGTAACCATCTGGGAAATGGTCATTGACATAAATCAATTAGAAAAACAACTTTTCAGAAATATCCTCATACGATAACTGAAATAAACTATAACGACATTTTATTATATGCTTTTGTTAACATTATATACAGATGTTGAATATCTGTAGATATCTAAAGAAAAACTAGAGGTATTTGATAGTTTCTCGAAAAATGTAATTTTACAAGTAGTTTATCCCTGCGCAACAAACAGGGTGCTGTGTATAACTTGATGTCGAGGCTTAGGTTAAATAAAGTTGCGTATCATTTTTCACCATACACCAAAATTCTAGATAGTCGCGACGGTACTTGATTCGATTGAGCTATGGTTTAAGATTGGTCTTGCGCTACAACTGATGGTGTCAATGTGTATGACGTGTTAACCGATAAAAGCCTGGTTCAAAACCAATTTTCTAGGCCGACTGAATGATTGTTGTCGTATTAACAGGCTCAATTGCCATGGGTAAATCTACCACTGCGACCATGTTTAACCGCAGAAAGATCCCAGTATTTGATGCAGACAAGGTGGTGCATAATCTTTTTAGTAGAGGCGGAGCAGCGGTAGGGATGGTTAATGATTACTTCCCGTCGGCGATCGCGAACGATAAGGTCGACCGCACCGTTCTGGGTCAAATCGTTTTTGATAATCCGTACCGATTGTCCATCTTGGAGTCAATCATCCATCCGCTAGTCGACAAAGAGCGAAACCATTTTTTACAAAGCCATCGAAGGCGAAAAACAAAGATGGTGGTTCTGGATATCCCGCTGTTTTATGAAACAAAAAAACGGTATAAGAGGGATTTTGTGTGTGTAGTATCAGCGCCCGGCTTTCTGCAAAGACAGAGAGCTTTGGGTCGTCCCGGTATGACGCGGCAGAAACTAGACGCAATTCTAGCGCGGCAAATGCCGGACTACGAAAAAAGGAAGCGATCAAATTTTGTCGTCCCAACTGGTTTGGGAATAGCCTATACAAATCGACGTCTACGCAGAACTTTAAACAAGATTCGGAAATGCCGAAACGTAATATGAAAGAATTTACCTATGCGTGAGATCGTTTTAGATACTGAGACTACGGGGTTAGACCCCAAATCAGGACATCGAATTGTTGAGATAGGGGCCATAGAGCTTATTAACCACATCCCAACTGACAATATTTACCATTGTTATATTAATCCGGAACGAGAGGTTGATCAGGGAGCGTTTGAGGTACATGGACTTTCAACTCAATTTCTATCACAATTCCAAAACTTTGAAAATGTGGTGGATGAATTTAATGCTTTTATCAAAGGCGACCCTTTAATCATTCACAATGCTCCATTTGATGTCGGGTTTTTAAACTCTGAATTACAGGCGATCGGTCGTAATACAATCGATAAAAACAGAATTATCGACACGCTCCCCATGGCAAGAAAAAAATTTCCGGGAGCCCAGGTTAATCTTAATGCTCTTTGTAGGAAGTATAATATTGATAATAGTCATAGGGATTTACATGGGGCTCTGGTAGATGCAGATTTGCTAGCCAGTGTATATCTTGAGTTGATAGGCGGGAAACAACCAGGTTTGAGTCTTGCAAACAAAAGGAAAGAACAAAGTACAGCAGAGCCGTTTCTTCAGAAAGAGCGAATGAAGCGAGTGTTTGCGGTTAACGCTACAGAGTTAAAGGCCCATTCAAAACTATTGAACTCTCTCACCAACCCAATTTGGAAAATAAAGTGAATTAAGGACGGTTATTTTGGAGCACTAGGCTCTGAGTCTTTTTTAGAATCAATATAGAGTTGGGCAAAATTAACCGGCTGTAACAAAAGAGGTGGAAATCCACCGTTTTGCGTCACGCCCGAAATGATTGATCGAGCAAAAGGAAAGAGCAATTGAGGGCAATCTATAAGTAAAGCAGGTTGTATATTGTCATCGCTTTCTCCCTGAAAAGTAAAAACTCCCGCATACACGAGCTCAATAATGAACAAGGTTTGTGTTTCATCTCGACCAGTAATCGATGTCGTTAACGAAACCTCATAAACGTGATCTGATAGCGGTACTGCTTGTACATCCACATTTACCTCAACGCTTGGCTCACTTTTAGGCTGCAAACTACCGGGGGAATTCGGGTTCTCGAAAGAAAAGTCTTTGATATATTGGGCGTTAATTTGCATAGTTGTTGGTTCATCCAAACCATTAGTTGAATGGTCGGCATCGGTCTCTGTAGTCATTTTGCCCCCGAAAGGATTGGAAGATTATTCAGTTAGGGTTATCACAGCCAACTATGAGTAACAACTTTTCATTACAGCACAGGTGCTGACCATAAATAATTTTAGATGGATATAGTTTTGAAATTTAGGTCAGGGGTTTTGTTTTATTTATATCTTCCGGGTTGGGCGCAGACTTAAATTCCCCCTCAATTATTGTATCGTCAGCATCATTGAATGTCTGATGCTTCTGTGAATGGTGGGTGTGGATCCGTTCTAAAAAATACTGGAAGCCAAACGAAAATAGAATCCTGCGCATGGGGGGCACCAGTAGTAGTGCCCCAATTAAATCTGTGCAAAACCCGGGCAGCAAGAGGAGGAAGCCAGCACCAAGAGCGCCAACACCGTCGACTATATGGTTTAAAAAAGCTCCCTTAGTATTACCAGTGTGCCTGAGATCAGAAAAGGCCGAAATGAGTTGTTTCTTGGCCAATGATAAACCAATTAGAGCGGTACAAATCGTTAATGCAAAGATTGTCAAGACATTAATGTACGAACTCGCTTGAATAAATAGAAAAATCTCAATGAAGGCAATGCTGGTCAGTAGCGTCAAAAAAAAGAAAGATCGCATAGTTGCTCTAGGTGTGCTCAGTTTCTATATATAAACAATGGTACTGTAGATATTTTCACTATATCAACATGACTAAAGATTGTAGTCTACCCAAAAAGCTGAGATTGGTATATGATTACAACCTGCCTAAGTCGAAGCCACTAATATGAGTGTAGTGAATTTGGAGCTAATTTAAAATCATGAATGACGGGTTCGCATTTTTTGACATAATAATTTTTGCTATGCTTGCAATCTACCTCGTATTTCAATTGCGAAGGGTTTTGGGCCGAAAAACAGGAATGGAAAAACCCCCAACAAATGAATTTACCGAGGAAAAAGAGTCAACTTCGCAGCATGAGAATATTATCCCTCTTCATGACGGGAACCAAGAACAGACGGTCACTGCGAGCGGGATTGCTAGACTCCGCCAATTAGACACTAATTTTAATGAAAGGGAGTTTATCTCTGGTTCAAGGTCAGCTTTTACTTGGATTGTTTCTGCATTTGCTGACGGCGACGCTATGAAACTGGAGCCTTTGCTGGGACCAAAACTGTTCAAAAGCTTTGACCAAGCCATACAAGAGCGAGTTGCCGCTGGCGAGAAATTAGAAACAAATATAGTATCGATAAAATCGGCACAAATTGATGAAGTTTCGGTGGAAGGTAACACAGCGAGCGTCACGGTCGAGTTTGTCAGCGATCAAATAAAGGTGGTACGTGATACAGAAGAGAATATCATCGATGGGGATCCTGACATTATAGAAAACCTGACGGATTTATGGACCTTTAACAGGGATGTCACTTCGCCGAACCCAAACTGGATACTAACAAGAACAGAGACACCGGCGGAAAATTAGGCGGGTGAAGCCCAATAAATGTCAGTTTATTTTTGGTTCAAAACATTAGCGGTTATAAGTATATTTTATTGTTTAGGGTGCGCTAAGATTCCCGACCCGAGGGTGACTACAGGTGATCTAGAACTGAAAAAAATTTCTGTTGAATCGCTTCCTGGTTTTGGGACTGACGAAGTGGACCACGCGTTATTAGCCTTCAGGAAATCATGTAAAAAAATAGCTAGAAAAAATCTGGGTACTCGGTTCGGTGGTCAGCTATACACCGGTTTAGTGAAAGACTGGGTAGACATATGTACTGGTCTACCGGCTCTAGGGTCTACTAATACGAAATATCGTCAATACCTCATTCGGAATTTTAAAGCATATAAAATTGATGACCGTGGTAACCCCGAGGGATTATTTACGGGGTATTTTGAACCAATTTTAAAAGGCTCTCTGACAAAAAGTGAAAAGTTTTCTATCCCGATTTATCCGCGGCCGCTTGATTTGGTTCTGGTAAGCCTTGGCGATTGGCGTGAATCGATGAAAGGAAAGAGAATAGCCGGAAAACTAGTTGGCCCGCGTCTTAAGCCGTATTTCACCAGAAAGGAAATAAGAGAGGGGGCGTTAGTCAGAACCACCAAGCCAATAATGTGGTTGAGCAGTGATATAGATGCATTTTTTTTACACATACAGGGCTCTGGAAAGATTGAATTACCTGATGGGTCGCAAGTCAGAATAGGGTACGCTGGTCATAATGGACACAATTATTTCCCAATAGGCCGTCACCTAAAAAAGATAGGGGCTATACGTAGTGAGAATATGTCCTTGCAAAGGATAAAGTCTTGGCTGATCGAAAACCCTAAGCAGAAAAACATAGTGATGGATCTGAACCCCTCATACATATTTTTTCGACGGATCGCCAACGAAGGCCCCATTGGAGCTCAAGGATTGGCATTAACCCCAGGCCGTTCTCTGGCGGTAGACCGCAAATTCTTCCCCTTGGGTATGTTAATATGGTTGGATGTTGATTATGCCGACGAAAAGGGAATGCGGCTACAGCGTCTGATGGTTGCTCAAGATACCGGCGGAGCAATTAAGGGGCCGATACGAGGCGATGTGTTTTGGGGCTCTGGGGAGAGGGCTTTAGAATTAGCCGGGCCGATGAAGGCTGAAGGCAATCTATTTATTCTGATCCCGAAAACGGTTTCAATATCTTCAAATTAAAAATTATGATCAAAACCGTGGAGACATGACAAATGAATAAAAGGTCTCGTCCGAAACTAAGTGAAAGTGACCTCGAGTTATTCAATAGAGTTGTTGCTGACGTGAAGCCTCTAAAATTTCAGGAGAAGTCTTTTATTGATAAAAAAAACAGCATCAACAGAATGGATAAGTTACGGAAAACAAACACGATCTCCCGTGAGATCGAACCCATAAAACAAATAACAAGCATTTCTAAAGTCCCTATCGTGATAGGCGATCACTCGCCAGGAAGGGCCCCGGGAATTGATCGGAAAACATCACTGAAATTAAAAAAAGGAAAAGTGGAGATCGATTGTAAGCTAGATCTGCACGGTTTAACACAAATAGAGGCTAAAAAAGCGCTTGAGGAGGCTATATTAGGGGCGTGGAAAAATAGACTACGGTTAATATTGGTCATTACTGGAAAAGGCCTTCGTCAAACAAAAAGCAATGGCTTAAATGATAACGGTGCAACAGGAATTTTACGCCGAGTTGTTCCCGAGTGGCTGAAAGAGACACCGCTGTCAAATTTTGTTCTAGCGTTTTCATCCGCTCAAAAAACTCATGGCGGCACGGGCGCGCTTTATGTTCTCTTGCGAAGACAGGTTGATAATCGCGGCAGGGGGTAAAAAGTGCTCCAATTAAGGTTTTAAAGAATGAATTTTGAAAGATCCGAGTCCTTGGCGAGTTCGCCAACATGTTTTTCTACATATTCTCTACTTATAATGAGCTCGTGGCCGTCGTTATCGGAAGCTGTAAAACTGATGTCGTCTAGAAGTTTTTCCATGATTGTATGTAGCCGCCTAGCTCCAATATTCTCAACCGTTGTGTTAACATTCACTGTTAAATCTGCCAAGTCATTGATAGCGTCTTGATCGAATCTAAGGGTAACCCCTTCTGTTGCTAATAACGCTGTATACTGTTTGATTAAACTGTGTTCTGGCTCTGTTAGAATTCTTTTAAAATCGTCTCTAGTTAATGCATTTAGTTCAACACGGTTTGGTAACCTTCCTTGCAATTCTGGTAATAGATCAGATGGTTTGCTCAAATGGAAAGCGCCAGATGCTATAAATAAAATAAAATCTGTCTTGACAGACCCATGCTTCGTGGCGACGGTGGTGCCCTCTATTAACGGTAAAAGATCGCGTTGCACCCCCTCGCGAGACACATCGCCCCCAGAACGGTCTGATCGAACACAGATTTTGTCAACTTCATCTAAGAAGACAATGCCGTTTTGTTCGACTGCCTCGATTGCTTGACGAACAATTCTATCCTCATCTAATAATTTATCTGCTTCCTCGTCGATTAGAACTAAATAGGATTGCTCAACAGACATGCGCCGTTTTTTAGTTCTTCCCCCCATTGCCTTTCCCAGCATATCATTCAGATTTATCATTCCCATCTGCGAGCCGGGCATTCCAGGAATGTCGATCGTGGGAAGCCCTGAACCACTATCATTGACCTCTATCTCAATTTCTTTGTCATCAAGCTGACCTTCCCGAAGCATCTTTCTGAATTTTTGTCGTGTCTCCTCTCTGGCTTCGTCGCCCGCTAATGCCGAAATAACTCGATTTTCGGCTGCTAATTCAGCTGACGCCCTTACTTCTAAACGCATTTTTTCCTTTACATTAGTTATCGCGCTTTCGACCAGATCACGAATTATTTGCTCTACATCGCGGCCCACATAGCCAACTTCTGTGAATTTAGTTGCCTCTACCTTAATAAAGGGGGCATCGGCTAGCTTGGCTAATCGTCGTGCAATCTCTGTTTTTCCAACTCCTGTAGGCCCAATCATTAAGATATTTTTAGGTTGAACCTCATCGCGAATAGAATCGTCAAGTTGCTGTCTTCGCCATCGATTTCTCAAAGCTATTGCGACTGCCCTCTTCGCTGTTTCCTGGCCAATGATAAAGCGGTCAAGCTCTGAAACTATTTCTCGTGGACTAAACGTTGTCATAGTAAAACCCTAATTTTAATTTGCTAGATAACTTCAATGGTTAAGTTATTGTTTGTGTAGATACAAATTCCCGCTGCAACTTCCATTGATTGCCGCGCTATACTCTCCGCGGTCATATCCGGTTGCGTGCTCAGCGCTCGCGCAGCAGAAAGAGCATAGGCACCTCCGGACCCAATTCCGATAATCCCATCCTCGGGCTCTAGTACGTCACCATTTCCAGAGAGAATTAGAGACGTCTCTTTATCTGCAACAGCCATCATCGCTTCTAGCCTTCGTAGGTAGCGATCGGTCCGCCAATCTTTTGCAAGTTCAACGCAGGCTCGGGTTAACTGTAAAGGATGCTGTTCAAGTTTTGCTTCTAGTCGTTCGAATAAGGTAAAAGCATCGGCTGTAGCACCTGCAAATCCAGCGATAACGTTACCGTCTGATAAACGCCTTACTTTACGGGCCTGACTTTTTATTACGGTGCTTCCAAGCGTCACTTGCCCATCGCCAGCGATTACGACCTGACTTCCTGATCTAACGGATAAAATTGTTGTGCCATACCAGGTATCTTCGGAATGTAACATAAGCGACGACTCCCTTTTAAGGTTTGGATAATGGTAGTCGCCAGCAAGGTCAAGTTAGAACTGGATCGAAACCAATTTAGCTGGCGGACTGGTCAGGAGCCACAGATCCTGATACTAAACGGCATTCCTTAAATTAGGAGAGATTGAATGACTAAAGCACGTGTCTGTAAAACCAAACGTTCCACGAAAGAAACTCAAATAGAGGTGGCGGTCAATATAGATGGAACCGGTGTATATAATATTTCTACGGGTATTGGATTCCTCGATCACATGATTGAGCAATTATCTAAACATTCACTAATGGATCTAGATCTAACCGCAAAAGGAGATATTCACATCGACTATCACCATACAACGGAGGACTCGGGGTATGCGATAGGGGATGCGATACAAACTGCGTTAGGCGCTCGTGTTGGAATTTCAAGGTATGGCAATGCAAAGGTTCCCATGGACGAAACATTGAGTGAAGTATCACTAGATATATCTGGAAGACCCTATCTTTCGTGGCATGTAACCTTTCCTAATTCAAAAGTCGGAGACATGGATACAGAATTATTTAAAGAATGGTTCAGAGCCTTTGCACAGTCATCAGGCATGACAATACATGTGATAAATTTGTATGGCGAGAATACGCATCATATAATTGAGTCATGTTATAAAGCCCTAGCAAGAGCGTTGAGACAAGCAATGAGCATTGATGCGCGTGCCAAGGATATAATTCCGTCAACCAAAGGTAGTATTGGCGGCGATGTTGCGAAGGATTAATCAAATATGAGCGTGGCTATAATAGACTGCGGTTCTGGAAATTTGAGATCGGCAGCTAAGGCTTTCGAAAAAATGGCAACCAAAACAACGGGACCGGTGTATGTTACAAAGTGTCCAGATGTAGTGGCAAAAGCTGACTTCATTGTACTGCCAGGCCAAGGGGCATTTCCCAATGTTAAGAAAGGTCTAGACTCAATACCCGGCTTGCGAGAATCTCTCAAAGAACAAGTAGTTGATTGTGGAAAACCATTTTTAGGAATTTGCGTTGGCATGCAATTAATGGCAGATGTTAGTCATGAGTACGTGCCTACAGATGGTTTGGGGTGGGTGCCCGGTGAGGTGTCCAAAATAGATCCCAATAGATATCTCAAAAAAGAGGATAAACCACTCAAAGTACCTCATATGGGTTGGAACGCAGTAACAATATATGACTCGGGGCACCCTGTTTTAAATAATATTGATAATGGGTCGTATTTCTATTTTGTTCATAGTTTTCAATTAACCGTGGAGAAGAAAAATCACCTGATAGCAACTACCGATTATGGTATTATGATCACTGCTGTTGTTGGACGAGATAATATGATAGGCACACAATTTCACCCAGAAAAAAGCCAAGGAATGGGATTAAAATTGATACAGAACTTTTTGGCGTGGTGCCCGTGATGGAATTTTTCTATGAATGGAAATGATAAATTAGAACAATCAACTAACATAATGGTTGAATTAATACATAATTTGAGGTCAGCCGATCTTAACGATCTCTGTGACGCGGCGGAAGCAGCGATTATTGATGGGGGAGGATTTGGATGGCTGGCCCCTCCACCTCGAGACGTCTTAGAATCGTATTGGAACGGCGTGTTGCTTATCCCTGAGCGAGACCTGCTGGTTGGAAGATTGGATGGAGTTATTGCGGGCTCCTGCCAGGTTCTTAGACCAGCGAGAAATAATGAAGCCCAGAGCTTTTCTTGCAACTTAACTACTAATTTCGTTGCCCCATGGGCGCGAGGTCATGGATTATCAGCCAAGCTAATTAAGGCCGCAGAAGCCCAGGTTAAAGAATCTGGGTTCGATCTACTGAACCTTGATGTGCGTGAAACTCAATTGGCCGCTATTCGGCTTTTTGAAAGCCTTGGTTATAATAAATTTGGGGAACATCCATATTATGCAAATGTTGGCGGTAATTACGTCAAAGGTTGCTTCTATTATAAAAGATTGTCGTAGATAATTTTGCTAAAAAGAGGGAAGCTAAATGGAGTTATTTCCTGCGATTGACCTAAAAAAAGGGTCATGTGTTAGACTATTAAGAGGAGATATGGATGCGGTGACAGTGTTTAATTTGTCGCCGAGTGACCAAGCAAAAAAATTTGAAAGTTCTGGTTGTAAGTGGTTACATGTTGTCGATCTGGATGGTGCTTTCGCAGGGCATTCTGTCAATTTAGAAGCTGTTAAATCAATATTAGAGACTGTTGATGTCCCTATTCAGTTAGGTGGCGGTATACGTGATATTAAACAGGTTGAATTCTGGGTAGATCAGGGCATCTCAAGAATTATATTAGGAACAGCGGCATTAATGAATCCTGAGTTTGTCAAACAAAGCTGCGCGGCTTTTCCGGGCAAAATAGCAGTAGGTATAGATGCACTCAAAGGTCTCGTCGCAGTGAATGGATGGTCAGAAAGTACTAAAATAACAAGTTTAGAATTAGCCCAAAGATTTGAAGATAATGGCGTATCCTCGATAATTTTCACGGACATTGATCGAGACGGGGCAATGCAGGGTGTGAATGTAGACGCAACATTAGAGCTTTCATTGGCTACGTCCATTCCTGTTATAGCGTCAGGAGGTGTCTCTTCAATTAAGGATTTACAATTGTTGAAAGCGCGAGCTTCTAGGAATATAGCGGGCGTGATATGTGGGCGCGCATTATATAACGGAGCAATTGATTTGAAGGAAGCATTAAAAACTCTAAACTCTTAAGTTTTTGTGGAAAAATATTATGCTGACAGTCAGAATTATTCCGTGTCTAGATGTAAAGGATGGAAGGGTTGTTAAAGGAGTAAATTTCCTAGACTTGGTTGACGCAGGAGACCCAGTAGAACAAGCAAAGATTTATGATAAAGAGGGAGCCGATGAGCTAACCTTCTTGGATATTACGGCCAGCAGTGAAAATAGAGATACAATATTGGATGTTGTTTCCAGGACTGCGGAGCAGTGCTTTATGCCGCTGACCGTTGGAGGCGGCGTTAGATCTGAAAAAGATATACTGAACCTCCTCTTGGCAGGAGCAGATAAAGTTTCTATCAATACAGCGGCAGTTCAGCGGCCATTATTTGTTCAAGAGGCTGCAAACAAATTTGGTTCTCAGTGTATCGTTGTGGCAATAGACGCGAAGCGTGTTGATGGAGGGGACTTCCAAGTCTTTACGCATGGAGGTCGGAGAGCAACAGGTATTAATGCGGTGGCGTGGGCAAAGCAAATGGTTGATTATGGAGCAGGCGAAATTCTTTTGACTTCAATGGACAGGGATGGAACGAAAAAAGGCTTCGATATTCCACTGACTAAATTAATCGCATCATCAATTTCTGTTCCGCTCGTTGCTTCTGGGGGTGTCGGTTCCCTTGACCATTTCTCAGAAGGGGTTATTGAAGGGGGCGCTTCAGCAGTTCTTGCTGCTTCAGTATTCCATTTTGGCCAAGTTAGAATATCAGACGTTAAAGCTAATATGTCCGCGTTAGGGTTACCTGTTCGGTTATAATTGGAGTTTAAAATGAAAAATAAAATGGACGATCTCTATTATACCATATGTGAAAGAAAAAAGGCTGCCCCCAAAGGTTCATACACTGCTCAGCTCTTTGGTGGTGGGACCGATGCTATAGCGCAAAAGGTCGGTGAGGAAGCGGTTGAAACCATTATAGAGGCAATCGCCAAAAGAAAAAGTGGATTAATATATGAAAGTGTCGACCTGATATACCATTTAATGGTCTTATGGGCGGATTCGAATATTAAACTGGAAGATATTTGGGATGAGATGGCAAGGCGATCAAGTGAGTCGGGCCTAGAAGAAAAAGCGAACAGAGTTAAGACATAACGAAAGAGGTTATCGATGGCAGATTATGATCCAGATAATATATTCGCAAAAATTCTTAGAGGGGAGATCCCAAATAAAACTGTTTATGAAAATGAACATGTTTTAGCTTTTGAAGACATTAATCCCCAGGCGCTAGTTCATGTCCTAGTAATACCAAAGGGGTCGTACACAGATATGAGGGATTTTTCAAAAAGAGCGTCAGAGGAAGCGCAGACCGCTTTTTCGAGATCTATTGGAGATATTGTGGAAATATTAGGGCTTGAAAAAATGGGTTTTCGCGCAATAGCAAATACAGGGATTAATGGGCTGCAAGAGGTTCCTCATTATCACCTCCATATACTGGGCGGCCAACCATTAGGAAGAATGATACATATTTCATGACTTCGTTGTTACAGTTTTGACTCGATAGCTTCCCAAATAATTTTTGCAACATTAATGCCGCTAAACCTAGTAAGTTCTTGAATACCTGTTGGGGATGTAACATTGATCTCGGTCAAGTGACTCCCTATCACATCAATTCCAACAAAAAGCAGACCCTGCTCTTTTAGAGTTGGGCCGATAATTTCACATATCTCCTGATCTCTTTTCGTAAGCTCACATTTTTTTGGGGTCCCCCCAACGTGCATATTTGAGCGCGCTTCGCCAGCCGCCGGAACTCTGTTTATGGCGCCTATGGCTTTTCCATCTACTAATATTACCCGTTTGTCACCCTCTCGTACTTTTGGCAGATATTGTTGAACAATTAGGGGTTCTTTATAAAAGCTTTCATATAGTTCCAAAAGCGAACTGAGATTTTCATCATTTGGTTTGATGTGAAAAACTCCTGCGCCCCCATTCCCATAAAGTGGCTTAACGATTATGTCTTTATATTCTTTCCTAAATACTTCAACTTCATTTTTATCGTTCGTAATTAAAGTTGGTGGCATCACGTCTTTAAAGTGAGTGATAAACAATTTTTCGGGTGCATTCCGGACATTTACCGGATCATTCACTACTAATGTTGCTGGGTGTACGTGTTCCAATAGATGGGTCGCAGTTATATAGGACATGTCAAAGGGGGGGTCCTGCCTCATTAAAATTACATCTAAATCATTTTTGAGATTTATTTTTTCAAATTTTCCCAAAGTGAAGTGATTGCCCTGCAGCGGTCTAACCGATAACTCTTGGGCCCGAGCGCTAACGTTTCGATCTTTAAAAGTCAGACTCGTTGGTAGGTAGTGGAATAATTTATGGCCCCTGTCTTGCGCCTCTAAAGCAAGTGAGAAACTGCTATCGCCATTAATATCGATCGAATCAATAGGATCCATTTGCAAAGCTACAATAAGGCTCATATGACGCCACCCCTATCTGGTAAACAGTTATTTAATTGATGCTTATTATTGCATCTGGATTACTTAAAAAAGCAGAAACTATTTTTTGGTTTACTCTCATAAATTTGTATTTTTGATTATTGGTTACCCACAGACATATAATTTACAATATTTTCCACGTAGTTTATGTTTCTAGCATGTTTAATTATTCTATTAATTTCCGCTTGGTCTCTAGCAATTCCAAAAATATAAACAACCCCATTTACTGTATCGACACTGAAATTTATGAAATTAATTGACTGATCCAAGAGCAACTGTGTTTGCAAGGATTTATTAATTAATAGATCTTTAGCCCTGTTGGTAAATGAAGCTTTATTTGTTACTTGAACTTCATTGATGACTTCCTTAACGTTGCCTACCTTCCAGGAAAGCTTAGAAATTTCTATACGATCTTGGGGACTTGGAACTGAGCCAGTGATGAGAACTTTTCCATTATCGACCGAGACTTTTACAGCCCCAAAAAGCTCGTGATCTTTTTGAAAAAGATTATGATTTATTTCCGTTTTTATTCGAAGGTCCTTCGCCGAAACCTTTAATCCTTTTTCCGTTTGGCTTGCTGTCATTAGAGATGCCCCAGCCCCCACAGCCAATCCGACAGGAGAGCATGAGGATAGTAGGATGGTCACTGTTATTACAATCAAAGGGGGCAACAATAGCTCTCTGTTCTTATAAAGGGAATTCAATGACATAGTGAGTTCCTATCTTCTACTTTCTAGGTTGCATCTCTAACTATTAAGGCGCGTTCATACACTATTGATCGCGGTATACCTAGTGAATCGGTGGCAACTTTTACAGTGTCGCGCAAGCTATTATTTTTTAGAAGTTTGCGCAACAATGTCTCTAGGGCTTCCATATCCGTGTTAACTTTTCTGGATGGCGGCCCAATCATAAGTACTAGTTCTCCCTTTGGGTGGCCGGATTTTTTATAAAACTCCAACAGGTCTTTCAGGGTCCCCCTCTGAATATCTTCATGTAATTTTGTTAATTCCCGGGCCACTGCTGCGTCCCTATTTCCCAAGCAAAAGATTGCGTCTTCTAGGCAGCCAGTTAGACGGTTCGGGGACTCATAAAATATTAGGGTTGTTTTCAAATCTGTTTTCTCTAAGAAGGCTTTTTGGCGAGGCACCTTTTTACTCGGCAAGAATCCGCCAAAATAGAATGTGTCTGGCGGCAGCCCAGAAACTGCTAGAGCGGTAATTAAAGCAGTTGGCCCAGGAACCGAAGAAACTTGGATTTTATTATCAATACACGCCCTGACAAGCTGATAACCTGGATCTGAAATCAATGGTGTTCCAGCATCACTTATTAGAACAATTTGTGCTCCAGTCTCTAAATCACGGATAATCTTTGGTCTAATTTTCTGGGCATTGTGTTCATGATAACTAGAGAGTTTCGTTTCAATATTATATTTTTTTAAGAGTTTCCTCGAAACACGGGTATCTTCGCATAAAATCCTATCGGCATCACGACAAGCTTCGATGGCACGCAAAGAAATGTCACCCATATTACCAATAGGGGTCGAAACGAGAATAAGATTGGGTGTTGAACTGGTGGTTGTCATAATTTAGCCATTAGACCCAAGTTTACTGTCCCTTTTATTTAAAGTATTATCATCCATTAAAGAGCCGTCTCAGGAGGCACTCTGTGATATTTAGTTTAATAGAGCCTGTTATAAGATTATTTGCAACAACTAGGAGCCGATCAGCAAGTTTTTTGTGGTTGGCGCTTATTTTTTTATCAGGCTGCCAATCAGAGCATCAAAAATTGTCAAAAGAGTCTAATCAAATTAGACCGTCTACCAATTCTTATACGACAGTTAAGAAGGAACTTAAGAAAAAAAGCCATTCGAATACTGCTTTTGAGGCCCATCATAAAAAGAAAAAAAATAATCCCCACAAACACAAGTTGGTCAAAGCTGAGAAACTTCAATTAAAAGCACCAGTCTCACAGGGAATAAAGAATGTTACTACTGATCATAAAGAAAGGCGATATAATGAAAATATAATTAAGAAAATCGGAGTTTTATTGCCATTATCTCAAAATTCAGCGGGCAAAGGCAAGGCATTCCTTGATGCGATCCAATTGGCACTTTTTGAAGCCGCTAATGACGACATAGAGTTAATCATAGTCGACACAAAGGGCGATCCTGAAACCGCGGCTAAGGCCGTCGGTTCTCTGATTAAAGAGGAGGTAAAGTTGATCTTAGGTCCATTTTTTAGCGGGTCTACCGATGCTATAGCTCCATTGACCAAAGCGGCTCAAATACCAGTAATAAGTTTTTCTAATAACGCAAAAGTGGCTGGGGATGGTGTTTACGTTTTCGGTTTTTTGCCGGGACAACAAATTGCCCGAATTCTGGAGTACAGTTTAACTAGAGGATATAGGAGGATCGGAATATTTGTACCCGCTAATGATTTTGGGCAGCTGTCTTTGCTGGTTGCGCGCAACGTATCAGATAAAATCGATGTCCAACTAGTTTCGGAGCTATTCTTCGATCCAAACAGTTCTGATTTTAGTAACGCCGTCAGGGAATTTGCAGAATATGATAACCGTAATCAAAAGTTAAAGTTACAGAAAAAGCAGTTAAAGCGTCAATCGGATGAGATATCAAATACCGCATTAAACCGACTTTCTGGATTGGACACTTTGGGGGACCCATCCTTTGACGCTGTTCTGTTGCCATCTGGGGGCGCCGAATTACGTATAATAGCACCCTTACTTGCCTTTTTTGATGTAGACCCATCCCGTATTCGACTATTAGGAAGTACTCTATGGGATAATGATAAAAACCTGAGCTTAGAGCCTGCGCTGATAGGAGGGTGGTACGCCGCGCCTTCGCCCGAGCTTCGAAAAACCTATGAAGTCAAATTTGAGGGAATATTTGGTTATTCGCCACCACGGCTCTCTAGCTTGGCGTATGACGCTATGCTTCTCGCTGTGAAACTAACATCTGGAAAATTGGGGATGAATAACAGTTCCACTTTAATCACGGACCCTAAAGGGTTTCTTGGTGTTGATGGAATCGTGAGATTTTTGAAAAATGGTACAAATGAAAGAGGATTAGCAATCCTGGAAGTCGGACCAGATGGGGTGAAAGTGATCGATGAAGCCCCAAAATTGTTTGTTCAATCTAATTAGGAATATTAACAGAGTCTAGTAGACAACGAACGACACCATTTAGCCGTTGTCGTCCTGATTCTGTTGCCCTCAAATAGACGCCATCTGTTTTGAGGTAACCTTCGTTTCCTAATAAATGCAGTGCCTCTTTATCAAATAGTTGGTCGAGAGTTTTTCCAGTAAGTTTATATAATTTTTTCAAAGAAACTCCCTCCTTCAACCGGAGGCCCATCATGATGGTCTCTGTGAGCTGTTCAGATATGCTAAGAATATTTTGTTCTACTAACGCATTGCCCTTAGCTTCAACCTCTTTTAACCAAGAAAAAGGCGCTGTAAGTGAACGTGCAGCTATGCGTTTTCCTTTTATGTTTGTCAGCCTACTATGGGCTCCTGGACCAACGCCTAGATAATCCTCAGATCGCCAATATATCAGGTTATGCTGACATTCAGACCCTAAATGGGCATAGTTTGAGATCTCGTAATTTTGTAATCCGGCGGAACTCAGTTTCTCGTTGGTGAATTCGTAAAAATCGCCTGCAGTTTCGGGGTTTGGCATTTCAAAACCTCCATTCCTATATTGAGAATAAAACGCCGTGCCTTTCTCGATGGTGAGCTGATATACCGACATATGTTCGCCAGCGAGTTCTACAGCCTGCCCCAATTCTGAAAGCCAACTCTCGATAGTTTGTTGTGGTCTCGCATATATGAGATCGAAAGAGACTCTATCGAATGATTTGTGAGCAGCTTCAATTGCATTTATTGCATCAAGCCGATCATGATTTCTCCCTAGGAATGATAAAGCTTTATCATCAAAAGCTTGAATGCCCAAAGATATCCTATTAATACCAGCCTGTTTAAAAGAATTAAAAGTCTGGGATTCAATAGATGAAGGGTTTGCTTCTAGAGTTATTTCTATGGGTTGTTTTACGCCCCAGATCTCCTTTGCTGTTTGAATAGCTTCAAAAACAGTTTTTGGTTTCATCAAAGAAGGCGTTCCTCCACCAAAAAAGATGCTCTTGAGCTTTTTGTGATTGTGATTTCTGGATAAAAAAGTCAATTCTTTAATAAGCGCTTTTTCCCAACGGTTGTGATCTACGCTCTCTACAACATGACTATTAAAGTCACAATAAGGGCACTTTGAAAGACAAAATGGCCAGTGTATATATAAACCAATATTGGAACTAATTTCCTCACTGTTCATCGTATTCATTCTGAACGTATGATAGGAATTTTGCGAACGCTTTGGCACGATGGCTAATAGAGTGCTTTAGTTTTTGGTCAAACTCACCAAATGTTTCATCGTAACCGGTGGGTATGAATATTGGGTCATAGCCAAACCCGTTCCCCCCCCTTGGTGGCCAGCAGAGGGTGCCATTAATTGAACCTTCAAAAATCTCTGTCTTATTGTCTGGCCAGGAAAGCGCTAAGGCACAAAAGAAACTAGCTGATCTTGACGCTTTTATCTTAAGGTTCACGTCTACCTCACACAGTGCAGCGTTAACTTTTTTCATTGCCATAGCGAAATCTTTGTCCTCGCCAGCCCAGCGAGCCGAATAAATGCCAGGCTCTCCGTCTAGAGCGTCTACACTTAATCCAGAGTCATCGGCAAAAGCGGGAAACCCGGTTGCAAGGGTTGCGGCTTCAGCCTTGAGTCTGGCATTTCCTGAAAAGGTATTGGCGGTTTCCTCGGGTTCAGGTAAATTCAAACTAGCAGCCGAAATCAGTTCTAAACCCAATGGCTCAAGCAAGTCACGAATCTCGGTTACTTTTCCTTGATTATGGCTCGCTATTATTAGTTTGTTCGAGGGTCTAATTTTTTCTAAAAACAATTATTCGATTCCGAGCGCATGTTTTTGAAGTTTAACCAACTGACTTATGCCAATCTCTGCCAATTGTAGAAGCTCATTGAATTCATTTTTGTCGAACGCTTTGTCTTCTGCGGTAGCTTGCACCTCGATGATTTTATTAGTCCCAGTCAAAACAAAGTTTGCGTCCACACCCGCGTCGGAATCTTCATTATAGTCAAGATCTAACAATACTTGTCCGTTATAGATACCGCATGAAACGGCGGCCACTTGATCTAATACAGGAAGTGTTGTTATTAAACCGTTACTTTGAAGATTGGCTAAAGCCAAATATAGCGCAACGAAGCCCCCGGTAATAGATGCGGTTCGGGTGCCTCCATCGGCTTGTAACACATCACAATCTATGCGAATTTGGCGCTCTCCAAGCGAATCCATATCAATTACTGCCCGCAAGGAGCGCCCAATCAATCTCTGTATTTCCAAAGTTCGTCCACTCTGTTTTCCGCGAGAGGCCTCTCTATCCATTCTAGTGTTGGTGGACCGTGGTAACATTCCATATTCCGCTGTCACCCAACCTCTGCCACTATTTCTCAGAAATGATGGGACCCGTTCATCAACACTTGCCGTGCAAAGAACATGAGTGTCTCCAAACTTCACTAAACATGAGCCTTCAGCATGTTTTGTTGCGTTGAGCTCAAATGTTACAGATCGCAGTTGGTCAAAGCTCCGACCAGAAGGCCTTTTTTTATGTGTATTCATTTTCGTTTTCCAGCAGTTAGATCTCGCAACCTACCCTCTTCTGGAAAAAAGATCTAGTTTGGTTAGCAAAGAATTAATGACTCTATAGTCAAAATCAGTTTATCGTGACGTTGACCTTTTTTGATTACAGTCATACGTTGTTGGCATGTCAAACCAAGGAATTTCGAAGCTAAGCGAACGATCTAAAATAGTGTTCCAGCATATTGTGGATTCTTATTTAGCCTCGGGAGAACCAGTAGGATCAAAAACCCTCTCTCGCGTTATGAATTCGACGCTATCGGCTG
>Ga0315330_10000669_pt1 | contig 21929 bp, 25 predicted proteins | sample M140m34915metaG_FD_203453 | JGI IMG/M metagenome (GOLD analysis project Ga0315330, IMG submission 203453) | Ammonia-oxidizing marine archaeal communities from Monterey Bay, California, United States - M1 40m 34915 | ecosystem: Environmental > Aquatic > Marine > Intertidal zone | place: USA...
GAGTTGCGTCCGATAAGAACAAGCCACGCACTGCTGAAGTTATTGTCAGCGACCCAGGTTTTTGCACACCACGCATCGACATACACTGATGCTCGGCTTCAATAACCACTAAAGCGCCTTTGGGGTTAAGCACTTTCATGAGCTTGTCCGCTACTTGACCTGTGAGCCGTTCTTGCACTTGAGGTCGCCGGGCATAAGCCTCAACAAGTCTCGCCAACTTCGAAAGACCAGTAATTTTCCCCTCTTCCCCAGGCACGTACGCCACATGGGCTTGGCCAACGAATGGCAACAAGTGGTGTTCACACATCGAGTAAAATGAGATGTCTCGGACCATCACCATTTCATCATGTCCGGCTTCAAATTGAACTTCAAGGTGGTGTTCTGGATCTTCCCGAAGTCCAGCAAATACTTCGGCATACATTTTAGCCACGCGCGACGGCGTGTTAAGCAGTCCGTCACGTTCCGGATCTTCCCCGATTGAAATGAGTATCTCTTTTACCGCTGCCTCTAGCCTCTTCAGATCAACTTTTTTATCAGTAACGGCACCTGTGTGGTCAAGATTAGTGTTCACACTGTTGCAACGTATACGACAAATGGACCATAACGGTCATCTTTTTGTTGCGCCCCCCGCAGGACTCGAACCTGCAACCGTCGGGATAGAAGCCCGCTGCGCTATCCATTTGCGCCAGGGAGGCAGTACATATTTCAGCCAACCGCGCTTAAGGCCCGTGTCGACATCTTCAATACTATGATCGTATGTGACAGAAATTGCCTACTTTGGCCATGAGCCCCAAAAAACTGCCTCATCGAAAGGAATTCTCGGATGAGACCGTCGCTCAGATTCACTATTCGCTGCTATACCTATAGTTACCGCCATATGGACAATCCATCCTGCGGGCGCATCAATCGCCGCTAATGCGTCATCATTGCGGACAATAGTGACCGGGCAGCTCGCGAGTCCTTCGGCATGCGCTACGATCATGGCATTCTGGGCCATCCGACCGACATCAAACCCAGGACGCAGGCCTGCATCCTCGGAAATTAGCATCGCTAGCACAACGGGCGCGTTATGTATCCAATCGCTGTAATCGCCGGCTGCGCCGAGCATTTTTTTTCTTGATTCATCTGTTACTACAACTACTCGGCCAGCTTGCCGATTTTTCCCGCTACCCGCCATTCGAACCGAATTGAGCACCTTCTTCAATGACTGCTCAGGTACCGATTCGGTCGTGTATTCACGGCTATCTTTTTTGCCTATTACAGCCTTATAGGCCTCCATAGTTCCCTCATTCTCTTCGCACGAATCGTTAGCGATCCAAAGTATCTTCAACGCTGGCAATTGCGCGACATCTATTAATGTTCTCTTGCTTCATTACTTTTAACGAACTGGAACCGTGTGGCTACTTTGACCAAGTTCATCGTGCGAGAATAAGACTGAGATCGCTAATCAGCGGATCTGTGATGGCCAACGGACCGTGCCATCTTCAGCCCTTGGATCAGAATCTTCGTAATCATGGTCTTCTGGCCAGGTAATCCGGTTTGGTCCCTCCACTCCGTACCTTATTCGGACCGCTTCATCATCAGCTTGAGTAGCTTTCGCGGCGCTAGCCATCGCTTCTTTCACGCTGGAGAAACGCGCAAGTCTCTGAAGCATCGAAATAGTTGGGGTCATCATCAGCATTTCGTCTGTTTCATTTAGTTTCAGCGCGTCTGACGGCCGTATCCATTCATCATGGACTGCCTCATCATTGTCATGAAGTGGTGTTTGGCCGTTAGGCATAGCGGTGACAAAAAATCGAGTGTCGTACCTGCGCGGAGGCCCTAACGGAGTCACCCAACGCGCAACATAGTGAACATCTGTCCCATCAAGTTCTAAGTCTTCAGTTCGCATAGCTTCGACAAAATCAAGCGATCCAGCATTTATTTGGTCACGATAATGCTGGAAACGCGCTTGTGTTGGAGGCGAGGAGAGGTCAATCAACTCTGCTTTTCCCCTGGGGCGCGCCAGTAGAAGACCCGCCTCCTCGAAAGTTTCCCTTAGAGCGGCAACCCAAAAGGCAATTCCTCCAGATTCGATATCTAATGTCGAACTTGCTTCAAAATCAGTGAGACCTCGAACAGCGGCATCTGCCTGAAGTGAAGCATCACCAGGGTCCACACCTCCTCCGGGGAAAACCCACATATCGCCAACAAAAACTGAGCGGGAATTCCGTTTCAGCATCAATACTTGAAGATCTGGCCGGTCAGCAAGGATCAAAACCGTGGCCGCTGTTCTAATCGATATGGAATCAGGGTCGTAATCCCCACCTGAGCCAGGAGAAGCGGTTCCAGTTGAGGCTTTTAAGTTTTCGGAAGAAGTTTCTTCTTGCATTAAAAGTCAATGCCTATACAAATTTCGCATTCTTCGTCGCTATGACTCTTGAGGGCAGCTAACTCGTCTGCTGCAGTTTGATATTGAGGTGTGTCATATCTTGCTACGCGATCGTCTTCGTAGCCATTATTTTCAGTTTTGCTTTCTTCTGAGTCAACTGATTTCTCAGCAGGAGCGAAAACTTTGTCTTTCCATTGATCATTCTCATCCCAACGATAAGAAAGATGGCTCATCGAACCAGGAACGCTTAAGGTCTCAAACGCTGAGAGAGTATCACGCATGATTGCACGGTTCAGCTCTGGCATGAGCGGACGGCCTGCCGTATGGCCTAATGGAAAATCTAGATAGGTGGCACGAGCGGGCCAGGCAGAGCGGGTTATATCGCGGGCACTGGACATCGATAAAGTCGGGATTCCTGCTTCTTCGATAGCTCTTGCGATCAGACTCACGGTCTGGTGGCATACTGGTCAAACTGGAACTAGCAGGACTACATCTAGTTCATCATCCAAGACCCTCTGAACAAGGGGCGGAATAAGATCCTCGACGACACGTCGCGTGCTATATATCCCTCCCATCAAGGTGTATGAGTTCGGCCCCAGTTCCGCTATTTTTTTCTCTTCAACCATACTTTTCAAGGCTTCGATAGGGAAAACGACGTTTATGTCTTTTCGGGCATCCGTCAGGTCATATGCGAAATGGGTAGCGCGCAGTTCTGCTGTTTCGACACTGTTGGGAATCGCTCGATAGCTAGTGTCATCTTTGAAATGAAAAGCAGTTTGTCCTGAAGCGTAAATTCCTCCAGTAGCTATAAACCCAAGTCGACATTTCGATAGCGGCTTTTTTAAGGGCGTCCAGGCAGGTTCAGTCTCACTAGCGAGCCATCGGTATTCACCGTATCCAAGTCCAGCATATTGAGCAGTGATTCGCGGAATGTAGTCAACTGGCGGTTGGCGTTTTTGCAATCCACTTGACATATTCGTTTCCCTTGTTTGTAAAAATAACTGTTCGGTTATAACTCTAGTTAATGCTTCGCTCATTTTATTACGGTTTTGGCGAGCTTTGGATCTAAGATGATTGCGAGTCGCGAAAATTTTGCGATTTCTTGGTGATCGTAGCTCAGTTGGTTAGAGCGCCTGTCTGTGGCACAGGAGGTCGGGGGTTCAATTCCCCTCGGTCACCCCAATTTCTTTGTGATATCCCTAGTTTTTGGGTTATATAATAATACCTATTTCAACGGCTCAACTGGGTTACGTCAATTTCATTAGCCGCTCAAACGCAATAATTCAAGAGGGTCATAATGAGCCAATGTTGCAATAATAATTTGTGGGTTGCGATGGGTTCAATTCTCTGTGCGCCCCCTGGGACTTGAACCCAGAACCTGCGGATTAAGAGTCCGATGCTCTACCAATTGAGCTAGAGGCGCTATGACTAGGAATAGTACCGCCCGACTTTCGACAAGCCACGGGGCACAACACAATAAGGGCTGGGAAAATCTTGTCAGGGCAGCACTAAGACTCTCCACCGAATGAACCTCAGTACTGCCTCGACAAGTAGTTAAACGATCACAAACTTACCCGAAGGCAAAACAGTTTTGTTTTGTAATGCCTAATTTTCATTTAGTTTCAACGTTTACATATAGAGACTAGTAGGCACGGACAAACTCGTTTCTGAGATATTTACTGCGAGCCAGCACTGGAGGTGACCTAAATAATTAATCAAGGATACGGTGTCAATCATTCGTGATCCCGTTAAGTCATCGTCGGGCGCCCAGAAGTACCTTGAAAGTTTTCACATTCTAGGTTTTGTCTGGAACCCAATTTCCATGAAAGCCGTGTGGTATGCGTTCTGGCAGTTCGATTCGGGCAATTTCTGGACCTGTGAAGTCAGAAGCTTCAAGAATCACCAAATCGCTACGGTTTGTCGCTTTGTCATAGACAAGAGTCATTACCCACCCGTCATCTTCATACACCGAATGCTTGCGCTCTACGAAGACTGGTTCTGACGCACTCCGCCCTGGTCCATATTCGTGAACTTGACTAGTCAAATTCAATAAATCGTGTTTTAACGTGTGGCTAAATTCCCAGCGAGACGGACTCTTAGTAAGTTGCGCTGTGTATCCGTATCGGTGCTTTAGATTAAGCACCGATTGAGCTACTCTAGGAAATTCTTGGAAACGGTCATCAATTATTTCCCTTCCGGTTTTTTGGGTAGTGGGATTAATGGTCCATCTCTCAAGTCGGGGTAACGAGTCTCGGAAAGGCCCGTTGCGATCGGAATCAAACATTTTGTCGAAGCAGCACACATCAATAACTACGCAACCATCTGCATCATCGAAACTATTTAGGGGGTGAAAAGCAAAGCACGGATCGATGTTACACCAAACAATTTCCTCGCCTGAATCTGCCGACCGAGGTAACAAACCCACGCGCGCTTCATAGGAGTTAAACCAACGAAATGGAAACTGGTTTCCTGACATTGCCAAATCAAGATCTACGGCTACGGGCAGGTCCAACACTGCTGCATATTTCTGCGTAAGACCCATATCGTGCACCATTGGCATAGTTGGTGTTTCTATCTCGACTGTTTTAGCGACTAAGCCATTTTGGTTTACGACAATGTATTCAAGCTTTCCGAAAAGCTGCCTAGGCGAGTAAGCCATGACGTGAATCTCACCAGTTAACGGGTCGTATTTAGGGTGAGCACTGAAGCCGTTATTGAGGGTTCCTTCAAAGGTATGCGTCCCAACAGTGTCTAATTCATAATTCAGTTCAACCGGCTGTGTTCCAGCTTCGACGATCGCAAGAGTCCGATTGGCGTGCTCAATTATGTTGGTGTTTGGCCCTATTTCTGCTCGTGTAGCAGCAGAGTGGGCTCTACCAAATTTTTTATGGACTCTACGGCTTCCAACAAATCGGCTTCGATACCAAGCAGCTTTACCTTCTCTAAGCCTTATGCCATGGACCATTCCATCGCCCAGGAACCAATGGTGGGTTGCTAAATCGGGCTGTTCAATTGGGTTCGGTCCGTTTCGTAAAAATCGACCGTTCAGCTCCTCCGGAATTTTTCCTTTAACTTTCAGATCTAAGGCCGTTATCTCAGTTTTTGCAGGTTCATAGTTGCCGTCTAGATAGGGCGAAGCATCCAGCAAAGGCATGACGCTAGTCTGCTCGTTCCACCTCACGATAACAAGTTAGACCAGCATTCTCCAAGGCGGTAGCTTACGAGAAAGGGGAACTCACAGACAAGATTATGAGTTCTCCCGTTAGGTTGGAGACAACGAAAGACGGACAGCATGAAAGCAATCCAAGTTGAAGACAGCCAACTAGTTTGGGCTACCGCCGAGGATCCAGTCTTCGGCCCAGAGGATATAAAAATAGGCAACCGTGCGACTGCTATCAACAGAGCTGACTTAGCTCAGCGAGTAGGCGCATACCCGCCGCCGCCAGGAGCCAGTATGGTCTTGGGGCTCGAGTGCGCTGGTGTTGTCGAGGCCGTCGGAGAGAAAGTTACTGGCTTCAAAATCGGGGATGAAGTATGTGCTTTACTAGCCGGTGGCGGTTATGCCGAAAAAGTGGTCGTTCCAGCGGCACAAGTATTACCTATTCCTAAAGGTCTGAGTTTCACTGAAGCTGCTGCGCTTCCGGAAGTTTTTGCTACTGCATACTTGAACCTATTTATCGAGGGCGCATTACAGCCGGGTGAAACAGCGCTGTTGCACGCTGGAGCGAGCGGAGTTGGAACCGCAGGAATCCAGTTGTGTAAAGCTTTCGGGAGCCCAGTGTTCGTTACAGCTGGCACCGACAAAAAGATTGAACGCTGCATTGCGTTGGGAGCTGCAGGAGGTGCAAACCGCCGCACTGAAAATTTCGTTGAGAAAATTGCTGAATGGACTGACGGAGGTTTCGACGTGATTCTTGATCCTGTCGGAGCTGCCTATCTCGACCATAATCTGAACAGTCTTAGAGCTGATGGCCGGTTAGTTGTTATCGGTTTGATGAGTGGAGCAGAAGCAAATTTGGCTATTGGGAAAATGATGATGAAGCGTCTTCGAGTCATCGGTTCCACTCTTCGCGCTCGATCTGTGCCTGCGAAAGGCGCATTAATGAATCAACTTCTCGAACGAGTTTGGCCCCTTATCGAGTCAGGTGAAATCGCTCCAATTATTGAAACAGTCATCCCAATTGATGAAGCCCAACGCGGCCACGATTTGATTGCCGGCGATGACACTTTCGGTAAAGTAATTTTGGAAATGAGCTAGAGGCTTTGGCCCATAAAATTAAGTTTCGGTAAGGAGTACTAACGGTATTTGTCGGTCTGTTTTTTTCTGATAGGCCGAATAGCGAGGATATTTCCCAACTACTAATTCCCAGAGTTCCGCGTATTGATTCTGATCTGGCAAACTTGCGGTCATCGGCTTTGTGACGCCACTCGAATCGATGATCGAAATATTTGCATCGGCCAAAATATTTAAATACCAATCGGGGTGCCGGTCATCTCCCCCACGAGAAGCAACAACCAGAATAAATTGGCTGTTCCGATACGGAGACGTCAAAATTACCTGACGTTTTCGTCCGGAATATCTGCCGGTGGTAGTGAGCTTCACTACAGGCATTCTTGCAACTACCCAGCCGAGTCGGCCACGAGTAACCGCCAAAACACCACGGTGAATGAAATTCATTGTTTTTAAAACAGCGTTACTCGGCACATTAGCCAGAGTAAGACTTTTGAAGCGCCATCGCAGCTAAGTCAAAAATTGTTTCTTCAGGTGAGATTAAGCTCAAAGCGTGATCACGTCTCGAAACATCTAGGCAATAAGAACGGTTATGGTTCCTTCTCAAAATTTGTGTCCGTTGTCAAGCTACTAGAAGCCAGACTTAAAGAGTCCACTGGTTCCCTTTGGACATTTGGGTAAGCGGTCGGTTTCCACTGACCTCTTAGGAGCTACAGGCCGACCGCTACCTTCAAATGTCAAGGTTCGTCAACTCGTTCAATATATTTGTTAAAGGTTTTACATAATCAATTTCGCAGCTATCCGAATTAGCGTACACTCATATCTACTAGTCTTAGAATGGGAGATACACCATGGCGACTTACGAGTGCGTTACATGCGGAATGTCGGTCAATGCTTCATGTGGCAGCTGCAACAAACCCCTGGTTAACGGCATCATTGAAAGACCTGACGGTTCGTCGGTACAAGTTTCCAGATGCCCCGACGATTCCGAAAAGAAAATCAAGTCACCCATGTGCTGTGGCGCCGACATGGCTTGTTCTCTAGTTTAATTTCTCCGATTATCTGATACCGGATTCACAACTTTCGGTTACTAACAGAGTGCTATTTACCCGCAGTAATGCCACATACGGCACCTGCGGGTACTAACATTTTTACTTACTTAAAACGACCCGAATCGATAGCGTCTCGAAGGCGCTGGCCTTCTTTCAATATCCAACTGACATTCCCGTGTTTGGTTTCTGCGAGGACCTGGTCCGAACTCCCAATTCGCGACATCTCAATGTTCACTATTGCCGCGAAAGGAATTTTTGCTTCCCACATTTGTGCCTTAGACGTCCTGAAAATTTCGTTGGCCGTAACTTCAAGCGTCACCAGACGGTCTTCTCCATCTTCATCGGTTTCGGTTACTCGTTGAAATTTAACCATATCCCTAGTGTGTCAGAGAGGTGTCCTATTTGTTGGAGGCTTCTGAGTACTTGCCTACTATATATTCGAGTCTGATGTAATAGGCCTAATCGAATATCATCTAAAGTTGACCCGAGCATCAATAACTGTGAGCATCTATTCGATGAGTTCCTCAACCGATTTAGACGCTAGTGACCCGCTTGCGAATTTTCGTGAGGAATTTGTTCACAATATTAACGAACCTGAACTTATCTATTTAGACGGAAATTCATTGGGTCGACTCCCTAAGCGTTCCACCTCAGCTGCAGCAGAGCTAATCAACGGCCAATGGGGCAACCGTCTTATCCGCAGTTGGAACGAGGGATGGTTTGAGATTCCCAACAGAGTTGGTGACTTAATTGGAAAGCTTGTCGGCGCTCATACGGGAGAAGTTGTTCTCGCAGATAACACCTCAGTCTGCCTATTCAAAGCAGCAGTGGCCGCTTTGAAGGCTCAACCAGGCCGTACCGAGATACTGACAGATGACATGAACTTTCCATCAGACATACAAATTCTGCGTTCCGCTGCCGAATGCATGGGTCCTGAATACACTTTGAAAATAATCAGAACTGATGGAATTTCCAGTTCGTTAGAGTCTCTGCGAAACCATTTATGCAATAAGACCGCATTACTTTCTCTAAGTCAGGTTGCCTACAAGTCGGGATGGCTATGGGACTTAGCCGACGTGTGCAAGTTAGCAACAAATTCTGGAGTTCTCACCTTATGGGATCTATCTCACTCTGTTGGTGCTGTACCCATTGATTTAAGCGAAGCTGAGGCCGACCTTGCTGTGGGATGCTCCTACAAATATCTGAATGGAGGGCCTGGCGCACCAGCGTTTATTTATGTTTCCCAGAAAAGCAATCTTTTCAGCAATCCCATTGCTGGGTGGTACGGCACCGAGAACCCTTTTCAATTCGATTTCGACGGTCAGCCAGCTACAGGGGCTGCAGGTTTCATTACCGGCACACCACCAATTTTATCTTCCGCTCTAGTCGCTAGCGGTGTGCAGATAACGCTTGAAGCTGGCATGGAAAAAATTCGTGCTAAGTCCGTCGTTCTCACTCAACGGTTTATCGAATTAGTTAACGAACACCTCGTTTCGTATGGATTTCAGGTAGCAAGCCCACTCAAATCAACGAATCGCGGTTCTCATGTTTCGCTTTTCCACCCGGAAGCGCAAGCAGTCGGCCAAGCCTTGATACACGAGGAATCTGTGATTCCCGATTTCCGTCCACCTGATTTATTGCGGTTCGGATTCACTCCCTTGTATACAAGATACTCAGATGTTGATGACACGATTGAACGGTTACAACGAGTTTGCGAAACTGGCGCTATCAGCCGGTGGCGGCACGTCAATCCTTTAATCCCCTAACTTCTACAACATTTATGCTCTTTTTTTTGCGTTAAATCTCTGCATATTACTTTGCTTCGATTTCTAGGCTGTGGCTATGAGAAGCACCGAACAGAGTGCCACGATCAAACCGATTACGCGTCTCAGATACAGGTCTTCACCAAGAAATAAACGGGCCAATAAGATCGTTGTCACGGGATATAAGCTCGACAAAAGAGCTACTGGTGCCAATGAATCCTGGCCTAAAGCTAATAATAAGGTCAAATTCGCACCCGTGTCGCACACAGCGCAACCAACGACGATAGGCAAACTTTTCTTTGGCATCATTTCGTTTTTTCGAATTAGTGATACACCGACCAATATCATCACAGCAGTCACTCTTCCGCTAACAATCGGCCACGGAGCCGAACCACTGCTGGCATAACTGAGAATAGAGAAAAACATTCCGAAGCCAAGTCCAGCTCCGAGGGCCCCAGCTACAGAACTAACTAGAGTTTTAGTCTCCCCCTCGCTACTTCTGATGCTTACTAGCACAATCGCAGCTAGACCTAACCCCATACCGAGGAACACTTTCGCGGATGGAACATTCCCTAATATGAGATCCCAAGAAATTGGAACTATCGCCGCTGTTAGAGCTGAAATTGAAGCTACAACCGACATTGGGCCCTTAGCTAAGCATCTATAGAAAAGCCCCAACCCAACTAGCCCGCACGCACCCGCCGCTGCACCTATTGCTAGGTCGCTCCACGTGAACAGCGGCTGAAAAAATGGGAGCGCCACAAACAATCCTAGAGCGCCTATTGTTTGGGACGCGAAAAGAACTTGCAGTGCACTGTTTCGGCGTGATGCGATACCACCGAAGAAATCGCCACTTCCGTATAGACAAGCTGTCAGAACAGCTAGAACTGACCCCATGTCGATTCAACTTTCAAGTGGCAACTGACCCAACAAGACTGATCACACGCATTCGCTTGACGAGACCAACGCGATAAAATTGTTGTAGTCCAAGTTTAAGGTTGTTCGTTTGAGAAAACAAAGGTAGAGCAGGCCGACCAGAAGCCTCCCCATCCATGACACAACGACGTTGTTACACCTTCAACCTGATTCGCTGCATTCCCTCGAACCTGCCGGATAGATTCGAGCATGCAAAGCATTCCGTAGGCTCCAGTATGGGCATAGCTCATACCTCCGCCACTTGTATTCATGGGCATAGAGCCCCCTGGAGCCGTATGCCCAGCAGCGATAAAGGCCCCACCTTCTCCATAATCAACGAAACCAAGCCCCTCTAACCCAAAAATTGGTGTATGGATAAAGGCATCGTAAATCATTAAATGATCAACATCAGCGTGAGTAATTCCAGCCGAGCTAAAAGCTGCATTTCCGCTGGTCCGAATGAACTCTGGCTTAAGGGGATCCCTTACTCCAGCTGGACTCATCAGCCCGCCTTCCAGTGCCCCACCGGAACCTAAAATGTAGACCGGCTTTTGGGGCATGTCTTTAGCTCGATCCGCAGATGTAACTACTAAGGCTCCGCCGGCGTCACTTACTAAGCAGCACATAGCTCGACGAATTGGCCATGCAACCATTGGAGAGCTCAATACTTCTTCGACTGTTGTCAGATCTCTCAACGCTGCCCTTGGGACATCTGCAGCCCACGCCCTTTGACTAACCGCTCCTACTGCTAGGTCTTCATCGCTTAATCCATAGGTCTGCTGATAGCGCAATACCGGAAGCGTGAAAGTTGCAGCTGGTTGGCCGCCTCCATACATCGCATCGAACTGGTTCCCTATGCTTCCTGGGCGGCCACCATCATAGGAATTGGTCAATCCACGAGTGCTTTTACCTGACTCCCCATAAACAATTAATACGGTTGTGCAGAATCCTGCGTTTATGGCGGCCATCGCATTCCGAAGCTGAAACATCCAAGAGCAGCCACCTACTACCGTATTGTCAGCCCATGATGGGTAAATGCCTAGCTGACTCGACATATCGGCAACTGGGAAATACCCGCATGTAAAACCGTCGATATCAGATGCGCGTAAGCCTGCGTCAGCTAATGCATTCGCCGCTGCATCAATTGCTAAACCAGTTGAGGAGACATTCGGCACCACTCCAATATTGGTTGACTCAGCTGCACCGACGATAGCGATAGACCCTGATTCAATCATGACATTTCTCCAAGCGGTTCAAAGCAAAGCACAGTTACGTCAGCAAATTTTTCGAATGTTGCTTTTAGCTTCATATCTAATTTCAATTTTTCTGGGGTCTGTTCGCAATTAACAATCGAGGACACCAGCAAAGGTCCTTCCTCTAGACGAACTAAAGCAACCGATCGAGGCCCTTCAGTAGCCCAAAACTGGGCAGGTTTTTGCTGAATCGTATAGCTATAAAGAGATCCTATGCCGCTAGCGTCAATCCATCGAACATCTCGTGACGAGCATTCTGAACATATAGGACTTGGCGGGAAGTAAATTTTCCCGCAAGAACAACACTCACGTATCCGAAAAACGCTTCTTGTGAGCCCGTCCCAAAATTCTTGGGTTTCAGGTGTTGGAACGGGAATCAGTGGGTGCGGCATGTAATCCGTTCTAGCCTGGTTACACGACCCTTGCATCAATATTGAGCAAGCTTTGGAGGTAACTATGGATGACGTGATTGATTTTCGGTTTCGACCCGTCGGAGCGCAAAGCTGGACACGCGACACAACCTTCCATTATTTAGACCGGATGGGCCTTAAACCAACACCTTCATTTCTAGCTCAATCAACAGATTTAATGTTCGAAGAGATGAAACAAGCAGGCATATCTTTGGGCGTTATAGGGGTTCCTGGACCTACCGCTATCCGGGGGTTGAATCCGATAGGAGCAGCAGGTGCTCAAGATGCATTGGCTATTCATCCAGAAATGTTCATCAGCTTTGGTTCAGTTGAGCCCAGCGACATCGATATCGCTGTTAAAGAAATTCGAGACCTAGGCGATGCTGGAGTAGTAGGGGTAACCATTGACCCCTCGACTGCACAAGTCAGTAGGCGTTTCGATGATCTTTCATTGTATCCGCTTTATGAACAAGCTCAGAAATCCAAAATGTTGATAACAACAACTCAGAGTTGTTTGCTCGGACCATATCTAGATGATTGTCGTCCAGAATACGTAGATCATGTCGCTACAGATTTCCCTAACCTGACGATCGTGATTCAGCACGGCAGTTGGCCATACGTCCATGAGGCAATAGGACTCTTGTATAAACAGCAAAATGTTTTCTTGGTTCCTGGCCAATACGCGCACTACAACTTCCCCGGATCGCAGGAGTACATTCATGCGCTTACTCATCAGTGCCAGGATCAAATCATTTTTGGAAGTGTCTACCCCAATTGTGGCTTACTAACTGATCTTCGAGACACGATTAGATCTTGGCAGTTGCCTCCCTCTGTGGAGCGTAAATACCTGCACGAAAACGCAGCGCGCATACTAAATTTTTAGAATTAGCAGAATCGCAGAAAGAGCAAAAAATGATATTTACGGATATTGAACAAAATCTTGCCATTATGGGAACAGGTAAACTAGATGAACCAGTCATCATGTTGAACCTCTTACGCTATAGAGAACTCGCAGCTGAAGGCTTCGGAGTTGATGGCCTAAGCGGCCGCGATGCTTATGGCGAATACGGCCGACTCTTTGCTGGGTTACATCCCCGTTTCGGGGGTGAGCCCATTTGGATGGGTAAAACTCACACAACAGTTATTGGTCTAGAAAACGAACAATGGGATATTTGCATATTAGTGCGTTACCCGAGCCGTCAACATTTTCTCGATATGGTTCACGATAGCGAATACCAAAAGATCTCTCCGATCCGAGAAGCCGCGCTGGCAGAAAGCAGACTCATCGAAATGTCTCAACTGCTGCCAAAACCAGAAACATCATGACCATGAACGACGGAAAGACAATAATTGTTACTGGTGCCGGATCCGGTATCGGTCGATCAACAGTTCTGAGGCTGGCTCAAGACGGCGCGAACGTCATTGCCGTTGATTTAACTCAAGAGTCTCTCTCACAATTCAATTCTTACCCGAACGTCTCTGTATCGGCCGGTGACGTGACCGAACAAAGCGCCAATAATCAGATGGTTGAAATTGCATTAGAAAAGTATGGGGTTCTCGATGCTGTTGCCTTAAACGCCGGGGTATTAGTCCAGGGAGATATCCGGCGAGGCTCTATGGCCGACTTCGATCGCGTGATGGATGTAAATGTTCGCGCCGTTGCCCTTGGAATAAAAGTTTCAGCGGAAGCTATGACAAAATCTGGAGGTTCGATAGTAGTAACCGGTTCAGTTTCCGGGTTACATGGAGACAGCGGACTTTGGGCTTACAACGCCTCTAAAGGAGCGGCTGTTAACCTCAGCAGAGCCGCTGCACTGGATCTAGGACATCTCAACATCAGAGTAAATGCTGTATGCCCCGGTCCTACAAAAACTGCACTGACTGAAGCCGCTGAGGGCACTGCTATTGGTTCGGCCATGGAAGCAAGACTGCCTCTCGGGCGCTTCGGCGAACCTGAAGAAGTAGCCGCTGTGATAGCTTTTCTCTGCTCGTCTGACTCGTCGTTCATAACGGGTGCCGCCATACCCGTAGACGGCGGAGTTACAGCCGGAACCGGTCAATGGGCCACCTACGGTGGAAGACAAGCTGGTTATTTTTAGGCAATATATCTTTTCTTATCGCTTCTGTGGCAGGCTGCACCTTATGAGCATTCCCCCAATTTCTACCTTTCCAATCCCATCTCTTTCCGACATACCGGAAGATCTCAGAACGATGATGGAAAGCCTCCAAGAAAAAACCGGATTTATACCCAACGTTTTCCTTGCGTTAGCACATCGACCACTTGAGCTACGGGCTTTTATGGATTACCACAATGCCCTGATGGAAAAAGAAAGCGGCTTAACGAAAGCAGAGAGGGAAATGATTGTCGTCGCAACCAGCGCAGCGAATGATTGCATGTATTGTGTAATCGCTCACGGGGCAATTTTACGAATTCGGGCTAAAAATCCTTTTATCGCTGATCAGCTAGCGATCGCCCCTGCCAAAGCCGATTTAGACGAACGACAGCATGCAATGATTCGTTTTGCGCTAAAAATGGCTCGCACGCCCGAGGATGTCGACACAAGCGACCACGACGAGCTTCGCTCTTTCAATTTCTCTGATGAAGATATTTGGGATATTGGAGCAGTGACAGCGTTGTTCGCTCTTTCGAACCGAATGGCTCATCTAGCTTCGATGAGACCAAATAACGAATTTTTCGCCATGGGTCGCGGCTAACCATTGTCTCTAGCTAAACCGAAACTAATCGTTAGTCTGTAGAATCTGCAACGCTCGATCAGCATGAATCTTCATATTAGTTTCGCTGGCGATTACACCTAATATTTTTCTATCGACATCGATAACAAATGTCTGACGTTTGATACCTAAAGGGCCAACCCGTTTAACACCAAAATATTTGGCAATCTTAGACTTCACATCGCTTAGGAGAGTGAAACCTAGATTATTCGCCTCATCAAATTCTTTTTGCCGATCAAACTGATCAGCACTAATTCCCACTGGCTGCGAGTCAAGGAGTTCGAACTCTGATGCAAGATCCCGGAAATAGCTACTCTCGCGAGTTCAGCCAGGTGAGCTTGCCCTTGGATAGAAGAAGAGCACTACTCGCCCACTTTCCAAAAGATCAGTCAAGTCAACTTTTTCACCATGTTGATCAATAGCCGAAAAATTTTCAACGACCTGTCCTATTTCCATAAGCGGTAGTCTACGTCTAGTCTTCGGTACTTATGAAAGGACACCCAGATCTACAAAGTCTCGGACCCAATCTCCCGATAGAACAGTGGACCCTCGTAAATGCTGTTCAGATGCAGGCAAAATCGTACGGTGAGAAAGAATTCCTTTCGTTCGAAAACGGTGAGGCTCTCACTTTCGCAGCACTGGACCAGTTAACCGATCAGCTAGCGTCAGGACTCCAAGAATTAGGCTTAAAGCCAGGTGATCGATTGCTTGGGCTAATGACAAATAGTCGGGACTTTATTCTCCTTATGATCGCAGTCCATAAACGACGAGCAATTTTTGTGCCGATCAACACGGAACTAAAAAGTTCATTTCTTCAACACCAGGTAGAAAACAGCGAACCGCTCATAGTCGCTGTCGACGAGGATCTGCTCAACCGATTCAATGAAATTGACTTGCCATCGCTTGGCATCAAACAGATATTGATAACCGGCAAAGAACAAAAATCAGGATCCAACAGCGATCTCAGCTACGGCATTCCAACGACCAATATTGCAACACTCATTAACAGTCCCATAAGCAGCAACGCTATTGCTTCTCCCGCCCCAGAAGATGTTTGCACAATCATGTACACATCAGGGACCACGGGGCCGGCCAAAGGCGTCTTGATGCCGCAGGGGCACTGTTATCTTTTTGCGTTGGGCACAGTGGCTGCTATGGAACTAACGGAAGATGATCGCTACTTCTGCTGTATGCCACTTTTTCACGCTAACGGACTCTTTATGCAAGTTTATGCTTCGCTGCTAGCGGGTTGCTCGGCCTACGTGGCTAAGCATTTCAGCGTGAAGTCTTGGCTAGACACTGTTATCGATCAAGAAGCTACTGTTACGAATGCTCTTGGAGTAATGCCTGAATTTATTTTTCGAAGTTCACCCTCGCCTCGAGATCATCTTCACAAGTTGACACGAATCATGGCTATTCCAGTTGCTGAAGAATGGGGAAAAGCAATGGAAGAAAGATTTGGGGTTGTTCTCCGACAGGGCTTTGGTATGACAGAAGTAAATATGGTCGCTTACAGCGATCCTGATGATCCCGTTATGGCCGGCTGTGCTGGTCCGCCTCTTTCAGATTTTTTCGAAGTCATGATCGCTGATCCGGAAACTGACACAGAAGTCGCTGTTGACGCGATAGGTGAGATACTCGTTCGTCCAAAAAAACCATTTTGTTTTAATCTTGGCTATTTTAAAATGCCAGATAAGACGGTGGAAGCATGGCGGAATCTTTGGTTTCATACGGGGGATGCAGGCAAAATTGATGCTGAAGGACGACTCTTTTTCGTAGATAGAATCAATGACCGGATACGTCGAAGAGGAGAAAACATCTCGAGTTATGAACTTGAGCAAGCCCTTAATCAGCATCCTGAGGTTGCTGAATCAGCTGTAATCGGTTTAAAGGTTGAGGGTGCTGGAGGTGAAGATGAGGTCAAGGCTGTTGTTGCAATCTTAGGTTCACAGCCTGACCCAGTTGCTTTCTTAGATTGGTGCACTCCGCGCATGCCAAGACACGCAGTCCCCCGTTACATTGAATTTGTTTCGGAGCTAGACAAAACCGCTTCAGGCAAAGTAAGAAAACAGGCAATGCGTGATGCTGGGGTAACGGATTCAACGTGGGATCGAGAATCAATCGGATATCGAATATCTAGAGATTAGATAGCCTTGAGAGCCGGGGCTCGACCTAATGATTATAATTTGTCGAAACATTTACTATGAGTCAACCAATAACAGTAGAAGTGACACGAGGACACCATGTGGAGAGCACCCACTTGGTTGACGCCGTCATAGTGAACTCTTCGGGCATTGTGATCAAGTCATGGGGTGAGCCGCAGCGTCACGTTCTACCCCGGTCAGCTTTAAAACCTATTCAAGCTACGCCCTTAGTTACTTCAGGTGTCGCTGACGGGACTTCCTTAAGTTCTGATCGATTGGCCATTGCCTGTTCGAGTCACAACGGAGAACACGAACACGTGCGAGTGGTCCAAGACTGGTTAGAAGGTATCGGCTGTTTAGTCGCAGATCTTGAATGTGGGGCTCATTACCCTTCAGATCCTGAGAGTTCTATTCTCCTTCGAATGTCAGGGCAGAAACCAGATGCTCGCCATAACAACTGTTCGGGTAAACACACAGGGTTCCTAGCCCTATCCAAGTTCCATGGTTTTAACTCCCAAAACTATCTACACCCTCATCACGAGCTGCAAACTAAGCACGTCACTCCTGCTATCGAAGATTTTTGTCGAATAAGTTTACGAAACGAGACTCCAGCGATAGATGGCTGCGGTATCCCTGCCTGGAGTATCCCCATTGCTGCGTTAGCCACTGGTTGGGCACACATGCAGAACCGAGGATCTGGTAGAAGACTTTTACAAGCAATGATTGACCGGCCTTTCCTTATCGCTGGCACTAACCGAGCGTGTACCACTCTTATGATAAAAAGCGCAGGCCGCGCAGCAGTCAAAACCGGTGCTGAAGGAGTTTTCTGTGGAGTCGAGGTCAAGTCAGGCCATGCATTTGCTTTGAAAACCCGTGATGGAAATTCACGCGCGTCTGAAGCTGTCGCCGCTTGGATGCTTGACCATTTGGGAGCTATCGAACACGCAGCGCCGACAGAGCTACAAAATTGGGCTGGAACAAATGTAGGAGAAGTCCGAGTAGCACCAAATACATGACATGCTGTAGCCAGTATGAACAATCTCCTTAAAGAGCTGCAGGCACGACTGCCTGCCGATTGCATCCAAGTAGATCCAGAAGTTGTTCGATCTTATTCACAAGACCGAGCAGTTTTTGAGAGAGCAGGGACAGCAGCAATCTTAGTGATGCCCCGTTCTACTGAAGAAGTGGTGTCTGCAGTAATGGCGGCAAACGCAGCAGAAGTGCCGATTGTGCCCAGAGGAGCAGGAACTGGTCTTACCGGCGCAGCTAATGCGATCGACGGCTGTTTAATACTTTCGCTGCACAGAATGACAAAGATCATCGAGATAGATACGACCAACCGAATGGTCCGAGTGCAACCCGGCTGCATTAACTCGGAACTAAAAGCTGCAGTCGCTGAGCATGGTCTCTTCTACCCTCCTGATCCTGCTTCTTTCGAAATGTCCAGCATCGGAGGTAATGTAGCTACTAATGCCGGCGGCCTATGCTGCGTAAAATACGGAGTTACTCGCGATTATGTGATCGGTCTTGAAGTAGTACTCGCGTCGGGCGAAATCATGCGAACTGGGCGCCGAACGCTTAAGAGCACCACCGGATTAGATCTGACTGGTCTATTTGTGGGGTCCGAAGGTCTTCTTGGCATCATTACTGAAATTACTGCGAAATTAGTTCCATCACCTCCGCCACCAGCGACAGCCGTGGCTTACTTCGATGAGCTTCCTGATGCCGGCACAGCTATTGGTGAAATATTTCGTTCGGGACATGAGCCCAGTCTTATGGAAATCATTGACCGGGCAAGCCTTCAGCAAGTTGAAAAAGTTTACAAAATGGATCTTGACCTCGATGCTGCTTGCCTCTTGCTGATACAAACTGCCGGGGATAATTCTGCGGAATCGATAGAAACTATTTCGGACATCTGCAAATCGTCTGGTGCCAGTTTTGTCGCTCATGTCGATGACCCTGCAGAGGGCGACATGTTGATTGAAGTGCGGCGTCGCGTATGGCCAGCGTTTGAAAAAACAAATAAATCTATACTCCCTGAAGATGTAGCTGTACCGCGCCAGCACCTACCTGAATTGATGGCAGGAATAGTTGCTATCGGTGAACGCCACAAAGTTTCGCTTCCCACTGTTGGACATGCAGGCGACGGCAACATGCACCCTCTTCTTGTTTTCGATGGAAATGATGAAGCCGAAGTAGCTCGGGTCCGGGCGGCCTTTGCCGAAATAGTGAAGCTCGCTCTCAGCTTGGGCGGCACTATCGCCGCTGAACACGGTGTAGGTACCTTAAAGCGTGAGTTCGTGAGCGATGAGTTGGACCCAACTCAGCTCGCCGTAATGGGAACAATCCGTAATTCGTTGGATCCTTTAAATCGTTTAAACCCAGGCAAGAAACTTTAAGTCGCCTATTTTCAAGCAGTCATAACGTTCATTTGTCCGGGCATAGAGAATTGGATCATACCGCCATAGGTGCAGACCGCTTTACAGCTGTTAGTTAGCGCAGGCATATTAGCGATCTGAACGGTCGGAGAACCAGGTACCCATGGTGCGGTGACCGCCGGTATGCAAGGCATCGGAGTTAACACGCCCATAGCTGCAGCGGACGCAGCTGCCACCGTAGGGTTCGCCATTGAGGAGCACATGCCGAACGGCGGAATGTTCATGTTGGGTTTGTTATCCATAATATTCGCAGCTGGGGCACCTGCGTTGACTTTACTTTTAGGTAACACCGAAAGTGCAGCAGGCGCCATTCCGAAGCTGCAGGTCATTAACGCTCCAGAAACTACTTGAACAGCCATTTTCCTCCAAGAATTCGATAAGTCACTTATCTTTTTAGCACTAAGATCGACCTATGTCCCGCCTATGTTTCGCTCATGCGTCTGGAGATATACAGGTATCCGAATCAGAATCGGCTCGAGATCGTCAGTTAGTGTTTTTTAGATTTGACGTAACTTGTGAAGTTTGGGAACATATCCAGCTCAACAACATTTTTAGCCATTCTTCGTATAAGCAAACGTATGGTCAGCTCGCAGCCGATGGACCCGTTCGTTTAACGTTAAAAGGTGCGATAGAGCTTACTCAGAACCTTGAGAACCTTGCGGCTGACGAGTTTGAAATAGTTCAGGCTAGTGAACTTACATGCGATCTTCGAGACGAATCGCTAGCCAGTCTTTTCCACTCAGAATCTGTATGGGCTGAATGTATCGGTCGCCTCGTTGACATGGGGTTCGGCTTGCAGAGTGAGACTCACGATGAGCTTTTCATGTTAGATGGATACGGCACAGAGGCGCGGTTGTGTTTGCATCCCGCTAACCATATTGCCACGTTGGTCTTTTCTCATGATCTCGGATATACGGATGAGAATAGAGGTGACCTCCTTGCTTTAATAAATGAAATTAATATGAGTTCTTTGTTAGGAGCCGTATCGCTACTTGATCCAAAAAAACTTACAGTCCGAGTGGGTATTCCTATTGTTAACTCACAGGGAACTATGAAGTTGCTTAGCGATTTATCGTTTAGCGTTCTAAGTATGTTTCAGGAAACTCTTTCCCTACTTGAAGCCTTTACAGATGGGTCTATTTCTTTAAAAGAAGCGTTATCTGAGATTCTTAATTAAGAGTTTTCAACTTTTATTTGGGTAACAGAAACTATGTTGTTCATCGGTTTCGGCTGTTGCGTAGGTGTGGTGAATATCACTAGCCCGAACAAAATTTATATCCAATGAAAGCCTGTCAACAAAAGGTAGGGAACTTGAGTTAGCCGCAGCGCCCGAAAGCTCAATTTCGAGCCAATAACGGCTTCCGTCATCTATATTCTCATTGCTTTCAGTGTTGCGAAGTATCGAGAATGCTAACGGTTCACCTATTTTGTCGCTTATTCCTAACAAATCACGTTCATCCAAGTCAGAGAAGCCGTATTCTACAATTGTTGGTGATGCAATGAACAGCTCGCTTTCCTCCGTTTCGCCTTCATTATTCTCTCGGAGAACTTTCACCGCAACTGAATATGGAAGCCTTAAAACTTCTTGAGCTCCCCTATTAGGGGTGAGCCAAAAGAAATCTCCGAAACCTTTTTCAGTAACGATGAGCTCCGATTTAGAAACACCAAACAGTTCTTCGTCAGACACAATCTGGGCGACGGAAAATCTGCTGTGCATCGTGCTCAAATGGCTTGACGCGTTGCATAAGTCTTGGGCATGAGTGGTTAGATCTGGTAACTCTTCACCCTTGTTATCGCGTCCAGGGTGCACCAAGAAACATAGTGCGCTGCGATGAAGCGCACCGGTTTGCTTGTCATTCCATGTATCCATATTCGGGAATAGGTAGGACAGCCGAAATTGAGTGGAGCTGATTGGCTTACCAAGAACCGAAATCGCGCCTCCGGTGCATTCCGATAACGCGAAGTCTCTCAATGAGTCTACGCCCGGGTAAACGTCTGCTAAGTCCGGGTCAGCAGCTAGGAATCGGCGGGTAATCATGTAGAGCTCATGAGTATGTGCAGAATCGCAGTCAACGAGATTCAGTTCCTTAATTTCGTCAGTCGCGTTTGTAGCGTCCTCTTTAGAACAGATAGAGCTGCTGGCGAGGTCGTACTCACTCGGGCTCAAGAAATCGAGCCTCGAATCTGTAAGGTCTGTCACCGGTACTCCTCCGCCGAAACCACAACTTGTTAGGCCAGCCAGTATCGCTAGGGACACAAGCCTGCCTGCTTGTTGAAGAAACCTAGTTTTTTTCATCGGGAAATAGCTCCTTGCATCCCAAGTCCATCGGTCAGACCGCCCATTATCCACGCATCACTAAATTCTACATCAGTCAATGTCGGTCACCGTTGCAGTAACAGTCTGATCAGCAAGCGAATCAAACGCATTATCACTCGCATCATCTTTAACACTCAACGTCAACGTCGCATCCTGATTACCGTCAGTTACGTTGTCAGCAACACCAGTCACAGTAACAGTCTGAGCCGTCGCCCAATTCAAGCTAGTAAACGTCAACGCCGACACACCAGAAGGAGACACAGCCGCTTCACCAGCATCACCCGACACAACACCAATAACCA
>Ga0315330_10000672_pt1 | contig 21893 bp, 11 predicted proteins | sample M140m34915metaG_FD_203453 | JGI IMG/M metagenome (GOLD analysis project Ga0315330, IMG submission 203453) | Ammonia-oxidizing marine archaeal communities from Monterey Bay, California, United States - M1 40m 34915 | ecosystem: Environmental > Aquatic > Marine > Intertidal zone | place: USA...
CATAACCGCCGCCGCTCCCCGCACCGGCTTCCTCGCCGCCCCGGTGTCCGGCGGGTGGAGGGACGCGAGGGACGGCACGCTCCTCTTCCTCTGCGGCGGCGACCAAGCTGCGTTCGACGCCGCGCTCCCGGGCCTCGACGTCATGGGCAGCAGGCGCTGGCTCCTCGGCCCCACGGCGGGCGACGCCGCCCGGGCCAAGCTCATGCTCCAGGTGATGATGGGCAACATCGTCGGGTCCTTGGCCGAGATGATGGCGCTCTCCAAGGCGGCCGGGCTGGACGAGGCGGCTATCCTGGAAGTCCTCGGGGAATCCGCCATGGCCAACCCGCTGTGCAAGGCGAAGGGCGAGCTCATGCGCAAGAACGACTACAAGCCGAACTTCCAGGTGTACCTGCAGCAGAAAGACCTACGACTGGCGCTGCAGCTCGCGGACGACCTCGGGGTCCCCGCGCCCATCAGCGCGGCGTCCAACGGCCAGTACATCCGAGCCAGGCAAATGGGATTCGCGGATAAGGACTTCGCGGCGGTGCGGGCGGCGTACGAGGCTGAGGTCATGAGCGAGCCGGAGACCGAGGACGCGTGAGCGAGATGGACAGACGGACGAATGGATTGCGCAAATTTCGCATCGTATTACTCGTACGTACACTAGACTACTGTACCGCCGCATCGGGTACCGAATAACCAAACGAACCGAATAATAAATCGAGTCTAAGCGAAGGCCCGGAACGCTCGCCACCACGGCGTGGCGTCGAACCTCCTCGCCGCGAACGGGGTGATGTCCACCTCGGGCTGCTTACCCAACGCCAGGTCCGCGACGATCCGTCCGGTGATCCCCCCCAGCGTCCACCCCACGTGCTGATGCCCGAACGCGTACAATACCCCCGGGACCTTGGAACTCGGACCGATCACGGGCAGCGCATCCGGCAGCGTGGGCCTGAACCCAAGCCAATCGTTTGCCCTGTCCCTCTCCCCGAGCGCCGCCACCGCTTCCTCCTTCAGCATCCACCGCGTGTAGTCCTCGAGCTGCCCGAACCGTTCGGGCACCGGGGCCGCGCACGTCCCCCCGAGCTCCACCAAGCCCGCGGCTCGCACACCTCCCGACATGGGAGTCACGATGAACCCGCCCTCAGGCGTACACACCGGCCGAGTCAGCAAACCCGCCTGCGATGAACCCTCGGCACCGTCGCCCGGCCTCCCCGCACTGAGACCCGGCCACTGCACGTGGTACCCGCGCTCGGTGTCCAGCGGCACGGGGTCCCCGCACTGGGACGCGAGACCCGCGGAGTGAGCACCCGCGGCGAGAACCACCACATGCGCGTCGATCGATCCCCCATCCGACGACACGACTTGCGCCCGCGCACCCTCTGCGGCGCCCCTTGTACTCGCCCCCGTGACCAGCGTCACCTTCCCTGCCCCCGGGGCTTCACCTCCATCTTTCCGACGCGTGTGTGCCCCGGTCCTGATCTCCCCGCCGTTCGCGGTGAAACCGTCGCGCATCGCGTGAAGGAGCGATTCGGGATCGCGAAGAAACCTGTGAAAACACGACGTTACACTAATTGCCCATACGAAGAAACCCAAAATAAAATTCACCATCCATCTTTGAACCACCACGCTCCGCCTCTCGCGGCGTCATCCGATAGGTTCGGCTCCAGCTCCAGCACCCCGGAGGCGTCGATGGCCTCCATGTTGAGGTGCGCCGGTCCCCCCGAGGCGGCGAGGCGCAGCTCCGCGGTCTCCCGCGCGCCCCGCGAGTGCACGTCCTTCTGTAGCAGGATGTATCCATTCCTCGCGGCGAATGCGTCTGACCTGGTGGCGTCGTTGGGTGCGTATTTGCCCATGGGTCCGTCGATGTCGATGCCCGCGTGGTCCCACGCGCCCTTGTACCCGTCCTCGGCGAGCCGGAGGATGCTCCCGAGCGCGTACGCGGTGTCGCGCACGCGGTCGGGGTCGGAGGATGCCAGGAAGCCGAGGGCCCACGGAGCCATCTTGAGGAGGTGGGGCGACGGGGCGACCCTCAGGGCGCCGCGCGGGTTCATGATCAGCCCCGGCGCCTCCGCCCACAGCCCCGGGCGCTGCACGGGTATACACGCGTACTGCGCGAAGGTACCCGCGTTCCCGTTCGACGCTGACTGCCTGCCCCCGACGACGTCCCCAGCCTCCATCAGCGTCACCCGGAAACCGACTCGCTGCAGATGGAGCGCGGAGCTCAGGCCGACGAAGCCGCCTCCGACGACCACCGCGGCGTGCTTGGCCGCCCGTCCGGCCGCGGGACCGGACATGTCGATGTGTTGAGTAACCTCTCCTCGGGGGCCCGTCTGGGTCCCCGCGCGCGTATCACTGGCCGTCGACGCCGTCGTGTCCACCGGCCAAAAACGATGGCGTGGCTCATCCGAGATCGCAAAAAGTGTTAGGGTCCGCGTCACTTTCGGTCCGCGCCCCCCCCCTGCTACCATGACCCTCGCGCTGACCGCCCCCGTAATGCGCGGTCCCGTCGCGGCGTGCATCCGCAGCGCGCTCAAATCCCGCGTCCCATCCATCGCGCGCTCACTCGCGTCCCCCACACGGCGGGGCGGCCACGGGCATGGAGCCACCACCGGGGGAGGGAGACGATTCGGCCATGGATCCTTCACGGCCCGCGCGGTGGCCGACCCGACCGACGCCGTCATACGCGACGTCCAGGAACGCCTCGGTGTGACCCTCTCGGAGGAATCTACGATGCCCACCCCGCCCCCCGCGGTCATCGTCATATCCGGCCCGAGCGGCGTCGGCAAAGACGCCGTCATGCGCCGGCTCCAGGAGCTACGGCCCGACCTCCATCAGGTGGTCACCGCGACCTCCCGAGCCATGCGTCCGGGCGAACAGGACGGCGTCGACTACTTCTTCGTCACCACCGAGGAGTTCGAGGCCATGATATCGGACGGCGAGCTCATCGAGCACGCGGTGGTGTACGGCGAGTACAAGGGCATCCCGAAGCAGCAGGTGAGGGACAAGTTGGCGATGGACACGGACGTGGTGCTCAGGCTCGACGTGCAAGGCGCGGCGACGGTCCGGACCCTGATCCCCGGCGCGGTGTTCATATTCATCGCGGCGGACTCAGAGGCGAACCTGTGCCGGAGACTCGTGAGTCGTAAGACGGAGACCCCGGAGAAGCTGGCGGTGCGGGTGGAGACGGCGAGGGAGGAGCTGGGACGGATGGGGGAGTTTGACTACGTGGTGGTGAACGAGGAGGGGCGGCTGGATGAGGCGGCGGGGAAGCTGGCGTCCATCATCGACGCGGAGAAGATGCGACCCGGGCGCGAGCCCTTAGAGCTTTAGGCTTATTTACGATGCGACACCGACACGTACTCTGGCTGCGCGCGATGTTCCCCCACTCGCTCGTCACCAAAACTTACAAGTGGCTTGGAGATGAGTCCTCTTTTTGGCCGTTGGCGTCAATTCCGACACGGCTGCGCACAGACCGTAGCGCGTAGGGCCAGGGCCGACGCGAGGGTCTACATGGCGGTGATGGACAGCCGCATATACGACGATGAGGGTCCCCCGACCCCGCACCAGGGCCACGACGGCGCCTTCTACGAGGACCCGGCGGGTTCGGGGGGTAACGGCAGCGGACAGGGCGCATTTTCCGACGGGGAGCGCGTGGCGCCCCTGGGCGTCCCTGACTACGCCCCGGAGTGGGCGCCCGCCGAGTTGGAGCGGTATCTGCACGTGGTGGCGATGGAGAAGCACACCGCACACTCCGTCGGCAGGCGCGACGTCCTGGAGAAGCTCCACGCGCACGTCGACGGCGTCGGGAATCCCAATACCCTGCTCCTGACGGGCCCGGCGGGCTCGGGCAAGTCCACGACCCTCGCGACGCTGGTGAGCGAGATGCAGAGCAAGACGGGCGGGCGGGTCGGAGTGACACCCTCCGCGCTCGAAGCCATCCCGTCCACGAGCGGCGCGAACGGCCCCGAGTCCGGCCCCGACCCGTTCGTCCTGCTGCACACCTTCGGTTTGATGGGACGCTCAGACGACATCAGACGCGTCCTCCTGAGGCTCTGCGCCGAGCTCAAGCAGCGCTTCAACATATACGTCGACCTCCCAAACACGCTGCAAGAAGTCGCCGGTGCGCTCCCGCGGTTCCTCGCCCACGCCGCGCTGTTCGGCAAGGTTATCTTCATCCTGGACGGGCTGGATCGGGCCGACATGCGCGGGTTCGAGCTCCACGATTATCTCCCCGCCGCTCTGCCTTTAGCGGTACGGGTCATCGTATCCTCCGCCGGGTGCAAGCCCCTGAACGACGCGAGGGATACGCTCAGTAACCTCGCGAACGTGGTCCAGCTCCCACCGCTGGCGCACGAGGAGCGTATCGGCGTGTTGAACTCCGCGTTGGCCACCGTAGCCGGCGGTCAGATGCACGTGACCGAGATGCTCGACGGGTTGGTCTCCAAAGAAGACGCGGGGTCGCCGCTGTACCTCCTAACGGCGGTCAACGAGATCAAGGCGAGGGTGAGGGACAACGGTGACGTCTACGCCGCGGCGGACGACGCGAACGGGTTCCCGGCGACGTTGCCGGAGCTGTTCAGTGCGGTGTTTGAGCGGCTGGAGCGGCGGTATGGGACCACCTTGGCGGCGGAGTCGACGACGCTGATGGCGGCGTCTCGCGCGGGTCTGCGCGAGGATGAGGTGCTGTGGCTGCTGCAGCAGACGGCGAGTTTGCAGAACATGCCACCGTCGGAGTGGGAGAGTTTAAGGACGGAGCTGGAGCCGTACTGCTGGCCGGTGGATCGGATCCCGGGGGACCCGACTCTGTGTTTTTTCCAAGGTCAGTTTGCCGCCGCGGCGATGCGGCGGTACGCGAACACCGCCGCGGAGCGACGCGGGCAGCACCTCCGGCTCTGCTCCATGTTCTCCGATCCCAGCCTGGAGCCCACGCACAGAGGGGTTTGGGAGGTGTTGTGGAACATGCTCAAGGGAGAGGCGTGGCACGGTTTACGGTGCCACCTCACCGACCCGCGGGTACACGCCTTGCTATGGAACGAGGACACCCAGGTGGACCTCGCGAACCTGTGGGAGGCGCTCGTCAAAGGGGAGGTCTCCACAGCGAACCTACGGGCGACGAAGAGGGTCCCGGGGCTGGACGGCGCCATGGTCCCGCCGCCCCGGGTACCCCCGCGCCGCCGCCGTGACCTTGTCGCGGAGTACGATTCGCTCGCCGAGACCGCTCCGCCGTCCCCGGATGGCGTGCTCACCCCCGACGTGTACCGCGAGCTCATGGCGGATTTCTTGGCGTGGAGCAATCAACCCGGCGAGGCTTCGTTCGTGCTTCGGATGCTGAGCGAGGCGAAAGGGGACGCCGCGGATCTCGCCGCGGTGAGCGTCAACTTCAAGCTGGGTCGGTGTTTAGGCCGACAAGGGCTGCACCTGGAGGCGGAGGAGACCCTTCGACGGGCGCTCGCCGCGGAGCAGTTACTGGTCGGGGCGGAGACCCCGATGGTAGCCGAGATTGTCACAGAGATTTGCAAGGTGAAGCTGGACGAAGGGGACCTCGAGATGGCTGGGCAACTCGCGGCTCACGCGGTTAGCGTGTGGGAAGCGGCTGAGGCTGCCGGGTACGAGGAAGCCGACGTGAACACGATCGTGACGGCGCTCGTGAGACTGGCGGAGATATGCGATGAGCTCAACAGGACGACCGCGGCGGAGGCTGCGTACGAGCGATCGCTGGAGCGTTTGGAGTACATGCTCGGGCCGGACCACCCCGAGGTTGCCGAGCACCTCGGGATGATGGCAAACAGCTACAAGAACCACGCGGAGTTTGAGAAGGCTGAGTTTTGCTACTGCCGCGCGCTCGCGTTCGCGCACAGGTTCACCGGTCCTCAGTCGCTGCACATCTCGCACTTCTACAACGCCCTCGCGGAGCTGCACAGGGCCCAGGGTGACCTACCCCACGCGCAGGCGTTGTATCAGAGGGCGTTGCAGGTCATAGAGACGGTGCTCGGGACGTTGCACGCGGAGGTGGCCACTTACCTCAACAACCTCGCCGAGCTCCTCAGGGTCCAAGGTAAGCTCCTCGAGGCTGAACCCATGTACAAGCGTGCGCTCGCCATCGACGAGCGCGCCCAGGGTACCAGCCACCCGATCATCGCGATCCGGCTCAACAACCTCGCAGAGCTCTTCCGCGACCGGGGACTTCTCGAGGAGGCTGAGCCGCTGTACCAACGGGCACTCGCGATTGACATGGCGGCCCTCGGCGCCAACCACCCGAACATCGCGACGTATCTCAACAACCTCGCGGGGCTCTACAAGTCGCGCGAGTTGTGGGACAAGGCTGCCGAGCACTACACCAGAGCCATCGCGATCGACGAGAGGGCCCTCGGTCCGAACCACCCCGACGTGGCCATCTACCTGAACAATTTGGCCGGGCTCTACAAGGCCCAGGGACGACTCGACGAGGCCGAGCCGCTGTACCTGCGGGCGCTGCGAATCAACGAAGAGGCGCTCGGTGCGGAGCACACGGACATGGCCATCTACTTCAACAACATCGCGCTGTTGTACAAGGCTCAGGGCAAGTTGCAGGACGCGAGGCTGTATTACGAGCAGGCCATCGACATCGGCGAGCGGACGCTCGGCGCGGAGCATCCCCAGGTGGCGACTCGGATGGCCAACCTCGGAGCCTTGCTGGTGGACATGAACGAGCTGGATCCCGCCCAGGCGCTCTTCGAGAAGGCTCTGGAAGTTCGCCGGAACACCGTCGGCGAGAACCACCCGGATACCGTCAACTGCGCCGAGTGGCTCGAGAGCATCCGGGAAATTCGCGCAGAGTTGGCGGAGGAACGAGCGGTGGAGGCTGCAAGGAGCGCCGCCGCCGCGGTCACGGCCGCGAGCGCGGCGCCCGCGGAGCCCCCGAGGCTGGTCGGGGACGTGACCTCGCCTCCGCCTCTTGCTCCGGCTCCGGCTCCGGTTCCGGGTCTTTCGTCTCCGGCGGCGAATTCACCGTTTCCGGCGCCTTCGCTTCTTCCCCACCATCGTGCGGCACCCCCGTCCCCGACGCGACCGTCTCCGGGGTCCGCCACCGCGGTGTCCCCGTCCGTCATCACCATGGAACAGGCGCCGACGCCCCCGGCACGGCCCGTGTCGTCGCCCCCGGCGTCCCCGGTGAAACCGTTCCCGTTCCCTCCGTCGGCGTCTGGACCCCTTCCGGAGTCATCCGCGGCGATGGAGGGCGATCTCCAGACGGCGACGGACGCGGTCGAGGCGGCGCAGGCGTCGGTGGATGCCATGCTCATGCAGTACGCGAGGTCACCCGAGAATTTCTCCTCGCCCTCGGTGCCCTGGATGGTGAACACGTCGCCGACCAAGGGCGCCCCCGCGATTTTCCAAGGGCGGGATATGGACGACGAGAGAGCGGTGATGGGTCCGTCTTTCCTCGCCGAGGCGCCCTTGGCGGCGGGCCAGTCCCCGGGCGCCGGCGGCTTAACCCCGGCGCAGCAAAAGGACCGGGAGGAGGAGCTCGAGCAGGTCCCCGGTCTCGCGGAGGCTGCCCTGGACGCGTTCCTCTCCGCTCACGTGGAGTACCTCGGGAACCGACAGTACCGATGCGTCCTCGACGGCAAAATTCTGTCCAAGTTTTCCATCATGCGGGTCCACGTCGCGAAGAAGTTCGGCGGCTTGGTGCACCAGTGGGCGGTGGACAGGTCACCGCTGATGCCCGGTGCGACGCAAAGGACGCACTCGCCCGGCGTGTCACCGACCGTGGTGCACCCGGCGCTGAACCTAAGTCGAGGGGTCATCGGCGACGACTCCCCGTCGTCACCCGTGTTCGGTGTTCAAAGACCTTCGCCGCTCTCCCCGGAGCGGCCCACGACGGACGCGCGGCTGGTCCCGTCGGACATGATGCCGTCGTCGGTGGATCCCACCCCGCCCCCCGCGCCGCCTCCCCCCGGCGGCGGCGGCAAGCGAGTCACCACGCCGAGGACCCAGGCGCTGAAACGCGTCGAGGAGCTGGAAGAGGAACTCCGGACGCTCCGAGCGGCGGTGACTGGATCTGCCGCGCCTTCCGCCGTGTCGACACCCGCACCCGTCCACGCCACCCCGAGGACGGAATCCCTCCCAATCGCGCGGCCCGTGGAGGCGCCGCGACCGCCCCCCGGGCCGGGAATGGGTATGCCCGTGGCGGTGATGGCGACGCCGGTGAACGCGCCGTGGTCTCAGCCCCCCGCCCCGCCCCCGTACTACCCGCCGCACTACGGCCAGCAGTCCGGGGGGTACCCACCGGGTCCCGCGATGGCGTGGGGAAGCGTCTCCCCAAAGGGTGGGTACCCCGGGCCCGAAGGTTCTAGAACCTTCGATTCATCCGTGGATGAATCCGTGGGGAGGCCCGGCCCCGCCGCCATCGCCGCCGCCGAACAGGCTCGGTGGGTCGCCGAGGGCGGACCCGCGCGTTCACCCTACCCTCGCGGGTCCAGCTTCAGCGACATGCTCGCGAGGGAGCGCGGGCCCGACCCGTTCCGGCACTACCGACCGAGCGATCTTTACGACGGCGCCAGGGAGGAGGAGAGAACCCAGACGAGAACCTCCGATGTCGTCTCCGAGCCCGTCGTTGGGAACGCCGGGGGTGCGTATGGGGCGACACCCTCGGGTCCACTCGGGTACCTCGGGGCGCCCGAGGGACCGGGACACCTCGCCAGGTACACGTCACCGACGAGACGGGCGGAATCTCAGCTCGCCGGGCTCATGGGCGCGGGTAAGATCGACAGGCTCGGTCTCTTCATCAGCGCGAGGTCGCAGCAAGTCGGCCGGCGCAAGTTCCTGTGCGAGATCGACGGCAAGACGTTCAGCACGATGAACCTGATGCGCGTGCACTTCGAGAGGCACTACGCCAAGGATGCGGACGTGTGGTGGGAGAGGCAGGTGAACATGGACCCGGGGTTTAACGGCGTCGGCGTCGCGTGACGAGTGTACCTAATAGAGTCCAAAAGAGGCGGGCCGCCTGATAGACATCCGCGTCGAGAGGACGGGATGTAAGCGGGTTCGTTGGACGACGCCCCGCGTTGGGGGCGACTTGTTATTCATACTAGCTAGCTAGAGTACTCGCGGACTCACGACGCGGACGACTATTACTATTATCCCATGTCTCATCAGTCCGCCATCTTGAGCTTGGTGGCTCGGCGGATGGTGTCCCAGGTCGTGGCTTCGACGACTCCATCGGCGACAATCTCGTCCAGGGCTAGGCAGATCATGCCGTAGTGCTCGAACGCGTGGGCTTCCGTGAACCCTTTCTTGACTATACCCTTCACGGAGGAGGCCAGCGCTTGGAGGACCTCGGCGACTGCGGTTGTTGGTCGGGAGCGGGTGGAACGAGGCGTCAGAGAGGGGAGGATTGAGGGGAGGATTTCGTGAGCCAATCGACTGGGCACCGATTCGGGCCATGGATGGAGAGCGGGGGGGGGGTTTGACTCACGTCCGTATTCGTCGTATTCTCCCGACCCCACCGCGTAGAATCGCAGGTCGCCTACTCCGCACCACACCATGTTCTCGTCCCCGTGGCGCGCCACCCCGCACCTGGACGCCAGCTTGTCGCAATCAGATTCCGCCACCGTCGACGCGCCCGCGCCACCGGACGACGCCTCCGCGCGATGGAGCCTGTCGCGCCACCGCATCTGGTCGGGTTCGGGGATGGGGTCGTAAAATCGCTCGAGGATGACGTGACCGGAGACTGACGCCATCATGACGCACAGCACGCGGCCGGCGAGCACCATCTCGGTCGTGCCCCCTCCGCGCGCTCCCGACGGTGTTTCCCGCGCTGCAACATTCTTTCGAGAAAAGCTGACTGGAAAAGCGCCCGCCCGCCGATTTCCCCCCACAACGACACACACAGCAGACATGTCGTATCAGCACAAAGGAGGGCGAGGCGGCGGACGTTTCGGCGGACGCGGACGAGGAGGACGCGACGGCGGCGGGCGCGGCAGGGGCGGCGGGCGCGGCAGGGGTGACGGGCCGAGGGAGCTGCTATGGGATCCGACCGTCAAATGGTTCTTCGAAGATGCCGACGGCGGCGGCGGCGGTGACGGGACTCCCTCGGGTGGCCTCGAGAAGGGCATCAACAAGAAGCGCGCGCGCGATTATCACGTCAAGGGCCGCGAGGGTGCGCGCGCGCCGTCCCTGGACGACGCGCGCAAGACCGCGGCGCTCGAGCTCCGCCGATACAAGCTCGTCAAGCGCCTCCGACATCAACTCGCGCTCAAATGCGGGCAGCTGCAGATCAAGCCGCCGCTCCTCGTGTTCGAGCGATGGCTCGCGCGAGCCATGCTCGAGGACGGCGACGACGCGGTTCCAACCCCGATGTTCCCGGCGGTCGACGCGGGAGGTGGACTCGCACAGGATCTCCGCCGAGCCGGCGTGGAAGACCAGGCCGCGGCGGATGCCGCGGCGAATGAACTCGCGGCGCAGGCGAAAGCAATCGCCGGTAAGCTTATCGCGAGCGACGGCGACGACGACGGCGACGACGACGACGAAAGGGCAGGTAAGAAGAAGGACATTGTCACCGCGGAGGACGCCGGCCCGCTCCTCGCGCTCAAGGTTAACGGCGAGAAGCCCTACATGTCGGTGTCCAAGGCGCACATGGGAAAGCTCAGGGCGCTGTACTGCCGACACTCGCTCGGGGGAACGCCGCTTCCCCCCGAGGGAACCCCCGAGCACGGCGCGTTCATCGCCGCGACGTTCTCGCTGCTCGCCAGGTACGACGCCCTGGGCGGCGCCGGCTACCAGGCGGCGCTCAACGAGACGGCGTTCGACGTTTTGAAGAAGAGGCTCGGCGTCGGGTGCGAGGCTTTCGCGTCGCCACTCAACTGCCGCTACGGCCGGTTCTGCTCCGCCTTTCCCGACGTGGACAAGCCGTTCGGGTCGCTCGGGTCGTTCTTTGACTTTAAGCCCACGCGCGGGTCGTTCGAGATGAACCCGCCGTTCGTCCCCGAGTCCTTGTTGGCCGCCGCGACGCACGCCGACGCCCTTCTGAAGACTGCGGAGACGCAGGGCGGACGACTGTCCATCGTCGTCGTCGTGCCCGCCTGGCGCGACGTGCCCATGTGGAAGGCCCTGGACGAGTCTCCGTTCAAGCGCGGGGAGACGCTCGTGGTCCCGGCGTCCGAGCACGGCTTCTGCGACGGGGCGCAGCACTGCCGCCCGCCCAGGGAACGGCACAGGGTGAGCAGCTACGACACCGGGGTGTTTTTCCTGCAGACGGAGGCGGGCGCGCGGCGGTGGCCGGTGACGGATGAGATCAGGGCGGAGCTCACCGCTGCCATGAAGCAGGCGGTCGGGTCCGCGAAGAGCGTCGGGGACCTCGAGAAGAGGTTCAGGCCCAACGGGCCGAACAAGGCTGGGTTCGTGAGGAAAGACAAAGACAAGCCGCCGCCGCGACGAGAGGAAGAAGCCGAGGGGCGCGACGACTACGACGCCGGCGGTGGTGAGCAGCAGGCCGCCGGCGTCGACGACGACGGGGGTGGTGAGAAAAAGAAGAGACGTAGGCGACGCAAGCACGAGGATTGATTGATGAATACGACTCTCTTAACATTTAGGTTTGCACGAAGAAAAGAACGGTTTTAGTTTGGCCGAACTTGGTCGGTGCAGAAACCGCTGTGCGCGCAGTGGTCGCAGCCAGCCTGCCCCCCGCAGTCCGCATCGGTGGAACAGGGTGGACCCTTGACTCCCGGGCAGCATTGGACGTCGCCGGTGCACTTATGCGCGGGTCCCGGTCCAGGCTTTGGACCGCCGCCCCCGCACCCTGTTTGCTCGGGTGATAAAATCTTAACCTCGGCGCACGCGTGGGCCTCCGCGCAGCTGTTATCGTAGTGGCTGTCCCTCACACCGGTGCACGGGCAATCCGCGCGCTCGCCAGGTCCCGCCGGGCTACTCTCCGTGCCCTCACCCTGCGCGTAGCACGTCAGCACCTGCACCAGCTCGCACCGCGGGGTGCAACCCAGCGCCACGCGCTTCGCGCCCCCGAAGATATCCTGCAGTTGCTTCAGCGGTACGCTACCTCCCATCGCGTCGACGAGCGTCTTCGGCGTGCCTTCCGCCGCCGCGAGCGTGAACATCGCGTCGTAGTACCCTTTTTGGTCCAGGCCCTTCGCGGTGCCTGTTTCGTCCGCCCACGCCGCGCAGGTTCCGTGTTTGGGCCACTCGTGTGATCCGAGCGAATCGGAGTACCACGCCGGCGCTAGTGTCTCGTACTCGGTACCCTGGGGCAGTAACGAGGGATCGTAGGTCCACGGGGACGACTTTGGGAACCAGGTGGGCTTGGTGCACATCTGCGGCCAGAAGCATGCGCCTCCTCCCGCGGCGACGGACATGGCGGTGGTTGTACGGAGGGATCTGCGAGGATCTGCGATTGCTGAGACGTCTTCGAGGGAGTCGTCTTCGTCCACGGGGGTGGCGTAGGAGGGCCACATGCCGTGGAGGGTGAGCGCGGGGACCATGGCGTCGACGGCACACTCCTTCTTTCCGCACATCCTCGGGCTTGACCCGCAGAACCCCGGGGTCCAGCTCCTGGCGAGTTCCCAGAGGTCGAAGGGGTGCCCGCCCCGGATGGGGTCGTCGCAGCCTCCGTGGCTCTCGGCTCCCGCGTCGGGGCAGGAGGGATCATCGGGTTTGGCGCCCGGATCTCGAAGGTTCGGGACCGGGTTTAGGGAGACCTCGAAAGTGGACGTTGGGGACGCCCGGACGGTCGCGATGGCCTGGATGGGGTGAACGGGTGGGTGGAAGGTCAGGGAGAGCCTCGGACGCGACATTTGAATATCCGCGGGAGACTTTTGGATATCGCCAAGGGGCACCGCGCGTGGGTCGTCGACGGGCGAGGGTGGTGACGCGGCGGACTCGCGGGGGCTCACCGTGAGGATAAGGGTAAGCGAGAGGATCGCGCGATACATGTTGAAAGCCGAAATAGGTCGTCTGCCAGAGTGCCAACGCGAAGGCGCGCAAAGAATGCCAAGTCAGCTCGCGCGAAACGGAATAACTTTTCTCGGGCGCCCCTGCGAGATGAAAATTCATTGTCTCGTCAGGACCGCGCTCGAGCCCGTCCTCACTGACGCGCGCGCGCGTCCCGGGAGTCGTGCTCGACGGCGCAGTGACCGCCACGATGACCGCGTTGGTTCTTCCCGGCGAGCCCCTGCGGCACGCGGATGAGGTCCGCTCCGGCCCGGGCACCTACGTCCGGGGCCAGAGCGTCGTGGCGGCGGTCATGGGGACGGCGCGGACAACCCCGGCGGCGGACGACGCCGAGGACAAGCGCCCGCTCGTCGAGGTGATCAAGGGCGCCACCTCCGGCGATGCCACCGATTCCAAGGGTGACCGCGGGGGCGGGACGCTGCTCCCCGAGGTCGGGGACGAGGTGTTCGCGCGGGTCACGCGCATCAATCCGCGGCAGGTGTGGTGCGAGATCGTGGCGGTGAACGGCAAGGCGGTCAGCGACTCCGCGGGGTTCCAAGGGGTCGTGCGACAACAGGACGTGCGCGCGACGGAGATTGACAAGGTGGACATGTACGAATCCTTCCTGCCCGCCGACGTCATCAGGGCGTCAGTGCTCAGCCTCGGAGATCAGCGCAACTATTTCCTCAGCACGGCGAGGAACGAGTTGGGGGTGGTGCAGGCGAAGAGCCCGTTCACCGGGGAGCCCATGGTGCCGGTGTCTTGGCAGGAGATGATGTGCCCCAGCACGCAGGTCAAGGTGCCCAGGAAGGTGGCCAAGGTAGTGGAGTGAGCACCGTGTCCTGGTAGAGCATTGTAACCGTGTATCACAGTCGTATAGCAACACCGATGAGCCGCGAATCCGTCGTCGACGTCTTCTTAGGGTGCCCTAAAAGTGTCGAGAGTTTCACATCCGCGTCGCGCGATACCCGAGGGAGCCTGCACGTGTCGATGTCGACCGCGAGGTGCACGGTCGGAGCGAGCCATCCCCGGGCGGTGTCGTCGCGATGCCGCCGCGCGACCACAGCCGCTCGTGCATCCACGCGCGTCGTCGCCAAGGCGGCCGACGCATCGCCCGCACACACGTGCACACGTGTCGCGTTGAAGGCTGAGACGCTCACCGTCGAGGCGTTCGCGCCGTTCGGACAGGTGTGCAAGGCTGAGGAGGACGGCGTCGAGTTCGGCCCTGCAGATGCACAGCTGGACCTGTCGCAGGGAACCCCGAGGTTCTACGTCATGAGGCTACGGGAGAAAGACCTCTCCTTCGATCGGATAACGTACCACGAGAAGGTGACCCAATGCCTCGGAGCTCTCGGGGACGAGGACTGGTACATGGCGGTCGGAGCGCCCACGATGGACGTGGCGAAGTACCCGCGGCACGACAGCACGAAAGCCGAGCGGGCGCTGCGGGTGTTCAGGGTCCCGCCCGGGCACTTCCTCAAGATGCACGCGGGATGCTGGCACGCGGGGCCGCTGTTCCCGTCGTCCGTGGACGTGATGGACTTTTACAACCTCGAACTATCGGATACCAACGCGGTGGACCACAACACGCACGTTTTCTCTGAGGTGGATAAAATCGTCTACGACGTGGTCGACGACTAGAAGCAGCCGTCGCGCGGGTGTATAGGAGAGAGAGAGAGGAAGAGGAAGAGAGGCGCGGGAGCGCGTGTAATGATACGACATGTGACGTTAGACTCTCGTCGTTCGCAAAGTTTTTTGTCATTGCCAAAAGTTCGGCGTCGACGCCTCGTCGACTCTAGTCGCTCACTTGATCTTGAGCGAGTTCATCTTGACCGGGGTGACCGGAGCGTCGCGCGGGTTGGTCTTGGTCTTCCCGATGGCATTCACGACGTCCATGCCGCTGACCACCTTGCCGAACACCGGGTGCTGCGACGGGGTGGACTTGTCGAACCAGTCCAGGAAGGAGTTGTGCACGGTGTTGACGAAAAACTGGGATCCGCCGCTGTTGGGCTGGCCGGTGTTGGCCATGGAGAGGGTGCCGGGCTCGTTGGAGGTCTTATCGATGAGCTCGTCGGGGATGTTACCGCCGGCGTCGCGAGTGATGGTCTTGCCGTCGCACTCGAACGACGAGCCACCCTTGGGGCCGCCGGTTCCAGCGCGGGGCGATTGGGGGTCAGAGCTCAGGGGGCATCCGAACTGCAGCATGAACCCGTCGATGACGCGGTGGAAGTGAAGCCCGTCGTAGTGGCCGGTGTTGCACAGGTCGACGAAGTTGGAGGCGGTAATCGGCATCTTGTCCATGAAGATCTCAGCCTCGAAGGTGCCCATGGAGGTGTCGAAGACGGCGATCGGGTTGGACGAAGCCTGCGCAGCCATCGCCCGGATCGATCCGGGGCGATTGATGAGTGCGGCGCGGGGCTGGACCGCGCGGCCGGTGAAGCCGGAGGCGCGCAGGGCGGTGGGGCGCATCGCGCGGGCGAGGGCGGCGGCGATCATTTCCTGAGGTACTGTTTGGGCGGTCGATACGTCCACTGTGTCGCGAAGACTGTCGGCGGCGGTTGGAGAACTTTTTCCGAGACTGACGTGGCACTGCAGTCGTGACACAGCTCCCACCAACAGCGGCTCCGCGACTGAGTCCGATCGACACACTGTGATCGACACTGCGGCGCGCGGACTAAGCAAGGCATCAAGCGACATCATGGCATCGATGTCCAACGCCCCTCCGGAGAGCGCCATGCGAGGTCGCGATCTCCACGTCACCTTCGACGACGTCCAGCGATCCGACGACGCGTTCCAGCGACCGCCCCCGCTGGAGCTCCCCGACAGCACCCCGAGGCTGAAGTCCGTGCGCAAGACGCCCAGCGGGTCCGCCAAGCACCGAGAGATCCGCTCCGCCTACGGACCCAACCTTCGATTTCCAAACTCCACGAGCAAGGATGAGTTCCCGCCGCACAGCCCGGGGCCACTGTGAGTCACAAACCCGCGCTTCGCACCCTCGAACCCGCCCGGCGCCCCGCGTGGGGCGCGCGCCCGCTTCCAAAATAGGCATCTTCCCGCAATCGGCCCGAGTTCGTTGTTAGTCTACGTTTCCCGCGATCGATCGCCGCGAATCGCTGACCAACTCGTCTTACTCCCGTACTCCTAATTCGCAGTTCATCGGGCCCAAAGAAGGCGTACGTCCCCTCGCCCGTCAAGTTCGAGGCGGTGTCCGAGTCCAGGGACAAGTTCCGCGCGCACGCCGTCCAGCCCCTGCCCAACATACCCGTCAAACCGTACCGCAACACCGGCGCCAAATTCGACGACTCCACCACCAACAAAGCCATGTTCAAGGTGGAACCGAGCGCGTACCAGCGACTGTCGGCGCCCAAGAAAGCGTACGTGCCCTCCCCGGTGAAGTTCGAGTCCACCTCCGAGGCCAGGGACAAGTACACGGCGTACGCCACGGAGATTCGCACGCCGCCGATTGGACTCTGGGTGGCTAACGATTTGGTGGAGGTGATGGTGCAGCCCGGCGCGGACCGACCGATCAGCGTGTCGAAGATGTTCAGCACGACGAGCAACGGTCAGGACGAGATGGAGCTCAAGATCGTGGAGGGATGGTCGAGGAAGGCGAGCGAGTGTACGCTGCTGACGGTGTTCGAGATTGAGGGGATCCCGCAGTCGCCCGCCGGTCGCCCGCAGATTCGCGTCACGTTGTCGATCGACGCGGAGGGTTCGATGACGGTGACGGCGGTGGACCGCGATAACGACGTGGTGCTCGCGGAGGAGACCGTGGAGGTGACGCCGGCGTACTCGGTGTCACCGCCGAAGGGTGTGCACGCCGCGGGATCGCCGTCGCCCGACAAACACGGGGAGAGGAGGGCCGGCTACCGATAGAGAAGGCGCCGACTGAGCGAGGGAGCATAAAAGTGTTTAGCGGCGATGCTGATGATGAATAAAAGAATGTCTCTGCTATCGTACAATATGAATGAATGCGTCGAGTGAGAACCGCTTCGGCGCCGTGCTCACATGCCACCGCCGGCGATGATGCGGGGCAGCAGGGCGGTCGCCAGCCCCAGGGCGTAGTACCCCCAGACCGGAACGACGATGCCGTTCAAGCCCTTCGCGGCAACCTCGCCAGCCGCTTCCAGCTGCCTCCGTTGCGCCTCATCCTCGGGGTCAAGAGTCGTCAGATCGACGTCCACGGTGAGCGCGTACGCCTGTTTGACACTCTCGAGCTCGTTCGCGAGCCAGTACGCGTCGTCAGTCACCGCGCGCGCCTTGAACGCGTCGCGTTCATCCGTCAGCGACTCGACGCGTTCCTCAATCTTCTTGACGAGCGCGGCTCGATCCCCGTCGGACTCGTCGCGCGCCGAGGCAACCCGCGTCGCCGCGCGCTCGGACACCTCCGCGAGGGCGGTCTTGGCGTACTGCACGGTTCGGTCCAGTTCCTTCGCGTGCGTCGCGAGCGCAGCCTCGAACTGCGCCTCGTGCGTCGCCCGCATCTGCGCCATCTCGGCGCGAACGTCGGCGGATTTTTTCATCTCCGCGTCGAGCGCCGTACTCTTCGCCCGCATCTCAGCCGCGTGCCTCGCGAGCAGGTCCTTGGTCTCTCGCTCGTGACGGGTGGTGAGGTCTCGGGACTTATCCAGAAGCTTTTGGTCGTAAGCCTTGATCTGGGCTTCAAATTCCGCGCGCGCCCTTTCTGCTTCGTTCTCGAACTGCTGATTGAGGTTGTCGCGATAGGTATCCGCGGAGCCCATGACGGCTTTGAGCTCCTCGGCAGCCTTCTCGCGCGTCTCCCCGATCGTGGTCTTAGCGGCGTACTCCGCAGCCTTCGCCGCGGTGGCGGCGGCGGACCTCTGCTCGGCCAAGGCGGCCTCGAATCGAGCCCTCTCCCCCTCGAGCGTCGCGGCGGCGGCTTTTTCCGCGGCGGCGAGCTTGCCCTTGTACTCAGCCTTTGCGTCCGCGAGAGCCTTCTCGAGCTCCGCCTTACCCTGCGCGTAAGCGTCGTCCGTCGCCTTGATCTGCGCTTGCAGTCGCTGATCGAGCTGGGCGAATTCCAACTCGACCGCCTCGGAGTCGACATCCGCGCCGGCGGCTGTGGAAGCCTTCTTGAGCTCCTCCGCCGCAGCCTTCTTCGCGCTCTCCAGCGCATCATGGTACGCACCCCTGGCGCGGCCAGCCTCGGCCTTGGCGTCCGCCCTGAGCGCGTCCATCTCAGCCTCGAGCGTAGCTTTTTGGTCGGCGAGTTGCTTCGCGGCGGCATCGGCGGCGAGCTCGAGCGCGGCGGCTGACTCTGCCTGGGCGGCTGCTACTTTCTCGTCGGCATCCTTCGACGCCGCCTCGACGCGGCGCTCGAGATCCTTGATGGAAGCCTTGGCCGATGCCGCAGCATCCGCCATGCGCTTCTCGTGGTCCGCCTGCATGCGTTCGGCGGCGCGGTTCAGCGCGGTGACCTCTTCCTGCGACTTTTCCTGCGCCTCGACGACCTCGATGGCGGCTGCGGCTCTGATCGAGCCGAGCTCGTCGGCGTGGATTTCGCGCAGGGACTTCATCTCGGAAAGCAACTGCTCCTCCCGTTTCTGGAGTTTGGCGGCCATGGAGGCGTTGACTTCGGCGACGGCTTCGTCCTGCGCCGCCGCAGCTCGTGCGACGGCGTCCTCGGCCTCCTTCTTGGTCCTCGCCAGCGCCGTTTCCATTTGCAAGAGTTTATCCGCAAACTCCGATCCCGAGGCGTTGAGCGCATCTTTCCGCTTCTTATCGAGAGCCTCCATCTCCTCCGCCGCGGCCGCCATCTCCCGCGCGGCTTTTTCCATGACCTCCCGCAGCTCCGCCTTGTGCTGCGCCACGAGAGCGCTCTTCTCCTCGGCGTAAACAGCCTTGGCCTCCTCGAGCTCGGCGGTGATTCTGTCGGAAATTTCGTCAGCCTCCCGCCCCGCCGACGCGACGCTCGCGGCCAACGCGCCGTCCTTCTCGTCCGACATCCTGCGCATCTGCTCCTTGTACTTCGCCTCCACCTCCGCGAGCTTCTCGGTGGCGGCGTTGGACGCGACGGCCAGGTCAGACTCGGCCTTGGCCACCGCGGCTTGGTATTCGTCAGCCTTGGCCTTCAACTCTGCGTACTTCGCGGCAGACGCTTCATCCTTGGACTGAATCTCCGCCCTCACCTTGGTCGCCGCCGCCGCGAGGGCCTGGGCGTAGCCAGCCTCCGCGGACGCCATGGCCTCGGCGTGTTCCCGCCTGAGCTCGTCGATCCTGGCGTTGAGGGCGGAGACCGAGGTGGTATTGTCCTTCTCGGCGGATGATTTCGCCGCCGTCAAGGTCTCGGCCGCGACGTCCTTGGCGTTCTGGAGCTCCTTCTTGCGGTCTTCGGTTTTCTTCGCGGCGGTCTCCTTTACCAGCGCGATGGCCGCGGCGGACTGCTTCTCCGCCTCGTTGAGCTTCTCGCGCCATAACTCCTCGACCGCGTTGGCCTTGTCCACGAGCTTGGCGTCGAGCCTGGTGGCGAAATCAGCCTTGATTATGTCCATGTCTTTGCCAAAGTTGCGTTGCAGCTCATCCCTCTCGTTCGCGAACAGCAGCTTTGCGGCGTTGAGCTCGGCGACGCCGTTCGCCACGGCGTCGTTCACCGCGGTGAACATGCGAACCCTGGCCTTGGCGCGTTCCGAGTCCATCAGCGCCTTGAGCGCCCGCCTCTCGCCGGCGGCGGCGAGGGACCTCGCGTCGAAGGCCGATTGGAGCGCGGCGCGGGTCGATTCGACGGCGTCGTTCCTGTCCTTCTCGATCTGCGACTCGAACATCTCGATCTCTTCGTCCTGCGTGGCCTGCATCGCTTTCAACGCCGTCTCCTGCGTCGCTTGCAACTCTGCCATTTTTTCATCGTGCGCGGCTCGCAGCTTAGCCGTCTCGCCTTCCCAGTGCGCTTTGAAGTTTTTCTCAGCCTCGGCGATCTCCGCCGTGAGCCTGGAGCGGACGATGCCCTCGAGCTTGGCCTTCTCGCTGGTGAAGTGATCGTAGAGCGCGCCGCGCTCCGCCCTCGCGCTTCGAAGCTCGGCGCGAACGGCGGCGACGACCTCGTCCCTCTCGGCTGATAATTTGGCGAGCGTAGCCGCGTCCTCCTCCTTGAGCTTCGCGACGGTGGCCTCGAGTTCCTCCGCGGAGGCTTCCATGTTCTTGGCGAGTTCGTCGACGGCGGCTTTCTTGGCCGCCATGAGGGCCTCCGTGGCGACGTCCTTGGCGTTTTGAAGCGCCTCGGCGTGGTTCGAGTTGAGGGTGCCGATTTTGGCCTCGTAAGCGACGCGGAGGTTCTCGGTGTTTCCGTCGTTGAGCGACCTCTCCTCCTTGATGCTGTCCTGGAAGTCCTCGGAGACGGCTTTGATGGTAGCGGCGTGCTGCGCCTCGAGCATTTCCAACTTTTCCCGCCATTCGTTCGTCACCTTCACCTCGGCTTCAGCCTCGGCGGACCTAACCGCGTTCTCCAGCTGCTTCGCCGCGTCTTGCCGCTCATCCTCCAAGAGCACCTGGAGAGCCTTGCGCTCGGCGGCCGCGGCTGCCGTCGTCGACTCCAACTCGAGCGTATGCTGATGCTTAAGGGACTCGATCGCGCGGTTCAGCGCCGACTGACCGGAGCTTCGTTCGGAGGTGGTCGCGTTCGTGAGTGTCTTCGCGTGCGCCACCTCCGTCGCGGCGATGCGCTTCTGCAGGTGTTCCTCGATCCTCGCCGACTCCGACTTCCACCACTCGGTGTGCTGGTCCGATATCGCCAACGCCGCGCGGTATTTGGCCATCTCGCTGTCGAACATTTGCCGTTGCGCCGAGTATAAACCCCTGGCGGCTCGAAGCGCGGCGGTGAGTCTCTCGCGTTCCTCGTTCGCCTTGGCCTCCGTCTCCGCGATCTGCGCTTCCAGGCTGCCGATCTGTGTCTTGAGCGCGGTGATGTCCGAGTCGTAGGTGTCCTTCATGCGGGCGATCTCCTGGTTCATCCGTTCCTCGATGTTTTGGAGCGCCGCGGCGATACCCGCGAACTTGCTGAGCTCCTCGTTCTTGTTCCGGAGGATGACAATCTCAGCCTTCAGGCTCTTGATGCGCTGCTCGTATATGCCCTCCAGGCGCCTCACCTCGCTCGCCTTCTCGTCCTCGATCTGCGTCAGCCGCGCGGTGTCCTCCCGGAACTCCCGAATCATCATCTCCTTCAGCCGTTCCAGAACCTCCAGCCGCGACTTTTCACCCGAAAGAAGGCTCGCCTCGGTAGCGTCCCCTTGCATGCCCTCGCGGGTGGGCGCGAGCATCACGTCGTTCGCGGTGACCATGATCGTCTCGTTCCCCGGGGTCTCCTTCGTCACCGTGATCGTGAGGCCCTCGGCGAGCTCCTTGGCGAGGTACTTGGCGACGCACACGGAGGCGGTGGCCGCGAGCGTCGCCGCTGTCGCCGCCTTGGATGTCCTGACGCATTGCACCGCGCACGCGGCGATTAAGGCGCCAAAGCCGTACGTCAGCGCGGATGCGAGCGTGGCGGGAGTGCTGACGCACCCGCCGCCGAGCTTCTGCCACAGCGCGTGCGCCCAGAACGTCGCGTAGGTCAGCGCGGCGGACGCCAACGCGGCGACTCCCGGGGATGCGGCGACGAAGGACGGGCCGCCGAGCGCGGAGAAGGTGGCGTTCATGGCGGTCACCGCGGCGAGGACGGCGAGGACCTGGAAGTTCTGGGGCTGCATGCCTCCCGGCGCGGGTCCCCGGCCCATCGTGGGGGGCACGTAGTGGTATCCGGATCCGTTCTTGGAGCCCGAGGAGGCTCGACTCCTCTTGATCACGGTTCCCACATCTCTGTGAGAAATATCTGCATCACCGCCGGGACCCGTGGTGGTCACCGCGCGGGTGAGGAAGACGGTGCGACGGGCCGCGGGCGAGCGGGAGGCCACGCGGACGATACATCGCCCGCCGTGGGCCGTGGACGCCCGCGCGCTGAGGTCCGCGAACCTCAAACGCGTCGCCGGGGACATCCCGACCAT
>Ga0315330_10000676_pt1 | contig 21842 bp, 19 predicted proteins | sample M140m34915metaG_FD_203453 | JGI IMG/M metagenome (GOLD analysis project Ga0315330, IMG submission 203453) | Ammonia-oxidizing marine archaeal communities from Monterey Bay, California, United States - M1 40m 34915 | ecosystem: Environmental > Aquatic > Marine > Intertidal zone | place: USA...
AAAGGGCTTTGGCATGCGCAATGGAGAATTCGTGCCAGGCGGCACCACGCACATTGTGCTTGATGCCGGAACCCTGGCTGTTAAACGTCAGTTTCGTTCACTTGGTGGAACCATCCGTAACTGCTCTGGCGGCGTTACTCCTTGGAATAGTTGGCTGACCTGCGAGGAGTCGCCTACAGGCCCCGGCCAACGTTTTGGCGACGGCCTTTCCCGTAATCATGGTTGGGTATTTGATGTGCCAGCTGCAGCCACTGGCCTAGAAGCTGCTGAACCCCTCACCGGATTGGGACGTTTCAACCATGAAGCTGCCTGCGTCGACCCGATTACCGGGGTGGTTTATCAAACCGAAGATAGAGACAACAGCGTTCTGTATCGCTTTCTTCCTGATGAGCCAGGCAATCTTCGCACCGGCGGGCGCTTACAAGCCATGCAGATCGAAGGCTTAAGAGATACTCGAAACTGGGCGGAAATCTCCATGGCAGTGGGACAAACGTTTCAAGTGAACTGGATTGATTTAGTCGATGTCGGGGCACCCGAGGATGACTTACGCCACCGCGCAGCAGCCGCTGGCGCATCACTAATTGCCCGCGGAGAAGGAATCCATATGGGGGTAGACGATCTCTATGTGTGCGCTACTAGCGGCGGCGCAAAGCGCCTGGGGCAAATATTCAGGCTCATACCCGGTCGAGGGCGTTCTGACGATCGCATCGAATTGTTTTTCGAAAGTGAATCTGCGGAGCAATTCAACTACGGGGATAACCTAGCTGTTGCGCCAAATGGCCACCTCGTTGTCTGCGAAGACCAATATACAGATATCGTCGACAATCACCTTCAGGGCATAACCCCCGACGGGCTTGCTTATAAATTGGGTCGTCTACGACTGCAAACAGAATTGGCTGGCGCCTGTTTCTCGCCAAATGGAAAATGGATGTTTGTTAACGCCTACTCACCAACTCTAACCTTCGCCATCACAGGGCCCTGGAATGATTTTCCAGTGGTTTAAATTCACACCATGCAATCCCACCAAGGCCTAACCCAATCTGCAGATAAGGCAGCAATCGGACTATCTTTCATCTGTGCACTTCACTGCGTACTGTTCCCCCTTGCTGTAGTAATACTCCCGTCTGCTGCCCTTTTTGGGTTCAACGATGAGTGGTTTCACCGGTTGCTGCTTCTCGTTGTTCTCCCGGTGAGCGCGTTTGCGCTGTTTTCAGGTTCGAAGAGGCATCAAAACAAGTCTGTGCTCGGGCTAGGTATTACGGGCTTGGTTATTTTAACCGTTGGCGCCGGATTCGGACACGAAGTGTTTGGCGAAACTGGCGAGAGGTTTATTTCAGTGGTTGGATCACTTTTGGTTGCAGTAAGTCATTTGCGGAATTTAAAGCTGTGTCTGCCAAGCACTTCGAAAATCGACTCGGACTAGCAACATGGCACACCCAAGCCAAGACTTATTCAGCAGCATGGAGGATTTATCACCGGGTCACGGTGTCGCCTTGTCTGAATTTATGGGAAACCTCCCGTTTAACGAAGCCGGATTGCTACCAGCAATCGCACAGGATTTGGAATCCGGGGAAGTTCTAATGCTTGCCTGGATGAACTGTGACGCCTTGGAGCAGACCATCTCAAGCGGTAAGATGACATACTGGTCTCGCAGCAGAAAATCACTGTGGGTCAAAGGTGAAACCAGTGGGCACTACCAAAACGTCGTGTCGATCAGTTTCGATTGCGATGGTGACGCTATACTATGCCAGGTGAATCAAACTGGTAATGCGTGTCACACCAATCGCAAAAGTTGCTTCTATCTTGGCCTTGACCCCACCCTCGACAGGGTAAGCATTATCGCTGCAAAATCATCGTAGGATAGTGCCTGCAGCGCGATTGATACCACCGAGAATAACTTGGAATATTAAATTAATTATTTGCGCATCAAAACGCGCGAGGAAGCTGCATTGTCTGCAAAACGAGAGAAACTGCTCGCCGTTCCGACCAACATCATTACGGGTTTCCTTGGTGTTGGTAAAACCACAGCCATTATGCACTTACTAAGCCAGAAACCAGCCGAAGAACGCTGGGCAGTATTAATAAACGAGTTTGGCGAAATCGGTGTGGACGGCAGCATTGTGCAGGGTCAATCCGGGACCAACAGTGGTATCCATATTAAAGAGGTGCCCGGCGGCTGTATGTGTTGCGCAGCTGGTCTGCCCATGCAAATCGCTTTAAGCCTGTTGCTACAGCAGGCAAAGCCCCAAAGGCTGCTGATCGAGCCCACTGGCCTTGGTCACCCTGTCGAAGTCATGCAGGCCCTCGCAGCAAAACACTATCGCGATGTGCTTAAGTTACAACGAACACTAACGCTCCTGGATGCCAGAAAACTCAGCGAAAAGCGCTATACAACCCATCCCACTTTCAATCAGCAACTCGAAATCGCAGATGTTATTGTAGCCAACAAAGCAGATCTCTATGCAGACGAAGATCGAGCGGCACTCGATGAGTTCATCAACCAACATCCTAATCCCAAAGTGGAGCTCCAGATAACCAGCCTTGGAGAGATCGATTTGAATTGTTTACAAGGGAACCCAACAGCAGTTTACGATGCAGCCACGGCTCACACGCAAAATAGTGATATTACCCTCGCTGGCGACTTGCCTCTGCCTGACAACGGCAGGATTTCCGCGGAAAATTCAGGCGAAGGCTTCTTCAGCAAAGGCTGGCGCTTCAGCCCAAACCAATTATTCGACCGCAAGCGCCTGCTCATTTTTCTGACCGCGCTGAAAGCCGAACGCATGAAAGCTGTCTTCATTACAAGTTCTGGGATTTTCGCTTACAACCTGACACGGGATGCACTGACAGAAATCGCGATTGACGACTGCTTGGAGAGCCGAATCGAGATCATTGCCGATCTTATCGATCCCGCGTGGGAGCAGGAGCTTATGGATTGTTTTAACGGAGTGCAGTAGACACCCACCACTGCGCTTAGTAGCGGATGTCTAAGAGGTTCATGTATCGGAGCCTTGGAGCTAAGACTCACTAGAATCGCATCTGTAGGCCTGCCTCTATAGTACGACCTGGCTGAGGCGCGAGGTCCTTGATAAACGACGTGTGGTAACGCTGTTCGTCATCTGTGAGATTGCGTCCGCTGATAAAGAGTTGCACCGGGCTACCCCATGCGTCCAGGGTATAACCGAGATGAAGACGAAGATCATCGAAACCCTCGGTAGGTAATTCTCCCTCACCGATGTCATCTTGATCGTCTACCCGGCGCCAGCTCAGCTCGGCTTCTAAACCATTCCAATCTGCTATCGCGCCTAAACGCCAGCGCTGCGGTGGAATACGTGGCAAATTTCGATTAGCACTGCTATCAAGTCGCGCTCGAACAGAATCGAATCCAGCAGTAAAGGTTAGTGTTCCTCCTTGCCAGCTCATTGCACGCCAAGAGGAATCAGCCTCAATACCACTAATCATGGCATCTGCCTGAGTCCACTGCAGCACTGGCAACTCATCCATCTCGAGCCCGGTATTAGCTTCATAGATGAAATCATCGAATTCAGAGACATACGCGCTTAGCGATAAGTCCAGCCTACCAAATTGATAACGCAGCATAGCGGAAAGATTGGCGGCTGTTTCTTCATTTAGACTGGGGTCACCAATCTCAAAAGTTTGGGTAGCGAGGTGTGGCCCATCCGAGAAAAGCTCCTCCGCCACTGGCGCTCGGCTGGAGTAGTCAACCTGACCACTGAGTGTCCAGTTGTCGTTGAGGCGCTGGATCAGGCCCAAAGACGCGGAGCCCAGATCGAAATTTCGAGCTCCGCCTTGAGTTGGATTCTGTTCCACGTTTTCGTAGCGGAGGCCCGCTTCGAGCCCTAAACTTCCGAGGCTGCGCTGCCCTACCCAAAACAACCCCAACGTCTGGGTATCTACTGGCTTCACAAAAGCCTCTTCACCTATAGCAGAAAATTTTCGATTTGACAGCTGCACCCCGGTTGCCCCTTCGAATCCAAGCAACGCATCGTGAGTAAATTCTAGGCGTGCCTCTAACGCTTCTGTAGCAAACACCGTTCCTGCCTCACCACTGCCTTCAAACTCGATGTGTTCATAATCGTTGTATCCCAAGCGGAAATTAATCGCTCTCAGGCCAGCTAGTGGGTCTTCCACCCCTGCTTCCAGATCGAAACGCGTTTGCGACAGGTCCAGAATTGAACCACCTTCTTCATTATGTGCCTCTTCCTCATGGTCATCATGTTCGTCTTCGTCATGGTCATCATGTTCGTCTTCGTCATGATGATGGGCGTGACTGTGGCCGGGAAGGCCATATTCAGCACCGTAGCTCGCTATAGAGAGGCCAAAAAAGCCCTTATCCCCAACGTAGGTCGCGCCGAATGCGCCACCCTGCGCCTTTAATTGGCTATTGGGCAACTTGCCAAAAGCTTCGGCTTCGCCACTGTGTTCATCGTCATGCGAATCATGATCGTCTTCATGTTCATCTCCATGATCGTCATGACCGCCTTCCCCTTCCTCACGTGCCCTAAGAGCGGGGGATTCTGCAAAACCTGGAATCTCATATTCGTCCGCGTCTCGATAAAATCCGTCAAAGTGGAACGCCAGCTTGCCTACGCCACCGTCGATACGGCCTGCAGCAGTTCGCTGATTAGCATTGTCAGAATCACGGAGCTCGAGTGAACCAGACAGGCTCTCGGACTCTTCATGGGGAATGCGGCCGGTGTGAACATCAACCACCCCACCAATGGCGCCACTGCCATAGAGCAGTGTGCTGGGCCCTTTTAAAACCTCAATGCTTTCTGCGGTGAAGGGTTCAACCATCGTCATGTGATCGGGGCTGGACACCGACACGTCCAGACTATCAATACGATCCTCCATCACTTTGACTCGGGGACCGCCAAGACCGCGAATTACCGGCCTGCCAACGGCCTGGCCAAAGCTGGACGAATGGACACCGGGAATGTCGCGAAGAGTTTCCGCAAGCGACGGCGAAACCACTCGGTTTAGAGTCGCGCCTGACAAAACAGCTACTGGCTGAGCCAAACCTTCTGCAGATAGAGGGTGAGCACGAACAATGACTTCTTCAATTTCTTGCAACGCGGGGGATTGCGCATGAATCGTACCGCTAACGGCAGTACTAAGAACGGATACCGCAAAAATACCCGACACAGAGGACAAGGAATGCCTCATGGATCTACTCCTGAATAAGACTGATTTAGGTATGGTGAGCTCCTGTCGAGCTCGGTCCTGATGCTTACTAGGAAAATGTCGGTGGCGCCCGGATCTTCGATTTGCCCTCTGGCTGACTATCCCGAGAGAAGATGACGAAGGTTAATGGACACCGACTGTGGTCATCGAGGTCAGCCGAGACAGGCGCTGGCGCCACCTGCTCATCTTCTGCACCCGACTGACAAAGCCCACAGCTGAGTTCTTCACAATCAAGATCCAGCGCATGCTCTGCTTCCAGCACCTGTGCGCATAGCAGCGCGGCGCATAGTAATGCTATGCGCCAACCACTGAATCTGAGGATTGTAGGAATGTCTGTGCTGTTCATGGCGGCCTGAAATTGATGCAGAATCAACACTGAGCTGATACTGTGCGTCTTGAGGACAAGCATTATGTTATATTATAACATATATCACAGCAAACAATAATTCCAGATCAGTCGGAAGAAAGGTTGGGGCGGACCTTGAAGCATCCGAAGGGAGCTAATTAGCTCGCCCAGTGAAAGCTGTCTGCGCTGCCAGTCGGTTTGGGGTGCGTGCTCGTGTTGGAGGACAAGTGAGGGTTGCAACACTTGACGCCCCTCAGCGGCCATTAGCTTTTTTTCGTGCCGATTTTAGCGCGCATAACCTGTATGATTAAGACACACCGTCGACTTGCTGTGTAACCATTTCAGCATATTACTCGTTCCGCAGGGAGAACTTGTGTCATTGTGGAAATCAGGTAGGCTAGAATCGACGGCGCATTTATAGTTTCAAAAGAAACTTATTTCACTCATCACTCACATAGATCGGAATGAAACTTTGGCTGCAAGGTCCTCAAAGTCTACAAAGAACTTACCAGCATTCGCTTGCGATCATAACCATGACACCTGCATCGCTGAAGCGCTAGAAAACGCTAGAGTGGTCTGCGAGCAGTCCGGTGAACGGTTTACCGATCTGCGCATGCAAGTCTTCGAGCTGGTCTGGGCTGGACACAAGCCAGTGAAGGCCTACGACTTGCTATCAGCACTCTCTGCCAAACGCAGCGGCGTGGCACCAGCGACAGTCTATCGAACGCTGGATTTTCTGCAGACTCAGGGTTTAGTGCATAAACTCGAATCACTAAACGCATATCTGGGTTGTTCACAGCCCAAACAGGATCACCAGGGGCAGTTTCTAATTTGCGAAGGATGTGAAGAAGTGCGTGAGCTGGAATCAAAAGCTTTCAGCAACTCTGTCAGCGAAGTAGAGAGCAAGCAAGCCTTTCAGGTTAAACATATGACAGTCGAATTGTTTGGACTATGCTCAAAATGCCAGCAAACTGCTGCCGGTGCGACTTAATCCAGGCAGCGCTAGTAAGTAAAAATTTCCACAGCTTCGGCTTGCATGCTGTAGGCAGATTCGGCCGTCTCGTTTCGCACCACCTGTCCACTAAGCTCACCCAACACATAGTAGGCGTCATAAAGGCTATTCAGCTCAAAACCCTGCTCATACTTTATGTAGATGATTTGATTTGGCGGCGGTGGCGGCACGTGAATACAGGCACCGAAAAACGGAACCAGAAAGAATTCAGTGACTAGGCGCTCATCACTATAGACCATGGGTACAATAAAACCTGGCATCAAGACGCGCTTACCGAGCAGATCTGGATTGACGTCGAAAGATTGCAGGGCCTTTTGAAAAGCGATTTCTTCCGGCGTGCCCTGATTCAAACTGTCTTCCCAACCAGCTCCCGCATGGGACGTTGGAGGCGCGCTGAGGATAGCATTCAAGTCTGCCTCACTCATTAATTCCTCCCACTTCAGCGAGCGCACCTCCTCAGGATTGATGATCTCAAAATTAACCTCATAGTCGGTTGGAGGGTTGTCTTGACCATACCCCGCAGTTAACACGGTCCCCGATAATGCTAAGGCGCACAGCAACATGAGGGCAAAAGTTTTCAGGAATCTTACCGCTATCGTCACAACCATGCTCACAACCATCTCCAAAACTGTAGACCACTCGTAATCAACTGATTTTTCGAAAAAATAGTATACCGCAGATGGTTTCAAAGAAATATTCTGGCAGTTGGTAGCGGCACCCCACCAACAATCTGACCTAAGATTCGCAGCAAAACACCGTATACTGCTGTTTTAATTGCCTTTTTCCTGAAATGGATTGACGACCTGGTAAATTTTGCTGCCTTTTAGGCGCATGCGGCTCACGCTGTGTCTGCCTGCTAGTGGCGCGTCGCTTTTTTTGATCGAAGCAAAATGCTAGATTGCTTCTTAACAAATAAAACCCATATTGATACTGCCCCAAAGGAATCTACCATGAGAACGCTCTTGGCCAATCTCGCGCTCTTCGCATTCGCAAACGCTCTGACGCAACCCGCATCAGCGCAAAACCCCGACATCCTCGGCCCCAGCCCCTATAACTACACAACCCAGAGCTGGATGCAGACTTTCGCTGAGGAAGGTATGACTTTCGGTGGCACCTCCGGCGTCTATGTGCAAAACAAGGGGCGCATCTTTTTCATCCAGCGAGGTGAAACTCGTTTGCCCAATCCGATCCCACAAAGTTATGGCGGCTTCCCAGCGTCGCTGGGCTGGAATGTGCTGCAAGGCCGCGGCAGGGTCTGGCAAAACGTCATCTACGTAGCCAACAGCGAAGGTGAAATCTTGGAGATATGGAATCAATGGGATCACCTGTTCAAAGGCACCAATGGACCAGGCCCCCACCGTGTGCGCATGAGCCCCTACGATCCGCAAAACCGGCTGTGGCTGATAGATGAAACCAATCACATCATCTATGTGTTCTCCAATGACGGTGAACGCTTGATCATGACTCTGGGCGAAAAGGGCATCGCGGGCAAAGACGAAACCCACTACCGCTTACCCCAAGACGTGGCTTTCTTGCCAAACGGCATGTTTCTTGTAGGCGATGGCTTGGGTGGAAATAATCGCATCGTGGTACGCAACGCCGATGGCACTTATCGCTCCGAATTTGGTGAGGGCGGCAATGCTGATCATCAGTTTGCATCAGTCCACTCTCTGGCTATGGGTCCGGAGCAAAGACTCTACGCGCTGGACCGTGACAAGCGGGACGTGAAAGTATTTCGTCAGACTGCGGCGCTGGATTCAGCCGACTATCCGAACTACGAATATGAAACCACCTGGACTGGATTGGATCTTCCATTAGACATCACCGTCAGTGAAGACGCCGCATGGGTCACCGACATCCGCCCGCCAAAAATTGTGAAATACAATCTTGATGGCGCCCAGGAGTACACCTGGCTGTTACCAACCGAAGGCCCGGACATGTGGATCGAGATGCATTCATTGTCTCCGGATGAGGATGGTAATCTCTACGGCACTGACAACCAGGCTGGCAGGCCGCAGAAAATGATCCCGGCGCGCGACGCCGATCCTGCCCATCTGGTGCGTCGTCCTTATTTTGAACAATAGGTTCGAACAATAAATTCGAGCGCTAACCCTCAGGATAAGAGACATCAAGCTTGCACCAACCACACCGCCGCGACACAGAGTCAGGTTTGAATCAAAAACCCTGACTCTGGGCTGCTGCATTTTGCTGCTGCTCTGCAATGCCGCTCTGGCGCAGGGCATACGCCCTCTCATACCCCCCGATCCAGCCATCCAAACGCAGTTCAATTCGGTGCTATCAGATCCGAGAGTGCTGGAGGCTCTGCGGCAGATCCAGCAACGTGAATCCCGCACGGTTGAGGAACAGCTGGAAATCACCGAAATTCCCGCACCCCCGTTCAAGGAACAGCGTCGGGCCGAGGATTTTTTGCAGCGGGTGCGGACACTGGGATTGAGCAATGCCTACATCGACAGTGACGGCAATGTGGTTGCCGCCAGACTGGGGAGAGGCGATGGACCGACGCTGTTGATCGCTGCCCATCTGGATACCGTATTTCCGGAATCTGTAGACACCACCGTGGAACTTCGAGAAGGCCGGTACTATGCGCCGGGCATCGGAGATGATACACGCGGACTCGCCGTACTGCTCTCCCTCATCGACACGCTCAATAAGAGTCAAATCGAAACAGTGGGCGATCTTGTTTTTAGCGCCAATGTCGGAGAAGAAGGTCGCGGTGACCTGCGCGGAGTCAAAGCCCTGTTTCGCGACATGCCCGAAGTAGATGGGTTTATCTCCGTGGACGGCGTGCGACTGACAAGAATCACCGCGGGTGGCACCGGCAGTCGCCGCTTCGAGTTCGTCTTCAAAGGCCCCGGCGGCCATTCTTTTGGGGCATTTGGTCTACCTTCAGCCATTCACGCAATGGGGAGAGCAATCGCGCTTATCGCTGAATTACGCACCCCACAGTTCCCGAGAACCACTTTTACAGTCGGCACCGTAAGCGGAGGCACTTCCGTAAATTCAATCGCCGCCGAAGCCGCCTTCGCCATTGATATGCGCTCAAACGAGAGAAGCTCACTAGCAATTTTTGAACGCCAGGCCAAACAAGCGGCTCTGAGAGCAGTCGAAGAAGAAAACGCTCGCTGGAACAGCGAAGCAATCCGTGTTGAGTTCAACCTGATCGGTGATAGGCCAGTTGGGTCCACGCCGGTTGCAAGTCCCATCGTTCAGGTCGCCGCATTATCCTATGCACAGCTTGGGGTTGAGATTTCAGGCGTAAATATATCCAGCACAGACTCCAATGTACCCATGTCCATGGGTATACCTGCTATCACCATCTCTGGCGGTGGCGATGGTGGCGGCGCCCACTCCCCCGACGAGTGGTTTGCGCCAGTAGATTCGCATTTAGGCCCACAGGCAGCCCTGCTGAACCTGCTGACGCTTGTCGGCGTTGCGGGTGTCTCAGAACCGGTTTTACTTAACCGCGCTGCTCGCGCTGAGGCTGCAGTTTCGAACTGATTTAGCATGGCGGCCAGCTAGCCGCCACTCACACTGCTCTCACGTGTAACTTTTCAGCACCTCAAACCGCGCATTTCTGATTTTCACTACGTACAGACCGCACGCGCCCAATCTCGGCAAATTCGGAATTAGCCGCTGCCTGGCCACTCCAAGAGTTAACCGCTCAGAAAAGTAAGAGGATCAAGATGACAACAGGGAATGCCCCAATGAGCGCGAATAAGCGATCAAAGCGGGAATCAATGTCAGCAGCGCTGAAGCCAGCAGTGCGCCTGCGATATAGATCCAGATGCCGGTGGATGATGGCCATATGTCTACAACCAACGCATAGGACTCACTCAGCCAATCCTGGGTGAGGCTGAAGCCGAGCACCACAACAAAGTATCCCAGCAGACTCGCCATGGCTACCAAGGCGATGCCCTCCAACTCAATCAGCCAGACAATAAACGAAGGGTGGGAGCCGATGGCCCGATACAGCGCCAACTCTCGCCGTCGCTCTCTTAAAGAAGACAGCAGCATGGTGCTCAGGCCCAATAATGAGGCGGCGAGCACCAATAGCGAGATCACCTGCAGCAGATTTTCAAGTGTGCCGATAATCTGCCACAGCTCACCGAGAGCCACAGCGGGCAAAATCGCCGTCAGGGGTTCGGAGGGATAATTATTGATCGCGCGCTGCAAGCCGAATACTGCCATAGGCGTGTCAAGTCCCAATAGAATCGCTGTGATCTGTTTAGGCTGAAGTTCGGCCAACCTCGGGTCATCGGCGTCCGGACCCAAGGCCGCTACCTGCACACCGTTTTGCCACCCCAGGTGAATCGCCTCGACCCCCTGCAGCGTGACGTGGATGGTCCTGTCCACCGGCGTGCCAGTGGATGCGAGTATGCCAGACACCGAGAACGGCAAATTCTCATGATTCACAAAACTCGTGTTGCCAATCCCGTGTGACAGAACGATCTCGTCACCCACGCTATAGCGCAGCGCTGTAGCAACTTCACTACCGAGAACTGCCTGCAAAGGATTGTCAAAAGGCTCACCGCTTGCCAGACGTAATGGCTGCTCATCGCCATAGCGGAAGTATTCGAAGTAGTCCGTGTTGGTGCCAAGAACGCGGTAGCCACGGTGAGAATCGCCAAGGGAGAATGGAATGCTCCAGGAGACTCCCTGGCGCGCCGTAATATCCTCATAGCTCTGCCAGCGGATATTGTTGGTGGCGTTACCAATGCGAAACACCGAATACAGCAGCAGGTTGACCTGGCTGGTGCGGGCACCGACCAGCAGGTCAACCCCCGACACTGTTCTAACGAAACTGTTCTCCGCCTGAGACCGAACATGCTCGACACCAATCACAATCGCCATGCTGATAGTCAGAGAGGCCAGGGTAAGCAGCACGCTGCCGCGACGGCTCCAGAGGCTGCTGAACGCGACTTCAAACATTGCTTAACTCTCTTGGCTTAATCAAGTTTATATCTGCCAGCGCCACGCGGGTTTCGAAAAAATCAGCCAGGGAATCATCATGGCTGGCAAACAGCACCGCGCACCCTGTGTTATCACGGATCGACAACAGCAGGCGCACAAAATGGTCCCTGGCATCGGCATCCAGGGCTGAGGTAGGTTCATCCGCCAGGATGATCTCGGGCTGGTTGATAAACGCTCTCGCAATCGCCACCCGCTGCTGCTGTCCCACGCTGAGTCGATCAGCGCCCTGTGCCAGCAAGTCTGGATGCAATTGCAGGGATTCGATCAGGGACCTGGCGCGCGCCTCTACATCTTGATTGGCTTGTGGCACAAAACGCGCGGCAAGGCGCAAGTTAGCCTCAACGCTCAGAAAGGGAATTAGGTTAAACTGCTGAAATACGATGCCAATGTGTTCGGCACGAAAACGGTCGCGCTTACGCACCGACAGTTCAGACAGATCTGTATCCAGCACCTGCACACTATTAGCCGGTGCCGCCAAGATCCCTGACATCAAACTCAATAGCGTCGACTTGCCGCTACCGGAAGCACCACGTAAAAACACCGATTCACCGCGCGCTACCTTGAACTCCGGCACCTTCAGGGTTGGCGCTGCAGCGCCGGGCCAGGTGTACTCAAGGCTGTTGATATTAATTGCAGTCATGTGATTTTCTTTGACATGGGGGTTTACATCACCGGGCAATTCCAACAGTCTACAAACTCTTTAATGACACATTATCCGGTTTACACTGGGAACTCACGTAATTTTACCCACCCACTTGCACATCCAAGCATACTTCACCTGGCCCTTTAGAATGTGCAAACACGGGCTTTACAAACTCTGGCTAATTCTTGAAAATTTAGCATTCTACCGCGAGCCTTATCATGCAAAACCTGTTCAATCTTCTGTTTTTTTCGCTAGCACTCTGGTCGCCCCTGGCTAGCAGCCAGAATCAGGGTGACGTGCTTGAAGTCGATTGGGTAGACCTGCTAAGCAAGGCCGACCTTGATGCCATCATGAATCCTCCGGAACTTACCCATGATGGCTACGGCTGGCAAGACCAACTGGTGGAAAGCGGCGAAGGCGAAGACTATTTGAAAGCCATGCAGTCCTCAGATGTTAATCCGGATCTAGTGAACAAGCGCATCCTGATTCCAGGCTTTATCGTACCAACCACCTATAACGATGAACGCAAAGTCACCGAATTCTTCTTGGTGCCATTCTTTGGCGCCTGCATTCATCTGCCGCCACCACCACCAAACCAGATCATCTACGTCACTTATGAGCGCGGCGTGCAGCTGGATAACTTCTATGATGCCCATGTAGTGAACGGCATGTTGACCAGTGAAATGGTCGAAAACGAGTTAGCGACCTCAGCCTATCGTCTGGAAGCCGAAGGCGTTTCTCTCTATTCCTATTAGGCTCTGAGGCAGAGCCGAGAACTTTATCGCTGACCTCTCCCCAGGGAACTGCGCCTGCACTCTAGGCCTCCACCCCCCCCACTTAGCTCGCGTGACTGCCCGCTTACTCGAGACTCAGGACTGGAGCATTCACCGTCAACTCGCTGTAACCGGGACGACCAGTTATGAACCATTGTGCCTTGATGCGCTCAATCCCCGGGAAGTTGGTGAATGCCGTAATCTCCAGTTGCGATGGCAGCGAGTCTGCGCACTTGAAGGTGTATTGCACTCTAAAATCCAGGTGGTCAATTTGCGAAGCTTCGTCATGATCCACATGGCCTCCATGTGCATCTCCATGGTCATGACCAGCGTGATCGTCTGTGCCAACGATAAATGAGGGTATTTCCATTGCATCAATGCGCATATCACAGCTGTTGAGTTGTTCGCCGAGCAACCAGGCACCAGCTTCGAGATCTTCGGCAACAGTCGCCAGTAAAATCCATTCTTTCGATGTAGCGGGCATACGTTCAAACCCCAACAGGTTCGCACCAGGGCTTAAAAATTCAATCTGTACTGCCTGGCCTTCTCTAACGAGGTTCAATTCTGCGACACCGTGTTGGTGCGCTACTTGCGCGAACACCGTTGGCAATGACCACAATCCGGTCAAGAGCACCATCATGGCCATGCTCTGTGGCTTGCCAAATCGACCGACTGAGCCTGCTAGGGCAAGAGTTGATAGAGAAAGAGTACGCATGCTTCTCTCCTCACTGGTTGTCGCGCTCAGATGGCACGCGGCCAATCACGACAATATTGTCACCCTTGTTTACTGGCGGGGTGCCAAAAAGTATTAACAGTATGCCAGAAGCTGGAGCCGTGATGGTTTCCATTTCAGTGCCAAAATAGTCGGTAATTACACCCAGGCGCGTACCCGCGCTGACGTAATCACCACTTTGCACCAACTCATCGGCATGCCAGATGCCATCATGCGCGCTATAAACCCGCGCCCGGTCACGAATAAACAGTGGGTTTGGCGGTAAATCGGGTTCGCCAGCAATCATGTTCAGCTCACGCATAACGTTTAACGCGCCCGTAATAATGGGGTCGACATACGCTCCATCGGTCCTGCCGAGTTCGCCAGACTCCACGTCTATGGCCGGAATACCCAGAGTCACGGCCTGCGCGCTTGTATAGATGGCGTCTTCGACTGAGTCATAGGAACCAGCAAACTGGACGATGGTGCCCAAGCCAAACGCGACAGCGATTCTCTTGGATTCTTGCACCACGGCCTCGCCACCGGCTTCCGCATAGTAAGCGCTGTAAGAGGGCCGCAATTTTTCATTGCCATCACCAGCGTGAACATCAATCAAATAATCCGAGCGCACCATGATCTGTTGGGTCAGGGTATGGGCAATACGCCCGGTGATTGTGCCATCGGCATCACCGGGGAATGAGCGATTGAGGTTCTTGAGATCTCCCGGACCAACGTAAATACTACGACCACGAAAAGCCGGCATATTGGCCACATGCACAACGATAAGTGTCCCCGAAAGAGCATTGGCATCGACCAATTCGGGCAAGCGTTGCATTGCCATGATCGGCGCATATTCCGAACCATGAATGCCTGCAATCAGCGTTAACACCGGCCCAGCGTTGACACCATGGGTTATCGTCATGGGGATGAAGCTGCCTACGCCATCCGACCCGGCGCTTATCGGGATTTTCCCCGACAGCTGCTCGCCAGGCTGCACGATTATCTGTGCGAGCTCGAATGAGTTGACCTTACTGATACTCGGCTGCGCGACAGCCGTGTGGCTGATTATCGCCGCACAAGTAACAGTTGCCGCAGAAAAGTAGCGAGCGAAACCTAACAGCGGCAGCGCCGACAATATTCGCATCATTTTCTTTGTTGCTCTATTTAGCTTGTTGCTTATTTTTTGCATCGGAATCTAATTGTACTGTACCAGCCGCGCCGCTTTCGCGATGAGCCTTAGTCAGATCTTAACCCAACTGCTTTTGAAAAATCAGGAATATAAATCTGAGCCAGGCGTTCTTTGCTAAAAGGCACTTCTCGAAACAATACCGGATAATAAGCACGACGAATCTGCTCGTGATAGTCTCGTACTTTATCTTCGAACGCGAGACTGGCGTTCAGGTTCGTCTGCGCAAGCGCTTCAAGTTGGCGCTGAATAGCCACGGCAGGTGAAACCCAAGCGACCGCTGCCGTCATCTCGTCACGTGTCAGCATGGTCTCGCGATACTGTCTCGCCAGACCAGCTGCCCTTTCGTCGCCAATCTGTTGAAACGCGTAGTACCATTTCCAGTGGAACGCGTCAGTCATGGGCTCAGAATCAGACCACTCCGGATGAGAGACGTAAAAGGGCTCCATAGTATCTGCCTTAGGCAAATCCCAGGCATCGTTCACAACTTCGCGCTGCAGCAGTGCTACGTCTGCTCCTTTGATACCAGTTACAGAATCTTCAATATAGGCTTTTCCAGCTATGGGGATAGCGAGGGTGAGAATAACCCAGACACCTACATTGATTGAGGCTATGCTTTCAGATCGCAGCGTTTGCCGCATTGCAGTTGCCAAAACGAGCGTTGTCCAGATCGCTAGCTGCAACATGACAGCCAAACTTGCACTCAGCAGTTTTGAAAGGGCGGTTACTTCCATAAAGCCGCCGAACCAGAGTGGAGTAAGTACTGCAATCAGAATACCTAACAAGCGCAGTGCAATGCGCGGTATCCATATCAAACGGGATTTTTTTGCGGTCACCGAAAGCAGATCAAGCCGACCACTTTCACGTTCGCTAGCAATCAGATCATAGAGCACAAAAATCACAATTAGCGGCAGTAAGTACGCAATCACAAAGGCAAAATCAAACCTACCGGCGAGCGCTAACTCCGGATTGATGCTGTCGGTTTCATAGATTTGGCCTTCCACTGCAAGCGCACGAATACGCATCATGGTGGGGTTCAAGTCTCGTTGGCCGATGGCTGCAAAAGCCAGATCAGAGGGGGAATTCCAGGTCGCATGGAAGGCATCATAGGCAGCACCACCCCAATCGTATGCTTGCGCACGCTTATAGGTGCGCTGTTCAGCATCGAGCTCGATGAATTCTTCAATCAGTTGGCGCTCCTGCGCTACGTAATCGAGCCCCAGCCCAATACTGATGCCAGAAACCGCGAACAACAACAACGTGGCGCCTAGTACCGCTTTACTCTTTAGTAGGAAGCGAAACTCCTGTTCAATCCTGAATCGGAGGTTCATGAATGCAACCTCCTGGCTGAAAGCTGCATTAGCATGAATGCAGCTAGGAACCAAATCCCCAAAGTGAATCCTGCTTGCGAAGCCGCCTGCCAGCGCTGCGCATTGTCCAGTGGCGCCGATTCAAACACCGGCATCTCTTGCCAGTTCATCGAATCGACGCGAGTCCGCTGGCCCGCTTCATCGCTCGCATTGCGGGCAAGATCTTCGGCGAGCGTCATTTCCTCCATCTGCAGGCGATTGAACGTCTGCACCATATTGAAGCGATAGTCCTCTGACGCTTTCAGGAAATGGTGGTGATCCTGAAGCGCTGTGCCGGACAGTGCCATCGAATACGCGCGTATTGCAACAACGGGTGACAACAAGGAAAAACGGTCAGAGGCATTCTTTTGTTCAAGCTCACGGGCCATCCGCTCCTCAGCAAATTGATTCAGCACTTCCGTATCTGCCTCTTCGCCACGTAAAGCGACATAACCGCGATAGTTAAAGGGCAAGTCTTCAATCGTAGCCACGTCATATTCGGCCAGAGTGAGAGTCCTCAAATCCACAAAGGCCTCGTCTTCAATGTCATGAGCATCACCGCCTACACGCATAGCCTCCTCAATTCGCAGATTCGTTTCGATCTGGCTTGGAGACTCCACCGCTGCACTGGCATAGGCGCTGGCAACTCTAGGCATGAAGACTGCTGTAACCACCCACAGGCCGAGCAAGAGAGAAAGCGATTGTGCTGAGGTACGCATTAAGGCTGAAACACTAACAATCACCAGTACCCAAACACTAAGATAAAGCAAATAACCGAGCGCCATACTCATCAGCGACTGGCGAAAACCAAATTCATCTGCACCAGTCGACACTAGACCCAACGTCAGAGGCGGAACCAGGGCCAGCAGAGCCAGCATCCAGAGCGCCAAAGACTTTCCCAAGAGTAAGGTGTTGCTGCCGACTCCTTGCCCTATCAATTGAAACAGCGTTTTGCTTTCTCTCTCTCGGGACACACTCGCAAAGCCACAGATGATCAGTAACAACGGTACCAGAGTTTGCAGCACAAATGCCGGCGAGAAGCTGCCGAATCTTGCCAGGAGGCCAGTTTCTCTCGCGGCTGCAAAAGTGGCAGTATTCTGCCGATGACCTTCCAGAAAAATCGACGTGCCAACCATGGAATCAATACCGGAGTCGATCACAGCCAGAGGTGAAACTGAGCGGTACACGTAATGGCCATAGTGCACCATGCGATGCGGGTGGCGATCGGGCTGGGCCTGAAATATCGCATCGGCCTCCGCCTGCTGAGCCAATCGCTCTTCAGCGTGGCGAGAGACCTCGGCATTGGACACTAGGGCTGCGCATACCGAAATGAGTAACAGAATGACTAACACTGACCCGGCGATTTTTGATCTGCGCCAGTAGCGTAATTCGTCTCCTGCGATTAGTCCTATTGCGGTCATCATGAAGCCCTCTGTTGCAGAAACAGATCACGAATGCGTTCAATATCGACCGAGCCGGATGCGTCCGCCTCAAATTTATCGACCAGTTGTCCAAACCGCAACAAGCCAACACGACTCGCTACCTGGCAAGCGCCGTATAGGTCGTGTGTTACCATCAAGATGGTTACACCTTTCTCAGCCAAGCGTTCAATAATCCGATGGAAATCTTCGACTGCAGCGGGATCCAATCCGGAAGTAGGCTCGTCCAGCAAGAGCACGGGCGTATCCCGCAGCAACGCAAGTGCTATAGCGACTTTCTGGCGCATACCCTTCGAGTAAGACTTTAACGACTTGTACCTGCTATCCACGGGCAGACTGACCTCATCTAGAGCTGCGTTCAAAGTGCTGAGATCAGGGCGCTCGTGACTTAAGGACAAAAAGTAAGTCAGGTTCTCGAGTGCCGTGAGATGCTCATAAAGCGCAGAGTTTTCAGGCAAATAGGCGATGCGCGAACGCACCGCCTCAGGCGCATCTGCCACCGAGTGCCCAAGCACTTCAGCGATACCTGCATTCGGGCACAAGAGGCCCATGAACGTTAACAAGGTCGTGGACTTTCCCGCACCGTTTCCACCTAGCAAGGCAAAAACTTCGCCTTGCTTGACCTCGAAAGACATGCCTGATAACACAGTTTTTCCGCCACGAATGACTTCCAAATCAATTGCCTTGAGTGCGACATTTTTCATTTTCTAGCCCTCACAAGCCGAGAGAGAATTTAGAACGAATAAGTTGCTGAAAGTCGCCACCAGGTTGGCGCACCTGGTTGTACCCAAACGGAGGCATAAGAATTGGTGTAAAACTCTTCATCAAACAGATTGTTTACTTCAGCACGTAAGCCCAACGAATCTGAAATCTGATAATCAGCAGCAATTCTGAATGTAGTGTAGCTTGGCAACTCAAAATTTGGGTCTCCGAATTCACCACTTCGATCACCGACGTATACTACCCCACCGATAAGAGTTAATGTCCTACCTGACATCCGCATATCCTGAGTGACTTGCAGGCTGAGCTGATTCTCCGCAACGTTAAGAAGCTTCGAACCCGCAGGAATAAAGTTATACGAAATAAAATCTGTGTAATCATTCAGCGTTTGCGCATCGACATGAGCATAAGATAACCAGAGATTGGTCGAATCAGTAAGCCTACCGCTCAGATCCAGCTCAAATCCGGAGCTTTCGGCAGCACCGATCGCAGTAGGATTGTAGTCTGCATCAAAAGTTGCAACGTTGGACATATCAAGAGCAAACACCGCTAGGTTTCCGGATAGCGCACCACCGTTTAACGTAAACTTAACGCCAAGCTCTTTCGACTCCGACAGATTAGGGTCTAAACCATTCGTGTCCGTAGCGCCAGACAGTGGACGAAAGTTCTCTCCATAAACCGCATAAAACGATAATGCATCTGTTGCCTGGTAAACCGCTCCAAACTGCGGGCTTACCTGCGTCTTGGAATAATTGGATGTCCTGTTGGATCTCCGATTTAGCAATTCTTGATCATAGTTATCTACGCGAGCACCGAGCCGGAGCTCAAGCTTATCTGAAAGGCTAATTTGATCCTGCACATAGAATCCAACCGATTTCTGGGTTTCTACCCTATTTACCTGAGGCGCGAAATTTAAGCCGGATTCTGGCGAGTTACCATAGACCGGGCTAAAGACATTAATGCGCTGGTCAGTTGATCTGTCTCGAAAAGCAATCTGGTCATTCTCGAAATTGTCAGAATCAAGGCCAACGACAAGCCGATGCGTGACTCCGCCAGTATCGAAGCTTCCCCTCAATTCCGCCCGCAATACTCGATAGTTCGCATCATAATCACGGCGACGGCTGAATCGACCAAAATTCCCGTCTGCATCAGGAGCACCGAAACCATTTTCCGACGCAAGGCCGTCAAGGCTAGTATCACGATAGTTAAACCCAACCAGCGCACTCCAATTACCATCAAAATCATGCTGGAATTCGACCTGGTGCCCAAGCACGTCAGCATTTATGGGGCCATAACTCGGCTCTCCCAGAAATCGACTCTCAGGGATGATACCTAACGTATCGTCTATCGCTATCACGCCTCGATCAAACGGCATTTCCTGGTCACTGTATTCCATTTCATAAGTAAGTTGGCTGGATTCACTGATCCGCCAGGCTAATGAGGGGCTGAACATAAGTTTCTGAGACTCGACCGTATCTCTGAAGCTCTCAGCATCTTCATAAGCACCTACCAGTCGAATCGCGACATCATCAGAGAGCGGCGCTGTATAGTCAAAATCAACGCGGTTAGTGCTCCAGCTGCCGGCAGACACAACTACTTCTCCGGCAGTTTCAAACGTGGGTCGTTTAGTAACTAGATTAACTGTACCACCTGGTTCCCCGCGTCCATACAATGCTGCCCGTGGACCTTTCAATACTTCAACCGATTCAACGCCTGATAAATCGCGCGCACCTCCGAAACCTCGCCCAGCGTTAAAGCCATTAACGAGGAAGTTGCTCGGCAAGTTTTCATCGCCGACGAACCCACGAATAGCGAAACTGTTCCACAGACCTCCGAAATTGTTTTGCCTGGAGGTAGAAGCAGACAAATCAAGTGCTTGAACAAGATCGACCACGCCCGCGTTGCGCAAGGTTTCTGCATCAATTCTCATTTCTGCCTGCGGGGTTTCCAGATCACCAAAATCCCCTTGATAGGCACGGTGCTGACCAATAACGAAAATAGATTCAATTTCCTCATTGCCATTTTGCTGCGCTGATGCACCAGGCAACATTAATGCATGCATTGCTATACTTGCGAAGAGTGCGCAATGCGCTGGTTTTAAATGTTGAACTGTCTGGGCGTTTTTAAGTGTTGGGCGTACTCTGGTTTTAGACATCTTAGATTCGTTGATTTTCACTTCACATTCTCACTATTTAGAAACATAAAAAATCATTGGCGGGTGCGAGCAATACCACACAATGCCAAAAATATAAGTTTTGGGGGATTTACGATTCAGTCTGAATGGATTTCAGGCTAAATCGAAATGGAGCTATATACTCATGAGAGTGAAGAAGGAGGGGAACGCGAGTTTTGCGCAATGGGCTCAAAGCTTGCGCGACCGGCTTCTAGAGCTATCCAGGGCACTGCTGAGAAGTTAAGAAGAGCTAAGCAGACTTGCGTGCCTGCCTCGCCATCCTCGAAAGCCTCTAACAAACAAAATGCACAGTGATCGCTATTCTTGAGATGATCATCGGCAGCAATGTGCTGCCCACTCACAACATTCATTGTGAGCAATGCTACTACCATGACAAAGGTCTGCAGAACACCGCTTATTCTGCATGTAAAAGCGGGGCAAGGACTTGTTCTGTATCGCACTGATTCGGTTCTTTTTGTTTCTTTTCTACTTGAATGGCCTTTCAGGCAGGCGGGCAGTCAACGTATCCTGCCCGCCTGCTTTCATTCAGGCTAGTATTCGTATCTCAGACCGAGCGTGATACCACGACCGAACTCCGGCGAGAATAGCTTCAAAAAGGAAGCATGGTTGCGGACCTGTTCGTCTAGCAGATTATCCCCGCGAGCGAATAGCTTCACTTCCGAGTCACCAACCGCGATGTGGTAGTCAGCATAAATTGAAATCAGCGTGTATCCATCGGTGGCCAACTCTAGACGGCTCACGTCTTCCTGGTCGTTCACACGCGTCACATGCAGATGGGTACTCCAATTGTCACCATAGTATCGAATTTCAGAGCCAAACTTCGAGGCCGGTATGCGCGGCAGGTTACCACCGGTTTTCAGGTCCGCGTTTACTCTGTCACCAAATAGAGTCAATTCCGCATTGTAGCGGTCATTCTGAGCCAGGGTGAATGTCAGCTCTGCTTCAAAGCCACTGAACGTGGCATCCTGCTGCAGATAGGCAGCAATTGGCGTTTCTTCCGCTTCTTCACCAGTGATATCCAGATAGATATAGTCATCAATCGAATTGTAGTAGGCGCTGAACTCACCAGTAACTGATCCGGTATTAAGCCGATAACCAAATTCGATGTTATTTGACTTCTCAGTATCCAGGTTTGGATTACCGATTTCTAACAGGCCCGTTGCCGCGTGTACAACCAGTTGCTCATCATCAGCAAATCTGCCACAGGTTTCTAGCGAGGCGTTGGAGAACAGCTCCTCAACTGATGGCGCGCGCTCTGAGCTCGATGCAGA
>Ga0315330_10000677_pt1 | contig 21830 bp, 19 predicted proteins | sample M140m34915metaG_FD_203453 | JGI IMG/M metagenome (GOLD analysis project Ga0315330, IMG submission 203453) | Ammonia-oxidizing marine archaeal communities from Monterey Bay, California, United States - M1 40m 34915 | ecosystem: Environmental > Aquatic > Marine > Intertidal zone | place: USA...
CAAGTTGTATTAGCTGGAGAAGTTAAATCTAATACAAATTTAGATGTTCAAACAATTTCCAGAAAAGTAATAAATGATATTGGCTACAATAAAAGCGAATATATGTTTGACGGCAATTCATGTGGTATTTTTTCTGCTATTCATGAACAATCTTCAGATATTAACCAGGGCGTAGAAAGAAAAAATCCAGAAGATCAAGGAGCTGGGGATCAGGGAATGATGTTTGGATATGCTTGTAATGAGACTGAAGATTATATGCCTTTAGCTCTAGATTTATCTCACAAAATTTTAATTGAATTAGCAGAATTAAGAAGAGAAAACAATGAAATAACTTACTTAAGACCTGATTCTAAATCTCAAGTAACTCTTCAATATTCTGAAGATAATAAGCCTGAAAAAATTGTTGCAATAGTTGTTTCTACTCAGCATGACGATTTTGATATTGAAGATAAAATGTTGGCTAAAATTAAGTTGGATATAACTTCAATATTAATTCCAAGACTACTTCAAAAACATCCAAATTTTAAACCTTTTTTCAATGATGAAATTGAATATCACATAAATCCTACAGGAAAGTTTGTTATTGGTGGGCCACATGGAGATACTGGTTTAACAGGAAGAAAAATTATAGTTGACACTTATGGTGGTAAAGGTGCACATGGAGGCGGTGCTTTCTCAGGGAAAGATCCTAGTAAAGTCGACAGGAGTGCTGCTTATGCAACAAGACATATTGCTAAAAATTTAGTTGCTGCAGGTATAGCTGATGAATGTTTAGTTCAAGTAAGTTATGCTATTGGTGTGGCTAAGCCTATGGGTATATTTGTTAATACTTTTGGAACATCAAAAGTCCCTATGAATGATGGTGAATTAGCTAAAGTTGTTGATGAAATTTTTGATATGCGGCCTTATTTTATTGAAAAAAGATTAAAATTAAGAAACCCAATTTATACAGAAACAGCTGCTTATGGCCACATGGGTAGAAAACCGAAATTTGTTACTAAGACATTTAATTCTCCAAACGGAGATTCTAAAACTTTAGAGGTTGAATTGTTTACTTGGGAAAAATTGGATATGATAGATGAAATTAAACATAAATTTAAATTATAAAAAATGAGTAATACACAATACGTTCCTTACAAGGTAAAAGATATTTCTTTAGCTGAATGGGGAAGAAAAGAAATTAGATTAGCTGAAGCTGAGATGCCAGGGCTTATGGCGCTAAGAGATGAATATGGAGACACGAAACCATTAAAAGGAGCAAGAATTGCTGGTTGTCTTCACATGACAATTCAAACTGCTGTCCTTATTGAGACTTTAGTTGAGCTAGGTGCAGATGTAACTTGGAGTTCATGTAATATTTTTTCTACACAAGATCACGCAGCTGCAGCAATTGCAGCAGCAGGTATCCCTGTCTATGCATGGAAAGGTATGAATGAAGAAGAGTTTGAGTGGTGTATAGAACAAACGGTATTCTTTGGTGAAGGTAAAGCTCCTTTGAACATGATTTTAGATGATGGTGGAGATTTAACAAATTTAGTATTAGATCATTATCCAGAACTCGTAAGTGGAATTAAAGGTTTGTCAGAAGAAACAACAACTGGTGTGCATAGGTTATATGAAAGAGTGAAAAATGGAACTTTGCCATTACCCGCTATTAATGTAAACGATTCTGTTACTAAATCTAAATTTGATAATAAATACGGTTGTCAGGAAAGTGCTGTAGATGCAGTCAGAAGAGCTACAGATATTATGATGGCTGGTAAAAGAGTTTTAGTTGCAGGATATGGTGATGTTGGAAAAGGGACTGTTGCATCATTTTCAGGCGCTGGAGCTATAGTTACCGTTGTAGAAATTGATCCAATTTGTGCATTGCAAGCTTCAATGGACGGATATGAGGTAAAGAAAATGAAAACAGCAATTGGAAATGCTGATATAATCGTAACTGCAACAGGGAACAAAGACATACTTAAAGAAGAACACTTTAGATTAATGAAGGATAAGGCTATTGTTTGTAATATTGGTCATTTTGATAATGAAATCGATATGGCATGGCTGAATGAAAATTATGGTCATACTAAAGACGAAGTTAAACCTCAAGTTGATTTATATAATATTGATGGAAAAGATATTATTATATTGGCAGAGGGAAGACTTGTTAATTTAGGATGTGCTACTGGCCACCCAAGTTTTGTCATGAGTAATTCATTTACAAATCAAACTTTAGCTCAGATAGAACTTTGGTTAAATACAGATTCTTACGACAATAAAGTTTATATGCTACCAAAACATTTAGACGAAAAGGTTGCTAAATTGCATTTATCTCGATTAGGAGTTGAATTAGAAGAATTAAGTAAGGATCAGGCTGATTATATTGGAGTTAAGATTGAAGGTCCATTTAAGCCTGAATACTACAGATATTAGTTTGAAATTTTTTTCAGTGAATCATAAAATAATTATAAAAGCTTTATTAATTAGAAATGTTGAACAAGCTTTTTTAAATCTATTTAGTGGCAGAAAATTAAACGGAACTGTACACACTTGTATAGGTCAAGAACTATGTACAATAGCATTTTTACTTATTAGTAACAGACTTTTTCCTTGACTGTTTTAAACTTTAAAAAATGCAGATTTGATTACAAAATTAAAATTATTTAAAAATTAAAAATTGAAAAAAAATAAAATCGCACTTATTACTGGAATAACAGGACAAGATGGTGCATACTTAACTGATTTACTATTAAGCAAAGGATATGTTGTTCACGGAATAAAAAGAAGAAGTTCTTTATTTAATACACATAGAATTGATAACATCTTTGAAGATCCAATTGTCAAGAATAAAAAACTATTTCTTCATTATGGCGATTTAACTGATAGTACAAATGTTATAAGAATAATTCAAGAAGTTCAACCTGATGAAATTTATAATCTTGGAGCAATGAGTCATGTTCATGTGAGTTTTGAAGCACCAGTTTATACAGCTAACACTGATGGAATAGGCACATTAAGAGTTTTAGAAGCAGTCAGATTACTTGGACTAACAAAAAAAACTAAGATTTATCAAGCTTCAACATCTGAGTTATACGGATTAGTTCAAGAAACTCCACAAAATGAAAAAACTCCATTTTATCCTCGTTCTCCCTATGCAGTAGCTAAACTATTTGCATATTGGTCAGTTGTAAATTACAGGGAATCATACAATATGTTTGCTTGTAACGGAATTTTGTTTAATCATGAATCTCCGCTAAGGGGAGAAACATTTGTTTCGCGCAAAATAACCAGAGGAATAGCAAATATTGTTAATGGAACTTCAACACATATTAGTTTAGGTAATATTAATGCGGAAAGAGATTGGGGACATGCCAAAGACTACGTTTATGGTATGTACCTAATGCTTCAGCAGACTGACCCTATGGATTTTGTTCTTTCTACTGGAGTCAAAACCTCAGTTAGAGAGTTTGTTATTTTAGCTTTCAGTGAGATTGGCGTAGAAATTAAATTTTTTGGAAAAGGCTTAAAAGAAGTTGGTATTGTTAATAAAAATATTGGAAAATATAATTTTAAGGAAGGCCAAAAAGTTGTTAAAATTGACGCTAGGTATTATCGTCCATCTGAAGTTGATTTATTATTAGGCAATTCTTCAAAAGCTCGAAAAATTCTTAAATGGAAACCTAAATATGACTTAAAAATGCTTGTTGGAGAAATGGTTAAAAGTGATATTGATATGGCTTTAAATAAAAAAATTATCTATAAAATATAATGTCAAAAAATATAATACCATATGGAAGGCAGCATATAAATCAAGATGATATTGATGCAGTCGTCGATGTTCTTAAGTCTAATAATCTAACTCAAGGCCCATCTATACGTAAATTTGAACAAGAGTTTTCTTACTATGTAGGCAGTAAATTTGCAGTAGCAGTCTCATCTGGAACAGCAGCTTTACATTTGTGCGCTATATCATTAAATTTAAAACCTGGAGATAAAGTAATAACTACTCCACTAACTTTTTCAGCTTCTGCAAATTGTGTTAAATATTGTGGTGGTGAAGTTCATTTTGTTGATATTGATCCGGAAACTTATTTAATTGATTTAAATAAATTAGAAAAATTATTGAAAGAAAATCCAATTGGTACTTTTAAGGGAATAATTCCCGTAAATTTTGCAGGATTAGTAAATGATTTTGAAAAAATTGACTTCTTGGCCAAAAAATATAAACTTTGGATTATTGAAGATGCTTGTCATTCGCCTGGCGGATATTTCAATAAAATCAAATCTGGAGATGGTAAATTTAAAGATTTGAGTATTTTTTCTTTTCATCCTGTAAAACATATAGCTGCTGGTGAGGGAGGAATGATAACTACTAACGATGAGACTCTATACAAGCGATTATTAAATTTAAGAACGCATGGGATACAACAAGATAAATCATTAAATTATCAAAATGATGGAATTTGGTATTATGAGATGCAGGAGCTAGGATACAATTACAGAATTACTGATATCCAAGCAACTTTGGGATTAAGTCAATTAAAAAGAGCTAAAGATGGTTTAAAATCAAGGTTTGAGATTGTTAAACACTACGAACAAGCATTTAAAAATAAAGAATATATTTTAAAACTCCCTGGATTCGTTGAAGGTCATGCATATCACTTGTATGTTGTTTTGGTTAAGGAGAGAGATGGCTTAATAAATTATTTGAGAGAAAATAAAATATTTGCTCAAGTTCACTATATACCCGTACATTTAATGCCTTATTATAAACAATTTGGTTGGAAAAAAGGCGATTTTCCTATTGTTGAGAGTTATTACGAAAATTGTATAACTCTTCCTGTTTTTCCTTCACTAAAAACATCAGAACAAAATAGAGTTATTGAAACAATAAATAATTTTTACGATAAATAATAATAGATTGTTTAAAAATTTAAAAAATGTTTACGGTCATTTAACATTGAAAAGACGAAAGCAGTTCTTCTTACTTTTGTTAGTGATGTTGTTAAGTTCTGTCTCTGAAATTATCAGTTTAGGAGCTGTAGTTCCTTTTCTTTCAGTTTTAGTTGCTCCTGAATTTATTTTTGAAAATAAAAGTGCCAAAATACTAATAGATTTATTAAATATACGTTCCTCTGAAGAACTAGTTTTACCAATTACAATTTTTTTTATAATTGTAACTATGTGTTCTGGTTTGATGAGATTATTTTTTTTACGTCTTTCATTAAATTTAGCTTATTCCACAGGTGCTGATTTTACTTCTAAAGCCTTTGAGCTTACTTTATTACAACCTTATTCTGTTCATGTTTCGAGAAACAGTAGTGAAGTTATTAATGTCGTTGTATCAAAAGTAAACTCAACAATAAATGGTACTTTAATGCCTGCTTTAGTCTTGATAGGATCTTCTTTTTTAATATTAGTTTCATTTGCTTTTCTTGTATATGTACAGCCTTATGCAACAATTTTTGCAATTTTATTATTTGGAATTATATATTTTGTAATTATGATTCTTTCAAAGAATAAATTATTATCTAATGGTAAAGTAATGTCGGTTGAGCATAATAGAGTTATTAAACTTTTACAAGAGGGAATGGGTGGAATAAGAGATGTTATTATTAATTCAACCCAATCTTATTATTCAAGCAGATATAGAAAATCTGATAAAAAATTACGAAATGCTCAAGCTTTAAATATGTTTATAGCATCTTATCCGCGATATCTTATTGAAACAGTAGGAATAATTTTACTTTCATTTGGGGCTTATTTACTCATTAACAATTCAAATGGAATTGTCAATTATATTCCAACTATAGGATTGCTAGCCGTTAGTGCTCAAAGATTACTTCCTGAAATTCAAAAAATATTTAGCTCGTGGGCACTTTTAAATGGATCTAAGGAAAATGTAAGAGATACATTAAAATTTTTAAATCAATCAAAACCAGTATTTAATAATGACATTAATTACAAGTTGTCTTTCCAAAATGAAATTTTTATAAAAGATGTTTTTTTTAAATATAGTAATACTGATCCCTGGGTTTTAAAAGGAATAAATTTTTCAATAAAAAAAGGAGAAAGAATAGGAATAATTGGATCTACTGGAGGGGGAAAAAGTACACTTACTGACATAATCTTGTGTCTTTTAAAGCCTTCTAAAGGTGAGATATTGATTGATAAAAACCCTTTAAATTCAAGTAATTATGCTTCTTGGCAAAAAAACATAGCTCATGTTCCTCAAACTATTTTTCTGTCTGATGGTGATATTACTGAAAATATAGCATTTGGAATTGATAAAAATAAAATTGATCACAAACTAGTTGAGGATTGTGCTAGAAGATCAAGCCTATTATCTTCAATTGAATCTTGGCCAAGAAAATTTAATACTATTGTAGGGGAAAGAGGTGTAAAACTTTCTGGAGGTCAAAGACAAAGGATTGGAATAGCACGAGCTTTATATAAAGAAGCTAACGTGTTTGTTTTTGATGAAGCTACTAATGCATTGGATACTAAAACTGAAGACGATGTTATAAATTCAATATATAATTTAGGTTCTGAATTAACTATAATTATGATTGCCCATAGATTGTCTACACTTAAAGGATGTTCAAAAATAATCAGAATAGATAAAGGAGTTATTTCAAAAATCGGTAATTATAAGGAAATGGTTGTTAAATCTAAATTATAAAATGAGCGATATTCATTCTGCTTTTTTTAGAATGGAAGTTGAGGAAAAATTATTTCATTTAACTCTTTCTGACGGAACTTTTTACTGGGATTTAGTTAGAAGAGAAATTTTCATGATTTTAAATTCTAAAAAAGTTAATCCTCCACAAAACAAAAAAAATGTTTTATTTAAAAATTTTTATAAAAAAATTATTAATAAGCTAACTACTAGATACATACTAAGAAAAAATCCAAAATATTTATTTCATACTTTTCAAAGAAATAAAAAGCATAACAAGCCCTATGACAATATTTCAGATCATATAGTTGATAAGTTTAAAATAAATTCTGTATGTATAGAAAATTCTAATCATAACTCAATTAGTTATTTTAAATTAATATTATTATTAGATACTAGGGTTCCACCACCACAATATATTTATACAAAAAGTTGTGATGAGATAAAGAGGGTGGTTTCTAGAATTAATTTATCAGTACAGAAACACTATGGTTTTAAGATTGATTGTGAGGAAATTATTAGATATTCAATTTTGTTTTACAAACAAAGTTTCAATTATTATAATGAATTGTTTAAAAAAAGTAAATTAAAATTTATTATGGGAGGAAATGATGGAACTCATAAAGGATTATATTTAGCTGCTAAAAAGAATAGTATATCTTCTATGGAGTTACAGCATGGAATTTCTATTGGAAGTATTCTTTGGAATTATCCTAAACAAATAAAACAACTTGATTCAAAACTAATTTTACCTGATTATTTTTTGACTTTTTCTAAAATATGGAATAATGTTTTTTCATATCCTTCAAAAAACATTGTTAATATAGGAAATAACAATTTTTTTATTTCTAAAACTTATTATAGTAATAATATTTTATTTGTTTCAAATTTAAAAATCAATTCTAAGTTAATGAAACTTGCAAAAGCACTTGGTGAAATTGAATCTAATAAAATAATTTACTTTAAATTACATCCTCAGCAGTATCATTTAAAAAAAGAAATTTCAAATCATTTTAAATTTATTAATAATATTAATGTTGTTACAAACGAAATGAGTGACAATGAAATTTTTAAAATTTGCAATCATATAGTCGGAGTTAGGTCAACTTTATTATACACTGCCCTTCAAGCAGGCAAAAATATTTATATATATAAAATTTTCAATTATAATTGGGATCACCTAATACTAAAATTTGGCGAACTATTTGAAAATGTAATCGATTTAAAAAATAAAATTGATAAAAAACCTAAAATTGCTAATAAATTGAAAACACCTTTTTTTGAAAGGTTTAATTTCAAAGTTATAAGTAACATTGTTTCAAAATTATAAAATGAATATAGCAATTATTCCAGCAAGAGGAGGAAGTAAAAGAATTCACAAAAAAAATATTAAATTATTTTGTGGAAAACCTATAATATCTTATTCAATTGAAAAAGCCATTTTATGTGGAGTTTTTGACAAGGTTATAGTTTCAACAGATGATGATGAAATAGCTGAAACTGCACAGAAATTTGGAGCAGAAGTGCCATTTATTAGATCAAAGGATTTATCTGATGATTTTACTAACACACATATAGTTATAGGAAATGCTGTTAACTTTCTATTAAATCAAAATTTAAAAATTGATTATGTATGTTGTATTTATCCAACTGCTCCTCTAATATTAGAATCAGATTTAATAAAAGGATTAGAACAGATAAAAAAAACTAATAAAGATTTGATTTTTTCTGCTACAAATTTTTCATATCCAATCTTTAGGTCTTTTAAAATAAATAAAAATAATGGTCTTGAAATGTTTTTTCCTGAAAATTATTATGCAAGATCTCAAGATCTTCCTCAAGCTTTTCACGATGCTGGACAATTTTATTGGGGAAAACCAGATTATTGGCTAGATTCTCAAAAAAAATATAATGATAATAATTCAGTAGTGTTATTACCAAACTGGAGAGTTCAAGACATAGATGATCTTGATGATTGGAAGAGAGCAGAAGATTTGTATAAACTACATTTCAAAAATATTTAGTAAATTTTGAAAACAACAAAAAAAAAAGCCATAATATGTTTGGCTGCTGGACACTCTCAAAAATCTTTAATAATTGAAGCAAAATCTCTTGGTTATTACGTATTAGCTATTGATGTTAATGAAAATGCTATAGGTTTTAATTTTGCCGATTCCTTTATAGTTGAAAGTACTCATGAACCTCGTAAAATTATTAAAAAACTTAAAAAAATTGTTGATGATTTTGAGTGGGTAGGAATAATAAATAGAAGTTCAGGATACCCTGTTGTGACTTCAGCAATTCTTTCAGAATATTTGAATATTCCAAACATTCCTGTTAAAAGTGCAAATACTATTATAAATAAAGATGAATTAAAAGTTGCTTGTAGTATTAATGATATTCCCGTTGGTAATTTCAATGTTTTTTCAACAGATTTTAAAATAGAAATAGAAAAATTCAATTATCCTTTAGTTATTAAACCCGGGTTAAGTTTAGTTGGAAAAAAAGGAATTTCTGTAATTAGCAATATAAATCAATTTAAAACTGGATTAGAATATGCTACAAAGCATACCGTAAATAATAAGATTATTGTAGAGGAATATTTGCCTGGTCCTGACTATACTTTTGTTAGTTTTGTAGAAAACAGTAAAATATATCCAATATGTATTTTAGATGAGCTAAATGTTGAAGACCCAGATGGCAGAATAATAAGTAGAGGATATAAAACTCATTTGCCAACAAAAGACAATAAGATTGAAGATGAAATTTTAAAATTATCGAATTTAATTGTTGATAAATTTAAAATTTCAAGATCATCATTAATGACATGTTTTAGAGTTGGGAATGACAATAAATTAAAACTCATAGAAATTCATTTAGATTTAGGTGGAGATTTGTTGATAGAAGAATTATTTCCAAGAGCTTTAAATTTTGATTTCAAAACTTTTGCAATAAATGTTTTATGTGGGGATTTTAATGAAATTAACAGAGAAATCAATCCTTGTGCAATTTTCTATGAAAAAGGAGAAGCTCTTTTAAATCAGAGACCATTTATAATACTACAGGCTAAAACCGATAAAGAGTTAGAAAAAAAAATTATCGATAAATCGTTATGAAAAAAATTTTATTTTTAGGCTGTAATTCAAATCAGTTACCATATTTAAAAATTTTAAAAAAAATGAATTTTTATTTGATTGGAATTGATAAAAATTCAAATGCTCCAGGGCTTGAATTTTGTGATAAATGTTATAATGTTGGATATGATAACTATGAAAAATTAATTGAAATTGGTAAAAGAGAAAAATTTTCTAAGTATGACAATGTGTTTACTGCCTCAGCACAATTTGCAAATTATTCTGCAGCATTGTTTGCTGAATTTTTTCAAATATCATATCCAAAACCAGAAAAAGTACAATTCTGTTTAGACAAAGTCTCTTATTATAAATATTTTCTAAAAAATAATATTCCTTTACCAAAAACACATTTTATAAAAAAAGAAAGTGAGCTTAAAAGTTATATAAAAAATAATCCATCTCAATGGTATTATTTAAAATCAGATTACAGTAAAAACCCTAATTATGTTTATAGAATTCACTCTAAATCAGTTGATTTTTCTAAAATATTTTGGGGGAAGGATAGATACCTAAGAAATTATTACATTTTACAGGAAGAATGTCCTGGAGTTTCACTGAGACTTAATCTGTATGGTTCAAGATTTAATGTTATAAATTTTAATAACGGTCTCTTTACATCTGATTATAAAAACGAATTAAAAAAGTTTAAAGTTATTGAAGTTTTGAAAGAACTTATAAAATTTCTTGGTATGAATAATTGGCTAATCAAATTTGATATAATTCTGAATAGTAAAGGTTTTGTTCTTCTAGACATTGGAATGGATCCACCATCAAGAATGTTAAAAAAATGTATTGAAAATAATATCAATTTTCATCAATTTTACTTGGAACAATATTTAAATAATCAAATAAATTATCCGATTATTTTAGATCAATAAAAATTAAATTTGAGCATAAAGCTAAAAGGTTTTAGAAGACCAATTTCTATATCATTTTCAAAAACAGGAGATTTATACTGCTTGTGTGATGGTTTGTTTAAATCTTTAAAGATTTTTAAAAACAATAAAATCATAAAATCAATTTTAATCTCTGATTTAGGTTTGACGAGTGCACAAACAATAGTCATAAATAACAAAAGTCAACTAATAATCTTAGATTCTTCCAATCAATCTTTGAACTGGTTCACTTTAGATTTAATTTTTTTATTTAAAATAAAGATTCCGGGAACTAATTATGGAGCACTATATTTTGATTCTAAAAACTTATTTTTATCGGTAAATGATATATTCAAGGTTTTTAGGATTGACGATAATTTATCAATATTAGAATTTTATGATTTTTCAAATCTTGAGAACTGTTTATCGGTAGATAGTATTTTATTTAAGAATCAAAAACTTTATTTACTTGATTCAAAATCATCTAATTTACATGTTGTTTCAATTAAAGATAATCTTCATAAACAGTATTTAAATTTTGGTAGAGATGGTAAATCGTTTGTTAGAAATCCAACTAGTATAAATTATATCAATAAAAAATTTTATATAAATGATAATAAGAATTATTTAATTCAGTGGTTTGATTCTAAATTAAATTTTATAGATCAAATTGGAGGTAAAGGAACAGATTTAGGAAAATTTGATTTACCTATTTTTTCATTAGTGTTTGATAATAATCTTATTATTTGTGATAAAAATAATGACAGAGTACTTTCTCTTGACATCAATAATAAAAAGCCCTTCACTTTAGTTGAAAGTCAATTTTATCCTGGTGAGTTGAGAAGGCCGAGTGGGTTGGCAACAGATGATAAAGGAAACATTTATGTTTCTGACAGAAGCAATAATGTTATTCAAGTTTTTGATTCCAATTTAAAATTTATAAAAATTTTAAACTATTCAAATCAACCATTCGATAGACCTGCTTCGTTAGCTATAATTGATGATAAATTAGCTGTAATTCAAAGAAAAAGAAAAGGAGCTTGTATTAATCTTTTTAAAATAAACTTTGATAATTATTCATTAGACTATGATAAGAAGTTCAAGTTTAAATATAAGCTTAATGATCCACAGGATATGTGTTCAACAATTTACAAATCATTTTTGATAGCAGACACTTTGAATAGGTCAATTTTAGAAGTTAATTTAAAAGGAGAAATAATAAACAAAGTTGATATGTCTAAAATTTCTGGAAATGCTAGAATTTTAGTTAAATCAGTTTATTGTAGAGAAGATGGTCATATTTTTACTGCTGATTTTGAAAAATGTATTATATATCAGTTTGATAGATTTTTAAATTTAATATGTAAAATAGATTTATCTAAAAAACTTAATCACATTAAAGTTATAAGATCAATTTATGCTAATAAAAAATTTATATTGATTGGAGTCAGGGGAATTAATCAATTATTAAAGATTAATTTTGAAGGAAAAATTTTAAAAAAAATTAATAATTTTAATTGGAATCACCCTGTTAAAATTATTAATGATAAAAATGGTAAAGTGATTATTGCTGATAAAGAAAACGATAGAGTAGTTAAAATATGAAAAATCAAAAAAATCAATACGATATAATTATTGTTGGTGCTGGAATAGTCGGCTTAGCGACTGCTTACAAACTTTCTCTTGAAAAAAAATATAGAATTCTTCTGCTTGAAAAAGAAAAATCTTTTTCTAGACATCAGACAGGAAATAATTCTGGTGTAATTCATTCGGGAATATATTATAAACCAAATTCTGAAAAAGCAAAAAATTGTAAAAATGGTTACAAACAATTATTAGAATTTTGTGATGATAATAATATAAATTATGACATATGTGGAAAAATTATTGTTGCAACTAAACCAAATCAATTGGATTCTTTAGAAAGAATATATGATAGAGGAATAAAAAATAAATTAAATGGAATAAAAATGCTTAGTAAGGATAAAATTCTTGAAAAAGAGCCGCACGTTACTAGCTGTTTAAAAGGAATTTTTGTACCTCAAGCAGGTATAGTTGATTATAAGTTAGTGTCAAAAAAATTATTAGAAAATTTTATAGAAAATGGAGGAAATATTCTTTTTGAACAAAAAATTAATAACATTAATAATGAAGGTGATCAAATTATTGCTAAAACTAAAAATTTAGTTTTTAAATCTGAATATTTAATTAATTGCGCAGGATTATATAGTGATTATATTGCAAATTTGAATAATGAGTTTAATAGAATAAAAATAATTCCTTTTAGAGGAGAATATTATAAATTAAAAAAAACAAGCAGTTATTTAGTCAAAAACTTAATTTATCCTGTTCCTGATATAAATTTACCATTTCTTGGAGTCCATTTTACTAGAAGAATTGATGGAATGATTGAGGCTGGACCTAATGCAGTTTTAGCATTTAAAAAAGAGGGTTATAAGTTTACTGATTTTAATTTTAAGGAATTCTTTGAAATAGTTTTATTTCCTGGTTTTATTAAGCTAGGGTTTAAGTATTTTTCTTATGGAATAAGTGAAATCATGCGATCTTTAAGTAAAGTATTATTCGTAAAATCTTTAAAAGAATTAATTCCAGAAATTAAGGGAAGCGATCTTGAAAGAGCAGGTTCAGGTGTTAGAGCTCAAGCTTGTGATAAAGACGGTAATTTGATTGATGATTTTTTGATATTAAAAGACAAAAATATAGTAAATGTAATTAATGCACCTAGCCCTGCAGCTACATCATGTTTATCAATTGCAGATGAAATTATTAAAAATTTAAAAGTATAGTTATGAAAAAAGTTTTAATTGTTGGTAATCAAGGATATATTGGTCCAGTCCTTCAAAAACATTTATCCTCTAAATATGAATTATTTGGATATGATATTGGATTTTTTGCTAATAATATTTCCATGAGTAAAAATATTTCAGTTGATTCTAATTTAGTATGCCAATATTACGGAGATGTTAGAAATTTAGATTACAAAATATTTAACGGTATAGATTCCGTAGTTTATTTATGTGCAATTTCAAACGATCCAATGGGAAACAAGTTTAGAAAACCTACATTAGATATAAATAAAATTTCTGCTATAAAATGTGCTAAACTAGCAAAAGAAAATGGGGTTAATTCTTTTGTTTTTGCATCCAGTTGTTCAGTTTATGGAACAGGTGGAAGTAATATAAAAAATGAAAATTCAGATCTCGACCCTCTTACTACATATGCTGTTTCTAAAATTGAAACTGAAAATGAATTATCAAAAATAGCGGATAAGGATTTTAATATAACCTGCCTAAGGTTTGCAACTGCTTGTGGATTTAGCTCAAGATTAAGACTTGATTTAGTCCTAAATGATTTTGTTGCTAGTGCTATTACGAATAAGAAAATTCAAATTTTATCTGACGGAACACCATGGCGTCCCCTTATAAATGTTAAGGACATGAGTAGAGCTATTGAATGGGCAATACAATCCTATGATAAAAAAAGAAATACTTTTATGATAGTTAATGCAGGCTCAAATAGATGGAATTATTCAATACTCGAACTAGCACAGTCAGTAAGTGAAATCGTTGGTGGTGTTAAAATTGAAGTTAACAAGAATGCTTCACCTGATAAAAGATCTTATAAAGTTGATTTTTCATTGTTTGATGAAATTGCGAATGATTACACTCCAATAGAGACTTTAGAATCAACAATCAACGATTTATTTAATGGAATTTCTAAAATGAACTTGGGTGCAAATTTTAGGTCTAGTGAATTTATTAGACTCATTCATTTAAATAATTTAATTTCTCAAAAAATAATCGATAATAATTTAAAACTTATTTGATATGGAATTGATAAAAACTGAAATAAAAGATTTGTTACTTATTAAGTTTAAAAAAATTAAAGATGATAGGGGTGTGTTTATAAAACCATGGATTTCTAATCTTTTGAAAAACCAGTTTGGGGAAAATATAGAAACATACATTACAAAAACTAGTCCTGGTACATTGAGAGGCTTACACTATCAATCTTCAAATTGTCCACAAAAAAAATTAATTATATGTGTTGATGGTAAAATAGAAGATTTAGTTGTAGATATGAGACTAAATTCAAATACATACGGAAAGTCCTTTAAAATTACTTTAAATTCAAATGATAATACAGGAATCTTAGTTCCCGAAGAATGTGCACATGGTATCTTTTCATACGATAATTCAATTTATGCGTGTTTTACAAATCAAATTTATTCACCAGAGGATGAGTTGGGAATTTCTTGGAAGTCAATAAAAGATTTTTCTAATTTGCCTGTTATTGATGTTTCTGAAAAAGACAATAATTTACCATATTTAAAATAATTATGTCTAAAATATTATTAACAGGTCAGACAGGATTCATTGGTAATTATTTATCCAAGTTACTTATAAAAAATAATTTTCAAGTTTTATCATTAACTAGATCAAAAACTCAAAATAACTTATCTGAAAACAAACTATTTAAAGAAGTTTTTTTTGATATTAATAAAAAAAATAATTTGGAGAATATTCTAAATGAAGATATTGAAGGAATAATTCATTTGGCTTGGGGCAACGTAAAAGAAATTAATTCAGAAACTCACCTTAATTTTTCAGTTGATGCTCATTATGATTTCTTATTAAAATTAATTAAAGGAGGTGTTAAAAATATTTTTGTTTTAGGGACCTGCTTTGAATATGGAAAAATTGAAGGTTCAATTAGTGAAAGCATAGTGCCTAAGCCAGTTACTAATTATGGAAAAGCAAAATTACAATTACATAATAGATTAATTGAATTAAAATCAAAGTATAATTTTAATTTAACCTGGGGGAGACTATTTTATGTATATGGAGATGGTCAAAAATCTACAATATACAGTCAACTACTTGAATCAATAAAAAAAATTGATGAAAAATTTGATATGTCTCAGGGTAATCAGAAGTTAGATTACTTATCAATTGATGAAGTATGTAAAATTATAATAAAGTTATATTTAAAGAAATCTAATTTGGGATGTGTTAATATATGCAGTGGAAAACCAATAGCACTGTGGAAACAAGTAGAAAATTGGATTAGCGAAAATAATGCAAAAATTAAATTAAATAGAGGTGCAATTCCTCAAAGATCTCACGAACCTCTTTCTTTTTGGGGAAATGTAAGTTATTTGAATGAAATACTAAAGTCTACTAATCATTAATGAGTAAGAAATTATTAGCAATAGGAATTCCAACTTATAAAAGACCCTCACTTGCTATAAAAGCTATTAAAAATTTAATAGATCTTGATGTTTATGATCAAATAATAGTATCATCAAATTCTTATGAAAAACAGTTATTGAATTTTATAAATAGTCTTAAATATAAAAAACTCACTTTTTACCAACAGCAAATAAATGTCGGAGTTGCAAAAAATTATAAAAAAATAATTCAGCTTTGTGAATGTAAATACTTACATATAGTAAGCGATGAGGATTTAATTAATAAGAAAAAATCAAAAATTTTTTATAGGTTTTTGGAATCTCAAATTGATATGGATTTGTTTATTGTTTCTATAAAAAGTTATGGAAATAATTTTCTTTATAAAGATTCAACAAATAAAAAAAGTTCAAACTTAGATAATGTAATGGGTGATGCTGGACACTTTGGGAGCAGTGTTATAAATGTCAGCACATGGGACAGTAGTTCCTACGCACTTCTAGATAAGTATTGTGAAAGAGATGGATCAATTAGAGTTAGCGAAGCATCATGTTTAATTTCATATTCAAAAAATGGAACTATACACTATTATAATGATTTTATTGTTGAAATGGGTAAAGTAAGTAATACAGGTGAAATTAGAGGATATTTTGCCTATGGAATTGAAAATGTGTTGGATCAATTTACTAATCTTCTAATTCATGTTTTGAGTTTAAAATTAAAGAACAAAGTAACAATTCTCTTTTACATATTTTATTATTATGCTCATCATGCATTACATAATTCTTCAAGAAGGTTTAATGAAAGTCCAACATTAAAAATTATAAACTACAAAACATTGGATATTAAAGTCAAGATTTTTTTATACGTATTATTGTTATTTTATTACTTGTACTTTATTTATTATAAATTTTTAGGATTAATAAACAAATTTAAAAAATAGAACATGAAAGCAGTTATTTTAGCTGGAGGGCTTGGAACTCGACTAAGTGAAGAAACCCATGTAAAACCAAAGCCAATGGTTGAAATTGGAGGAAAGCCAATTATGTGGCATATAATGAAACATTATTCCTCATATGGAATCAACGAATTTATAATATGTTGTGGTTATAAAGGATATGTAATCAAAGAGTATTTTTCTAATTATTTCAACCATATGTCTGATATAACAATTTCTCTTAAAAACAATAAAATTAAAATACACAATCAAAGAGCTGAACCATGGGAAGTTACATTAGTTGATACAGGTGAACAAACAATGACTGGCGGAAGGTTAAAAAGAGTGAAAGATTATGTTAAAGATGATGACTTTTTTTGTTTCACCTATGGGGATGGATTGTCTAATATTGATATTAGTGAATTAATTAATTTTCATAAAAGCCACGGAGATATAGCAACTGTTTCAGTGGTGTACCCCCCTGGAAGATTTGGGGCTGTCGAACTTTCTGGAAATAAGGTTATTAAATTTAATGAAAAACCGAAAGGAGATGGTGCTTTAATTAATGGCGGCTTTTTTATTTTATCCCCAAAAGTTATAGATTATATAGACAATGATAGTATTAGTTGGGAAAAAGAGCCTATGACTAAATTAGCAGAAACAAATAATATTTCTGCATTTATTCACAATGGTTTTTGGCATCCAATGGATACTTTAAGAGACAAAAATTACCTTGAAAATTTGTGGAATTTAGGCAAAGCGCCTTGGAAAAAATGGAAATAAAAATATTATAAATGGAATTATTTAAAGGACTAAAAAAACCCTTATTTATATCTGAAATATCATCAAATCATAATAATGATTTAAGTCGATGTAAAGAACTTATAGATGCAACAAAAGAAGCTGGATGTGATGGAGTTAAATTTCAATTATTCAAAATTGATAAACTTTTTTCGTCTGAGGCTTTAATACATAAACCAGAAATTGCATTAAGAAAAAAATGGGAATTAAATGAAAAAATAATTCCTGAATTATCTACTTATGCTAAAAATTTAGGATTATTATTTTCATGCACTCCATTTTATATAGATGGTGTAAAAATTCTTAATCCTTACATTGATTTTTTTAAAATTGCTTCATACGAATTGTTATGGAAGGAATTATTTGTAGAATGTGCTAACACAGGTAAACCGCTTGTTTTTTCAACAGGAATGTCAGTCGAACATGAGATTAAGTCTGCTTTAGATTCAATCTCTAATTCTCCTGTTAAAGAAATTATGATGTTACATTGTAATAGTTCTTATCCCACTCCAGTAGGTGATGTTAATTTATCAGTACTAGATAATCTAAGAAATAAATTTCAAAATTATCTTGTTGAAAAAAAAATTTACTTTGGTTACTCAGATCATAGCGTTATTGATTCAGTGATACTTAACTCAATAATTAGATACAACTCAAAAATGATCGAGTTTCATATTGATTTAGAGGGAGATGGGTTTGAATTTGAAAGTGGACATTGTTGGCTTCCTGATCAAATTAAAAAAGTAATTGATTTTCTTGAAGAAATTAACCTTTCAAATGGAAAACCTGAAATTACACCTTCAAATTCTGAGTTAATAGAAAGAGAATGGAGAGCTGACCCCTTAGATGGTTTGCGTCCACTTATTAAAACAAGGAATATTATTAAATGAATATTCTGATCAGAACGGATGGAAGTGTTGAGATTGGAAATGGTCATATGATTCGGATGATTGCATTGGCTGATGAGCTAATTTTAAGAAATTTCAATATTATATTTTTGATCAAAAAAGATTATTTCTGGATTAAACAATTAAAAAAAAAATATAAAGTCATTAAATGTGATGAAAATAATTTGAAATTATTTCAAATTTTAAATAAAGGTGATATTACTCACTTTATATATGATACAAGAAATGATTTAGTTAAATCTGATTTTTTAAAAATTAGAAAACTTAATAAAAACTTAAAGATAGTAGTTAATGATTCACCTGAAGAGATAAGAAAACATTGTGATATTTTCTTATCTCCACCAATAGCTCAGATAAAAGATTGGGATTGGACAGGATTTAATGGAAAGATATATTCTGACTGGGAATACGTTATGTTAAGAAAAGAATTTCATCAAATTAACACAAAAAAAGAATCTAATAAAGTACTCTTATCTTTTGGTTCAACTGATCCATTATTTATTACAGAAAAGGTTTTAGATTTATTATGTAAAGCAGACAATAAACTAAAACAATTTGAATTTATTTTAATAGTTGGTCCTCAGTTTGATAGAATAAAAAAAATTAAGTCTTCTAATAGTTTTAAAATTTTAAATATTGAAATTATTAAATCTCCAAGTAATATTGAGAAGTTATTTAATTCCGTCTCTTTTGCTATAATTTCATTTGGAGTTACTGCTTATGAACTATCACTTTTGAAAGTTCCTTTTATGAGTATTTCTATAAGTGATGATCACGAAAAATCCTCAAATTTATTCGTTAAAAACAATTTATCTAAATCTCTTGGATTAGTGGAAAATTTTGAATTTAATTTTTATAATATTGCAATTAATTTTATAAATGATTTAGAAACTAAGAAAATAAGTTTTGATAATTTTAATAATAAGATATCTAATTGGAATAAAATTATAAAAGTGATTACAGCTTAATATGACAAAAATAAAAGAATATTATTGGATAATTGGAGGAGGAGCAATGCAAATTCCATTAATTGAAGAAGTAAAAAAGTTTGGCTTTAAAATAGTTGTTAGTGATTTAAATCCTAATTGTGTTTGTAAACCATTAAGTGATATTTTTTTTAATATTGATATTTTTGACATAAATCTTCATCATAAAAAAGCAGACGAAGTTATTAGTTTTGGTGATAAAATTGTTGGAGTTTTAGCTGCTGGAATTGATGCTCCAGAGACAATGGCTTCGTTATCAGTTTATTTGAATTTACCAACTGTTGATCCAAAAATTGCTAATTTGGTTCATAATAAACACTTGTTTAGAGAGAAACTTAGAGAATTAGGTTACCCTACTCCTTTGTTTAGGAAAATTGACCTTAATTCTATTCATATGTTAAAGGATTTTATTGCTGAAATTCAATTTCCTTTAATAGTTAAAAATTCTGATAGTAGTGGAAGTAGGGGTACAAAAATATTTTACAAAGATAATTATGACGAAATCTTAAAAATTGTAAAAGAGGCGATAAAAGTTTCAAAATCTGGAATTGCACTTATTGAAGAATGCTGGGAGGGCACGGAACAAACAGTAGAAACAATTTTTGATATTAATGGTATTTTTCATCCTTGTTTTATAACAGATAGAATTTTTGATAGAACCTCAGGATTTGCAATTGAATTAGGATTAAGAAGTCCTTCAATTTTAAATAATGAGACTCAAGAAGAGATGTTTCAGTTAGCAAAAAACATTTCCGTAGATTTAGGAATTGATAAAGGAGCTGCTAAATTTGATATGATTTTAACAAAAAATGGTCCTAGAGTAATTGAGATGACTGTTCGTTTATCTGGAGGATTTGATTGCCAATATTTAGTTCCTGCTGCCTCTGGCAAAAATGTTCTGAAAACAGCTATTTTAACTTCCATTGGTAAAACATTTGATCCTGAATTATTAATTGACAAAAAGAACAGAGTTGCTCTAAGTGAAAGTATTTGGCCAAAACCTGGAATAATAAAAAAAATATCAGGCTTAGAAAAAGTTAAGAATTTCAAAGGGTTTGAATTTATACTATTTAGGAGCAAGGTTGGGGATTTAGTTGAAAAATATACTGACTGTACTAAGAGAGTATGTTTTATCATAGCTAGTGGTAGGAATTACGAGGAGGCTAGAGAAAATATCGATAAAATAAAAAGTAATATAACTATTGAATTAGATTAAATATGAAAAAAGTTTTAATATATGGAGCTGGCGCAATTGGAAGAGGCTATTTACCATGGGTTTTTACACCAGATTCTTTCAAATATTCTTTTGTTGAAAGCAATGTCAAGATTAGATCTTTATTAAATAAATCAAAAAAATATACATCATACATGACTAGTAATTTATCTTATGAAAGTAAAGAATTTTCATTAGATTATTGTTATGAGCCAGGTGAAGAGTTGGAACATATTGATGATTTTGATGCAGTTTTAATAGCTGTTGGTCCTAGAAATTTCCCGTCCTTAATTCCAAATTTTGTTAATACTGATATTCCTATAATTTGCTTTGAAAATGATAGCCAGCTATCTGAAAAAATGAAATTGAAAACTGGAAATAAAAATGTTGTTTTTGGTATTCCAGACGTGATTACATCAAATACTGCTTCTGAAGAATTACTTTCAAAAGATGAATTAAGTATAATAACTGAAAATGGCGAATGTTTTATTGATGAAAAAGTTAAAAATTTAGGAGGAAATTGTAAGTATATTTCTACAACAGAACTTGATAAACAATGGAAGGCTAAACTTTACATTCATAACACAACTCATTGTATTGCAGCTTACTTAGGAAACATTATTGAGGGTAAATATTTACATAATTCAATGGAATCTACTAAAATTAAAGATATTGTAGAAAATGCAATGATTGAAGTAAAATTGATGTTGAAAAATAAATATAATATTGAAGAAGATTTTTTAGATTATTATGCAAACAAAGAGTTACAAAGATTTAGTAATAACCTTTTATGTGATCCAATTTCAAGAGTTGCAAGAGAACCATTTAGAAAATTAGCAAAAAATGAAAGGTTGATAGGCGCAGCATCATTATGCTTAAGTGTAGGAATCTTACCAATTAATTTAATAAAAGGAATTATGGCCGCATTTTGTTTTGATAAAGAAGATGATAATGATTTTCACATTAAATATTTAATAAAATCTTTGAAAAAAGAAGATTTTTTAAAAATTATTATAGGTTTAAGAGAAAATGAAGCCCTGTTTCAACTTATAGTTCAAAATTGGGATAATAATATTAAATTAATAAATGAATTAAAAAA
>Ga0315330_10000678_pt1 | contig 21825 bp, 27 predicted proteins | sample M140m34915metaG_FD_203453 | JGI IMG/M metagenome (GOLD analysis project Ga0315330, IMG submission 203453) | Ammonia-oxidizing marine archaeal communities from Monterey Bay, California, United States - M1 40m 34915 | ecosystem: Environmental > Aquatic > Marine > Intertidal zone | place: USA...
CACTGTCTATCCATATCTATACATATACGTACATGAAGGGGGTACCCCAAGCGGGGGGTGGGGTGCTGTGCTCACGTGGCGGACATCAATTCGCGCAGGCGCGCGCACGAACCACTCTTTCCGCGCGGGCACGTAAAATATAGATCTCCGATCTATATTTCTGCTGGCTGGCTGGCTGGGGTTGGACTGGAATATATATTTATAGATCTACGATCTATAAATAATATATTCCAACTTGTTGGTTGTTTATTATAGATCTCCGATCTATAATAAACAACCAACAAAGGTTTCTGAATATTGTATTTCATAATCGGAGATTATGAAATACAATATTTGAGATCTTGGGGGCTCTTTTTATCTGAACCCCTCACGAAGTGAGGGTTCAGATAAAAAGAGACCCCAACCAGAAAATTTGCTAAGGAGGCAAAAATGGAAACACAAACCGCGCTACTTAAGACCCTAAAGGGTCTTAAGAGCCAAATCGAAGCCCTTGAGGCGCAAGTTGCTGCTACGCAGCAACCAGCAGGGAAATCCCCTGCGACTGAAGTTCCTACGGAACTTCCGAAACTGACAAAAGCGGAACGCCGCGAACGTAATCGCTCGCAGTACCGCCAAGTCCTCGGGTTCCGTGGCGAAGCCACGAAACAGGCTAAAGCAGGGGATCTCAAGAAAGCCCGTGCGGCGATTAGCAAGGCTAATCGGATAGCAACCGAGCGTGGTTGGACCAGCGAGATCTCTCGCAACAACCAACACCTAAAGGTGTTGGTTGGTTAGTCCCCTCGTGTGAGATCCCCCCTTCGGGGGGGATCTCATCGTTCACGTTACACGTATGTGTAGCGTGTGCGATGAGATAAATTATCTCGTCTTGAATATGCACTCACGTAAGGAGCGATGATGAAGTATTCAGAATATGTAGCCGCAGGTGTGAACCCTGCGCTGGCATCTGCGTTATGCGTTAAGGCGCGTCCAGATGCGTATACGCTAGGGGAGCGTGAATTGGTGCGCATGTTAGCATGTGCACGTAATGACGACGTGTCCGCTAGGGGGCTAGACATAGACGCTAGTCATGACCAAGAGTATGTAGGCGTGGTGAAGAATACACGTGTGTCTGCACCGTACGGCGATAGGTACGTGGATCTTATGCCATGTCTTACGCTTGAGGAACGTATGCGGGCAAGTGACACCGCTACGTACTGGGGTCAAATGGTAATCAACGCTAAAGCACGCAAGGAGGTGCAGGTATGAGTGAGATTATTGAGGTAAACGCCATAGGCGTGGAATTGGACTACAGGTCCTCTTACGGGTACGCTGACTTTATGAGGTTAGTTGAACTCGCATACACGGCTAGGAGCGAGCATGGGAAACACCATGGGCAAGAGGTGCTCTACGGGCGTGTGTTGTTTGATATGTTGATGAAGCATAGACCACGCATGGCCGAAGAGTTGCGTAGTTCCTACCTAGACCCGTTCCATAGGTCTAGAGCGAAGGTAAAGCCTTCACTGTACGAATACATGCGGCGAAATTGGGATTTAATTTAGTCTCACGCCGTATGTATGAGGACCCATTATTCCGTCTCTCAATTTATTGAGAGACGGAATAATGGAATAGAAATTCTGTTTAACTAATGCGAGGAGGCATTATGAGTGATACAGCAATTAAAATAGAGTTATACGTGATTATACCCGATCACGTGGAACCTGAGGAAGTCGGTAGGGTTCTCCGTGAGGATTTGCGTGAAGATGGCTTAGAGCCTGTTTACGTGACCACTGAGGAGATCCCTATGCAAGACGCTATAACGATGGCGCTTGCTTAGTCGCTCCTTGCAAGGCGCCCTAGTGAAGCCACAGACGCCGCCCGTCTAAGTGCTTCGCTAGGGCGTTTATTCGCAGGTTTAGGCGCTTCCCTAGCGTGGGGAATAGGATAGGCGTTGGAGGCTGGTTCCGATGATCCCCTTTAGCAACGCTAGGTGAGGCGCACCACCACAATAGGTAGCGATTGGAGGAAATATGGCTACGTTTATTACTACATACACAAGCGTGAGTACGGGTCGTCCGTATAGGTTGGAATTGACTGCTTACGTGAGCATGACTAAGGACGTTGTATGGCGTTGGTCCGTGATGAATAGCGATGTGCTGTTTTACAATGAGGGCTTCGTGCGTGATAGGCACACAGGCATAGGTATGGCTATAGGTATGGCTGATGTGTTTGAAGAGCAGGAAATTGATTTAGCGGAAGGAGAAGATGGTGTCGTTATATGAATTTGCTTATATACTCGCGTTAGGTTCGGGCATATGCTTCGTGCTTACGATAGTTGTTTGGTTCTTTGAGCGTGAAAGGTAAACTATGAGCGCTTTAGGAGAGAAAATACTATTAACGATGGTTAAGGACTGTCCCAATATGGGAAGTGGCAAGTGTGCGTTCGTGCATACTTGTGTTATATATACAGATACTGGGGAGGTATCAGGAATGAGTGAAACAGCAACAAGTAATTACGCAGACATAAGCGTGGTTATGGATCTAGAAGGTCCAGACGGCAATGCGTTCGTAATCCTAGGTAGGGTTGCTAAAGCAATGCGTAGTGCTGGGGCTACAGAAGAGGAAGTAAACGCATATCAAGCGTCCGCCACAAGTGGCGATTACGACAATCTGCTTAAAGTAACAGGCGAAACAGTTGATTTTGCTGCTTCTTTGAGCACATTGTAGGTGAGAGGTCCCATTATTCTGTCTCTCAATTTATTGAGAGACAGAATAATGGCTTTCAAAAAGTTAATTCATACACACACATGTTGCATAGGAGGTAACAATGAGTGATTACATAGAACTCACGGTGGATATCCCATCGCTAGAGGCAGAAGTATCTATCAACGCAGACGACCTGTTTGAGGTTGATGCTTTCCGCGAGGCAATCGCAAGAGAAGCAAAAGACATGCAAGAAACCCTAGAGCGTACGCCTGTACATGAAGGCGATGATCGTAGGAGTGCCTTGTGTAGCGACGGCATGAAGATTTATGACCTTGTTGCCAAGATCGTGGAATTACACATAGACGGGAATGAGAAACTTGCGTGCAAATGCGCAACGGTTACAGACCCGAAAGAAGTACCTGTAGGCATAAGCAATCGCTTACAGGCAATAGAGAAGTTTATGCGTCGCCAGTCTAACGACATGTACGACACATTCACTAGATTACAGTCACCCGCACAACAGGCGGAACTACACGATGAGGAGCCTTTCTAATGGCGATGAGTAGGAAACATTATACGGAAGCCGCACGAATACTTCATGCGCATAGAGTACACATGGACAAAACCTTAGTTAGGGGAAACCCTGATACGCCTGATGAATTGTTTTACAGGCTCGCTAATGCGTTTGGTCACATGTTTTACGAAGATAACGAAAACTTTGACTGGGATCGCTTTAGGCAAGCGTGTGGAGTGGAGGCTTCAGCATGAGTGAGGTAGTGAAAGAGTCAGAAATTGACTTTAAGCGTAAAGGGTTTGGCTCTACAAGCAAGTACAAAGAGTTGGGCGACTCTGTTATGGCGCTTAAAGAAGGTGAACTTTTAAAGTGCCATTTAGGTTACGATTTTATGCCAGAAGTCTTTACAGACAAGCAAACATATCCAACTGGTTGGACGTGCACTGTAGGGGCTGAGCATAAAGTGATGAACCAGTTTCGTTCCGCTTTCTACAATTACATGCGCATTAACCATAATGTAAAAATTACTACAGCCATTGATGGTGACTGCATGTACCTGAAAGTTGGGAGCGTTGTGAAATGAGTTACGGTCAAGCGGTCATAGGACTGCTATTGGTGTCCGCCTTGATATGGGCGTTCAGATATATCAAAAATAAAACATATCAACTTAGTTCGCGGAAGGAGGAGAATAACCGTGAATGAAAGAAACCAGATAGATAACGTCAATGGGCAGATGTGGCTAGTTGGGAGTAAAAACTCTCAGCATGGCGGCATCGTCGTTGGCGATAAGCAATCAGTCGTAGACGTTGCTAGAGAAGCGGGTGCAGACTTTGAAGTCCAGTACACGCCATCTGGCTATGTGTATGAAACTGAAGAGGGGAAGAGAGCCTTTCGTATCCCTAGATACGAGGACGGCGTTTACCAGAATGAACCGCTAGATGTTTACATCGTGCGTAACGATACTGGTGACATCGTGGGTAGTCACTCAGGGAAATACCCTAAGAGAGATGGCTACAGGCACGTATTTAATACGTTAGAAGATCTGTTCCCACAGACATGTGAAAGTATTACCGTCTATGGTAATGGTGAGCAAGTGGTTGTAGAGCAATGTTTAGGTGAGCCTAAAGACTTAGGCATTAGCCTTCGTGGTCATGGCTTCGGAACAGAAACCTTACAACCATACGTTTATACTCGTATGAGTTTGAATGGTAAATGGCGCACAGAGATCATTCCAATGCACAAACGTGCAGCATGTGAAAACATGCTTGGATCTGATGCATCTGTTGTAGCAGTAAGAGCGACACGCAACCATGACAGCATACTTTCTATGCGTTCAGAGATACTGAACGAAACCATTAAAGATGGTGAGCGTTTAGCGATCAAGGCACAAGAGATGTCAGAAACCCTTATGACACATAAGGAGTTCAGTGACATGATTAACAACCTGTTGCCCTACCCTAAAGATCCAGACACCTCGCAACGTGCTTTGAATAAGATTTCAAATACACGTGGCGCTGTACTGAATCGCTGGGCAGAGGAACTTGGTATGGACCCGCTTACAAGGGGTACACACTGGGTGGCTTGGAATTGTTTTCAAGGTGCAGAACAGCACAGGGTAAACCATAATTTCAATAACAGGGTAAAAGATCAAGAGCGTGGCTTGTCTAAGATGTTAGACCAGACCACACCTCTTGCGGATCAGGCAGAAGAATACCTAAGGACATTAACTTCTGCTACTATATAGAAGCGTTAGATCGCTCTATATGGTTGATCCCCTCCGCTCCATAGAGCGGTCTAACAAGGAGTAGGGGGGTGCACCTCCTTAGGGGCGTTTACTCATTGAGTCGCCACTGCACCCCTCTACTCTCTACTGAGAGGAGGACCAATGGCAGGTCCACACAACTATTGCGTGTATTTCTCTACCGTTGTAGAGATGCACATATTGGTTGATGCCAATTCTGAAGAGGAAGCCACACAGTTGGTGGAGGGCTTCAGCAATACTATTGACTGGAACAGCGCAAGTAAAGGCGTGTTTGGTCAAGAGGAAATTACCGTACACGGTGTGACAGCATAATGGCGTTGGAACACAATCATAGAACCTACCAAAAAGGGTTATGCCGTTGCGGTATATGCAAAGAGGCGCGTCTGCGTTACGACGCAGAGCGTAAGCGCCTCAGACAAGCGCGGGTGCCTGTGCGCCCGCTTAGATTAGACAAAATGGTGCACGACACGATAACACGTGAAGAGTACAACAAAGCGAGAGGATAGTCATTATGGCTAAAATTATCAGTGAGTTCCCTACAGTAGGAAGAACTCGTTCAAGTAAATACCCGTGGGGTGAATGGCTTGACGGCCAGACACGCTGTTTAGAAAAGGCATTCTTAGGTGATGAGGGTGACTTTGATTGCAGTCCTAAGTCTTTCCGTCTTAGTATTTACCAAGCGGCTAAAAAGGCTGGCGTTAAAGTCAGAACAGCGCAAGATATAGATGCGAATGGAAGAACCATTATCTATGTTCAAGCGTTTAATGATGGACCCTATTTCAAGGGTACTACGGCATCAGGCGTTGATGTCTTTGATGACGAACCGCAGACAGAGGAACATGAAACCTCTGACATAGCGAACGTTATTACGGACCTAAACAACTTTGAAGATGAATTAACGCAATCAATAGAGGAAGCATTACAAACTGCCTCAGCAACGTTAAACGAACTTCAAGAAACCGCAGACCAACTTGATGGTCCGTCTGACATCTTCTTTGAAGATGAACTGTAACTGTCACACAACTGTAATACTTTCGTAGCACGAAAGTCACATTGCGTTGATAGGATCAAATGGTACTTAGTTCCCGCCCCCACTTAAACAGAGTGGGGGCGGTTACTTAGTACAGTCTGGAGAAACATGAGTAAATACCCTATTCACAAAGATGAAAAGGGCCGCTGGGTCCACACTTGGGTGAGACAATCTGCAATTAAAACTGCAGATATGTGCCTTGAAAGATTTCGTACTGACATCTTTAACGTACACCCACCTTTAGAGAAGGACGCAGCAGCATTAGGTACAGCGTGCCATCAAGCGGCGGAAGATGTATTGAACGCCAAAGTAGATGGCATAGCAGAGATGAGCGAGAGCGACGCAGTAGCGGCTTTCATGTATGCGTGGTCGGAAGCAATAGACGACATAGATGCATGGGAGAGTTACACCGTTGAGCAAGCCACAGAAATAGGTGCGGAAAAGGTAACGAGTTGGTACAGGGAAGTTTATCCCGAACTCAAACCCTTATTCGTGGAAAAACACTTTGATGTGATGCTTTACGAAGATGACGAGCGCGTCGTCAGGCTTTCAGGGACCATAGACTTGGTTGAACGTGACCGTTTATGGGACTGGAAATTCCCCAAAAGGGATTATTCAAGAGAGAAATGGCAATACGAGCGTTGGGATATCCAAAGCATCGCTTATTGTTATGCCTTAGGTATACCGAATTTCTCTTACAGAATTATGCACCCTAAAGGTGTAGGACATATAGATTTAGAGCGTAACCAAACTCACTTTGATTGGTTACGCACAAAAGTCTTGGCACTCTGCCACGTCGTTGAGTCACAAACACCCGCGCCTTGGGTGTTAGGCGACAACGGTTGGTGGTGTTCCGAGAAATGGTGCGACAACTGGTCGCACTGCAAGGGCCGTTAGGAGGATAACTAACATGGCTTTTAAACCAATGAGTCCGCAAGAGCGGGCAAGCATAGAAGCACAAGTGCTGATAAAGGCAGGCGCTGAACTCGCAGTTGCAGAAATTGCAAACGGCGATGAAGGCGTTGCGGTAACGATGGCGATAGATAATGCCAAAGCGTTAGCGCAAGCAATGCCAGCACTTAAGCAGGAACTGGAAGGTTCCATAGTTGCGACAACAACTGCTACCGCCATGAGGGCGATCACCGATACTTTTGGTGAAGTGGAAGCAGTTGCTCCGCAACAACAAGCACAAGCACCTGTTAATGCAGGTGGGGCAAGACCGTCAATGTATATTGACGATAGCGAGTACTCTTTAGTACATAGGCTTTTCCTGTTTGAGAAACAAGCGGGCATAGCATATGGGTCTAAAGACTCATTCTTTATGGATAACCAAGCCATACGGAAATTGTTCCAAGACGGACAGCGCCAATTCCCCGCCGATTACTGGGCTGAATCAATGCGCGGCAAAGACATACCTATAACCAAGAACGGTAAATGCGGGCTTGGAGACTTTAGAGTCAAGAAGGGTGTGACTGCCGCAGAGGACGGTACATTTTATGTAGCGCAAGGAGAAGGCACTTATGGCGTTGCCAATAAGAGCGGATACTTTGGTGCTTTAGTTAAGCACACTCCGTTCAACTGGGCTGAACGTCCGCAACCTTTAGACCCACAGGGTTGGTTAGTTGGTGCTGATGGTTAAGCGGCTCTCTCCAGAGGCTGCCCAAGCACTTGTTGGTAAGGGGGGGGCAACCCCCTCTGCCAGTAAGAAAGAAGAGGGGATATCATCTACAGACCTAAAGCGTTTGTTCACTCCCAAATCTGAGCAAGTGAAGCGTATGCGACATGACCTCAGATCAGGTGGAGAATGGACATTCGGCGTTAGGGCCTTTGATGAGGCAACCTTAGGCGGGGCGCGGCCAGGCCAGTTAATTACGTTAATTGGTAAAACGCATACAGGTAAGACGATGATGGCTATGAACATGGTTGCTAAAAACCGAGGACATAGGACATTGTGGGTAAGCCCAGACGAAACTGAAACAATGTTTTGGGGGCGTTACGCTGCTATGCGTTTAGAAATAAGTCAGAAAGATTGGATAAGTAGGCTCATTCGTGAAGATGAACAAGCGTGGATAAGAACAGGCGAGATCATTGGAAGCGAAACGAACCTACATTTTGAATCTACTGGCATGTCCGTAGACGACTTAGATAAGGCAATGCGTATTGCGGCGAGCGAACTCTGGAACGGAGAACGCCCGCACGTTCTCGTATACGATTATCTTGAACTCATTCGTGGAGGAGGATCTGGCGATGCCGCCAGCGTCCAATCCAAGATTGAATCATTCAAGCAACTCGTATCCGACTGGCGTGTCATCGGTGTTGTTCTTCACCAATCAGGTAGAGGATCAGGCACTAGAGGACAAGCAGGCGGCATTGACTCTGGTAGGTTCGCATCTACAAGTGAAAGCCATTTCGTGTTTGAAACATGGAGGCGTTGGGACGACACCAATTTGGAAGAAGAGGTGCGTCACCACTACATTGACGAAGTTAGTGTAGGCTTGTGGAAGAACAAAGCAGGCGAAGGCGAAAAAGCAGAAGTAAACTTAACTATACACCCTAGTGGCAGGCTCTTAGAGCCAGGAGTTACGTGGGAGCAGTTAAGTTTTAAAGATAACGAGGTGGAAGATTATGCCGAGTATGAAGAAACTGTTTGAGGGCTTTCCCTATGCTTATGGGACAGATGAAGGCGGTTGCCGTTGGGCAGACGTCACTGATTCCCTGTTTGAGCGCCACTTAGTCGGTGAAGAGATGATTGGGATATACCCAATGGTCTACGACCCAGAAGAAGAGGCGTCGCCAGCAGGTTGCACAGCATGGAAAATGGACGACGGACGACGGATTTACGAATCCGTTAATCCCGACCTATGGAAATGTTTGTGGGGCGCTATAGACATAGACGAGGGAGAGGACTCAATAGTCCTTGCTCAAAATGCTACAGCACTTTTGAGAGCCTTGAATATAAACGCTTGGCCTGAACTGTCACGCAGTAAGGGTTGTCACGTTTGGGTTTTCTCTGCTGACTGGGTTAAGGCTTCTATTATGCGTAGAGCCTTAATGGCTGTCATGCAAAAAGGAGACATACCGTATGATGCGGTCTACCCTAAGCAAGACACCCTAGACGGACCCCCAGGAAATTACATGCGGCTACCATACGGAGGTAAGAGTCCACTTGGTAGGCAAGTAATCTTAGATGAGGAAGATAAGCCAATGTCTGTGTCTAACTTTGTGTATGAGGCTGAACATAATCGTACAGCAGTTGAATACATAGAAGAAGCCGCAACCTTATGGGAACCACCAGTATCCAAACTCCCACCAAATCGTGAATACTCTAAAGAGCCTTTAATGGCAGTAGATGGAACACGCTTACGAGGAGTTGCAAAACGAATGTGGGAAGATGGACCCGTCGCCTACTATACTGCCGCTGAAGGCGCAGGTAGAGGTAGACACGGTTTTCTTAACAGGTTCGCAAGAGCAATGTGGGAAGCGGGATACCAAACCAATGACATAATGACGTGGACTAAAGACCTAGACTCACGCTTATCTAATTGGTGGCCCGAAGGATCAAAGTTCATAGGCAGACCAGATTGTGACAAGCAAATTGAAAAACTCGTCAGTAGCGCCCACCAACAAGCCAGAAGGTGAATATTCCTTTGTCGTGCAAGGCCGTCCCCGAACCAAGGGGCGGCCACGCATGTCAAAGGGAGGAAGAGTCTACACACCGCAAGAAACTGTACGCGCTGAAAAAGAGTACATAACTGCGGTAGGTGACAACCCGCCTGTGTTTGAAGGCCCTGTCTCACTTGAACTAACGTTCATGGAAGATGCCACCCTAGTTACGATTAAGCCAGTAGAAACTTGGGACACCCCTTTAAGGGGTGACCTAGACAACTACTGCAAACTAGCCTTAGATGGCATACAACGTGCAGGAGTCTTAAAAGACGACAGACAGGTAGTGATACTTTCTGCTGTGAAGATACGGTCAGGAGAAAACGAATGAGTTTCAAAGATCAATCTTTCAAACAGCGCTTTCAAACGATGGGAGACATAGCAGAGCGTGCCTATGAGGAAACAACGACAGTTAAGTTCTGTCGTTTCGGACTCAACCGCCCGCCAATAAACATGTCTATGTTGCCCTTAGAACTAAGGCACACACCAGACTACCTAACCTCTTACGGCCTTGTAGAAGTACAAGGTTTTGGAGATGACCAAACGCTTAAAGTTAAATTAGACAAACTAAAAGCACTTGAGTGGTGGAACAAGGTTCACCCAGTTTCTTTATTCGTATACGACTCAAAGCACAATAGAACTTGCTCCTTGAGTATGAGCGACGTAAAGAAACTTGCACGCAAAGCAACAGTTGAAATGTTTCCTGAAGGTAAAAGATACTACGCCATACCAGCAGTGCTAATATGGCCTGATGTCTAGGAAAGAATTTTTACGTGACCCTATAGAGTACGAGTGGCTGTTTGATAAAGGATCAACAAGTTCACCTAAACAACCAGCCACCGTACTGCAGGTTCTTCAAGAGTCTGCACCACATGCGGTCATGCCCATTTCAGCAGAAGAACGCTTCCACCTAAGAGAACTAATAATAGACACATTAGAAACTCTCACAGATATGGAAATTTGGATAATAAACGCATTGCTATTTGAACGCATGAGTTTAAGAAGAGCAGGGTTCATACTAGGTATACCTAAAACAACCCTTGCTCGTAAGCGAGATGCAATCCTTAAAGGACTGCAAGAAAAATTATTACAACACGAGTACATAAAGGAGTACTTAAATGACTGAATTAGCACCTAGAATACTCCCAACAACATGGGACGATGCCGCCGAATTGGCGGCATATTGGATAGACACCAAACGCAAAGAGGGCTTTAAACACCCGCACATGTCTAAAGAACACGCCATAACTATCATGCGTAACGAGTTTGACGACTTTGCCGCCAAGTTTTACGGGAATCCGCCAGAAGATCAAATAGGCGGAGACTGGTTTATCGCTATGGCTATTGTCACACTAGACGCAGAAGAACATTTCGTAGATGAAAGGGACCTTGTAGGCGATGGAGCCACAGGAAATATACCGCACCTAAGAAGCAAGATGGAAGATTACGGTCACAACAATATCCAAAGATTCGGACTTGATGGACTAATAGTGCGCATACACGACAAGATAGCGCGCTTAGAAAACCTTACAGAAAGGGACTCAGGTTCTCCGAACCATGAGTCCATAAATGACACGTTTACAGATATCGTGGGCTACTGCATCATAGGTTGGCAAGTAATGCTCAACTGCTGGTTGCTTCCCTTAAGAGAGAACGACGAAACACTAGAAAGGTGAGTCGTCGTCGTCTACCTCAAACTTGTATATGTCAGAAGTTAGTTCAGTTGCCTTCATTAAAAGTTCAGTAACCATACTAAAAACGTAATTATGCACAGGGCTACGCGCAAAATCTCCACTTAAATTTTCTTGAGCAAAAGCCATAACATGCTCAAAAGGTAAGAGGATCAACATTCCTAGATCACCCTCATGCCATACCGCATGACTTCCTTGCTCTAAGGACATCAACTCTGAAGATTCCTTCATGCTCTCCCGAATAGACTCAGCAAGAGAATCGCCTTCAGCGATCAGCCACTCTTCAAAAGCAGCGTCCTCTTCGGGGCCGATAGACATGTTATTTTTTCAACACGCCTACAGGGTTTCTCATCACAAGACCACCAACGAAAGTTATAGCGGCTTCTCCCGCTATATCTCCAGTAATAGCCAAAACAATGATACCTATAAGAGCGACCATGCTCATTAACTCTGTCTTATATTGCATTACGTTGTCCATAAGTGTTTCCACGTTACCTTTCCTACTACACCATCTTGCTTGATAGCGAAATTTTTCTGAAACTTTTTAACAGCATTCCTAGTATTACGGCCAAATACACCGTCTACGGATAAATTTAACCTTAGACGAGTATTTAGCCGCTCTTGTAGCATCGTCACGTATTTCCCCTTTGACCGCATTCTTAGCGGTTTCTTTGCGAGAGAATCTCCGATTGCTAATACATACTTAGTGATAGCGTCCCAATCTATCTCACTAGGGTTTCCCTCATCAACACCCATTCCCCCTTTTACCCACGCAGCAAGATTATCGCTAGGGCAATAGGTGGCTTTAAAGTCTCTATGACACTTGATGTATAAATGCTCACCATACTTTTTCCGTGTAGCCTCAACTACAACCAGTATGGCTTCCTTAGCCTTATCAGTAATTGCGTCACCATCTCCGATGTAAGATATAGCAATAGTATTATGGTTGTGCCCCTTCGTGGCCCCTCCAACAGTCCACCCGCGACCCTCAAATATTTGCCCATCTTCAGATATTAGCCAGTTGTACGCGATAGTTCTCCAACCACGACCTTCCACATGGTACCTATCATGCCCCTGAATCTGTTTATAGGGGTCTTTAGGGCTACCAGTAGTGTGATGGAACACGATGCCCTTCATACGCCTTCTAAACGCCACTAAAGGCTTTCCAGTATCTATAGCGCCCCACTCTTCTCTGCTTATATATTTCATCTTAACCCTTCTATCTCTGAATCTATTCTATACATGTCTCTAAGGTCTTGTAAATCTCTTCTTTGCTCTTGAAGCCTGTAACGCCTCTGACGTGCTTGCTCTTCAAGAGAGTTGTGCCTTAAACCGATCCCAAGCAACCAACTCATTACAGAAGCAAGCCTATTTTCCTGACCTCTTTTAGTGTCTGGCATAACCCTACTTAAAGATTGCAAAGGCGGGAACAAACTCCTCATACTATTAAGGTACGAATCTTTCATCACCCAATTTCCATCTGGCGTTTTACGTGCAATGTTATCTCCAGTTATCAGAGAAATAGGTTGCATCAAAAGGTCATTGTTGAATGGAAAAGGAACCTGTTTAAAGTCGCCCTTGTAACTATAACCTTGGAAAATATTCCTATTCATGGTCATCTCAATAGGCGCTTTTATCAGTGGTGACATCATGTTTCCTATAGGTTGCAAAGCCGCACCCACACGCTCTAAAGGACTCATATCTGGTTGAGTCATAGGGTTTATTGTTTCCATAAGGACCCTAGGAGGCAAGTCAAGAGTAAGCCAGCCATGTTGGCCATCAGCGCCAAACATGTTTACAGGGATACCGCCCCCAGTTTGTATCCACTCAGGCACAGAATCAAGATCCTGCATGTCTCCTTGAAGAGAATCTTCCATTCTGTTCATTGCATATACGTATCTATGCATTCTGGCAGGGTTCCTAAATGACTGTTCTAAAACACGTGGAATCGCAAAACGAGTCCACGTGTAAAACGGTATGACTTTTTTAACAACTTTACGCTCAAACGCAGACAGGTCTTGGTAGTTGAATTGGAACTTCCAAACCTTTTCCATACCTGTAGAAGCAGTACCGCCTTTATTAACTATGTCGTCAAACATTAGGGTTCCACGCAGTATGTCCTCTATTTGACCTACGTTAAATTTTTGCGCCTTTTCTAAGAGGATAAACTGAGAAGAAGCAGGGTTTGCTCTCTGTAAGTTTATATCTTTCCCTCCGACACGGACAACTCCCCTGCCTGCGTCTGCAACACGAAACTCTGTTCCAGCCTGTCCATGTCCAGCCGCACCAGTGGAGTCAATAATTCTTGCAACCTCAACTTCGTAAGGGTCAGTGTGTTTAACTAAATGGTTTAACCATTTCTGCTTCTTAGGACCCAAAGAACCTTTACGTATCAGTTCATTCTGTAAACGGACGACTGTACGCGCTGTAACATACTTACCATAAGAGGTAACGTTCACCCCTGCAAGGTAGTTCATAAATACACCACCTTGAAGGTTACGTGAATAAAATCCTGGGGACAATATCGCGTAACCCTTCCATACGTTCTGTACTTTATCGTAATACTCTAAGAACTTACTTCCACCACCATAGTTGCGTTCCATGTCGGTTAAAGAATCTACAAGACTTCTAGGCCCTTGTGACTGCAGCCCAATAGCCCTAAACCCTTGAATCATTACACGATCAATGGCCTCACCAGTGGCCTTCCTGTGGGCTAAATCTTTAAATACAAACTTGTTGCCCCTGATAGCGTTAAGATCTTCTTTAGTGTTAGCCGCAACAATCTTTGTCGCTAAATCAGCATCTTCTTTAACCATTATCTGTATAGCAGACTCAACGTCCTTATATGCTTGAAATAACTCCTCACCAGATCCCTTAAAGTCTGGACTCATCTTATTCAACGCCTCAACGGCTTTACGCATTTCCCCATTAAGTAACTCTAATTCAGCAAGTTCCTCAACAGCAATCCCCTTATCGGTCCTTAAATTATAGGCGTCCACTTGACTCTGTAAAGTCCACTCATCTGCTCTTTGCTTTACAAACCAATCTTGAGCAAGTTGTTCTCGTATCTCAGCGGCCTCATCTACCGTCCGTAATAGGTCGTCGTATAAGTCATCTTGACTGCGCTGTGCCCTCTTTAAAATCTCTATAGACTGACGAACCTGATTAGCATTAGTTCCCAGATCACTTGCCGAGAGTAAATATTGGTTATTCACACGCAAAGGAGTAGATTCCTTTCCGAGGTTCATAGACATCATAAACCTTATAGTGTCGTCCATAGCCTTCTCTTCCCAAGCAGGCAAAATAGACTTAGTGAAAGATTCACCAGTAGAAACGCTTCTCACTTTACCAGCAAGAGGGTTAGTTAAATTGACACTAAAGTTGTAGGGGCGAGCGTATGCGTCAGGATTCCTTGCTAAATTATTAGCCCAACCTGTACCAACATAACCTTCTCGCCCTAAACCTGTATGGTAAGACTCCCAAAGTCTTGCCAAAAGGTGTGCTTCACGATCCATAGGATCTTCCGCTATTGACCTGCTGGTCCTCTTCAAAAAGGCATCAGCGTCATCAGCGTGACCCCAAGTAGCCGACTTAGCCGAACGTGTAGATCTGTACTGTATATGTAGACCAGCCATGAAATCATTCACTACATCTCTGGCATCTCTCTGAGCGAGGGAATAGGCTCTGTTTTGTCCGCCTAGTGTTCGTAGGCCGTTAAAGTTTTTAACTTCAAAATCAAAACCAGCGGGTTTAGCAAGTTCACGTAGGTAGGCTTCCCTGTCAGCGAAATCATCTACAAGTCTACTGACCTCATCTAATGTCATTGTTTGCCTCTTGTACATTACCCATTCAAGAATGCTTTGATAAGCGTCATTGTCTACGGAACCTAGTTCAAATTTTGCCCTTAAGTGTGGGGTTTGAAAAACCTTCTCCACAACAGACATCGTTTCAACAGAATCCCTCACTGCATGATTAACATATTTAATCATGTCAGGTCCACCATATTTACTATCTTGCATGGAACCCTTACCACCACGAAGCGCTCTATTCACAATTCCAGAATCAGCAATATGAGAACGCATAGGATACATGTACCATTCGCCTAGATTCAAAGCGGCGTCATCATATGCTTCAAAAATATTTTTAGCACTTAATTTCAAGGGAGTCATGTAGGCAAGAATCTCAGACCTTAATTGAGGTCCAGCCTTACCCAACATATCTAAAGACATCAAAGCCTGAACGCCCCTCAAATGATCCATGCCTGTCCAAGAATCTATAGCACCATAAGGGCTTGTGAAAAATTCTGTTGCTATCTGATCTAAAATCTCAGCCTGTTGAACAGGAGTTAAAGCAGGGTCAAGAGACTTAGACAGAAGATGATGCGCTTCTTGATTCATTCCATAAAGTTTTATACTCGCCAAATCATTAGGAAGGGCAATCTCTACATCTGCCGTAGGTACATTCTGAGCCTTCTGCCAAGCCATAGGGTGTAACGCAAAGTCACTACTTGCCTCGTCTATCCAAGGCATCAAATTAGACGTAGACCTAGGAGCACCAAGATACACATTACCAACAGGGGTTCCCCACACAGGGTTTGAATGAAATCCAGCAGTTAAAGGTACACCAAACATCTCTGTTTGCTGCGTAGGCGAAAGAGCCTCAAAGTTTATCGGCATTCCTGTAGATGAAACATCTCTAGGGTTTTGAATAGCGGGAAGAACTCTTGCTCTTCCGTTATACAACATTGGATCAAACAAGGCATCATCTACCAAGCCTTGATGCCCTTTAAGACCCCTAATAACATAGATAAGGGTTCCGTCTTTGGAAGCCTTTTCTATGGCATCAGGAGCCATACCAAGATTGAATGCGGCACGCATAGGTAACTGCTCTTCAGGTATGTAAGTTCCACCAAAATTCTCAACAAGCGCCCTAGATCTTGCCTCTAACCACGTCGTGAAATAGGCACGTTGCTCTATGGTCGCATCAGGTAAGTAAATTTCAACAAATCTAGCCCACCCACCATGTGAAGCGCGTACATCATTGATCTTACGTATTTGAGAACGAACTAAATCTTCTACATTAGTTCCTTCCGAACGAAGCATAGGTTGCGCCACACCTGACAAACGTTTCTGACTGTTCAAACCAGCAGTAAAGCCTGCCGCCTCTTCACCAGCATCATCACCGAACAATAAATAATTTACTTCCTGCGGTCTTGACGCATCGTAATCACCCCTTAAGGCTCTAACTGTTCCACCCAACTCTTTCCTAGGAAGCCCATACTCAAAAGGAGTAACACCAGCATCAATTATCTCATCATTAACGCCTAAGAAATCAAACGTTTCCCCTTGATTCACACGTACGACAGCGCCGTCACCCTCACGTATCACAATATTAGAGAAGTCCTCTCCTGCAGCGCCCCAGTTGCCTGTTAAAAGATCACCAAGTAATCCTTTCTGATATTCAACTGCCACAGGATTCAACGGAAGCAGATCGCTTCGCGCTCCTTCCGCTATGATCTCAGGGTTTATTAACCTAGGTTCCCCATTCATGCTCATAACAATCGTGTCATTTATCTGTGCTTGATTAAGAGATGTGCCTTCAACCCACTCTTTGATAACAAAAACATTTCCTAAATCATCTGTAGAGGTGTAAGAAATAGGTGCTTCAGCGTCAAAAGCCCTATATATGCGAGAAGAGAGAACGTCAGCGTTCGCTCTTTGAGCAGTAGGGTACTGCTTTACAAAATATCTCTTACCATTAGGGCCAACCATTTGTTGCCCACGTTGTGAACCGTATTCAAAAATTTCTCCCACAACAGACAGTTCCTGTATTGTGGGTTGCTGAAATATTCTATGGTCAGCATCTAAAGCAGCAGCAACACTGTGCTTAAACTTCGTCATCTGGACAATATCACCTATTGTCAAAACCATTGGTTCTTCGTTGATAGAGGTCCCAAGAACTGCTTGCTGGATCTCCGTACTTGCAGCAGGGTTATCAGCCAACTCTGCCTGCTTGAGCATTATACGTTGGTTAGCCTCCTCGGCGTAACTGGCTAAAAATCTATCTAAATCGCCTACATCTTCTATAACGTTCCTGATAGGTGGATCTAATGGGATACTATTTCTTGCTTGCACAGTGAACATCTCTGACCAACTCTGGTTGCCCTCTATGACAACACCAAACTCGTTGCCAAACCTGCGTTTCAACTGTGGAGTCATGTCCAACATGCTTGTAAAAAGATCATCTAAGACCTTCGTAACGGCTTTTTCTTGGTTGGTTATTAATTCTAAAACCTTAAGGACCTGATCGGGACTAGCCGCTCTGGCTATCCCATCAGCCCCAACTAAAAGATCTTTATAGTTGTTAAGTAGTGCATACTCTAAAATTCCGTCATCTTGTAAATTCTTTAAAATAACGTCATAAGTTTCTAGAACGTCCTTCATCATCATTATGTCTAGGTCGTCTAAGCCTCTTGCGGACATAGATTCAAACATTCTTTCAGGGTCAAAATCATTCGCCACATTCTTCCAGAAAGTCATACCATCTGAAATTTGCTCTATACTGCCGTGCAAATAAATCTGATTAAAAGCCTCCCTGTATTCCATAGCCGCATTTTTGGCGGCTTGTATGCTTCCAAAAGCACTAGTTAATTGGTCCTCTATGAATCTTGTATTCTTGACAGCATCTTCTACCTCCATGTATTTCGTGTAAAACAAGCCGTCCCTGAAATGTTTATCAGGAGTTCCTAGAACTGCATCATTCAACCTAGTCTTAAGTGCATCTACTTCACCCTGTAATTGCTTTGCTCTCTGTACAGACCTGCCTGCGGCTGCTCTCACCACACCTTCCGCTTCGTCTATTTGTAGTTGCCTTGCCGCTATGTCTGCCTCTATCTGAGATATTTCCATTTCCTTCGCTATGATTGCTTGCTCCCTGTCCATAACGAACTCATTAACTTCTTCAGCAAATTTCACATTGTTTAAATACAATTCATCAATTTGCCTGATCTGTGCCTCTAACTCAACAATTTCAGCACGTATAATATCTTTGGCTGCATCATCAGCATGTACCCCTTGAGATAATTTAACCTCAAGACGTCCTATCAGTTCTTGCCTTTCCTTAAGGTTGTCGTATATGCGTCTAGAAGCAGCACGCTCCACAGTGGTAGGAACACCATTCTTATACAACCATCTATGCTGAAGTACCCCAGCACCCTGCAACTGGCTTTCTAACCATACCTGACCTGTTCTATGTGCAAGCATGTCTGCGTATGCTGAAAAGGACTTGGATATGCTTTCTTCAAACATATGGTGCCCTACTTTAGCCTCGTCCATAATGGAGTTAATTTGGGCGACAATGCTTTGTCCTTCAACAAAGTCTTTGCCTCCGAAACTCATGCGTGCAGGAGTATTCGCAGTATCCATAGCAGATTCAAAAGCAACGCGAACATTGAAAGGAAGGTCTGCGTCCGCCCAAGGTGCGTCCCAGTTGTAACCATCTGGTAAATCAAATTTCCCTTGTTGCTCTGCGTTTAAATTATTCCACCAATCCTTCGCACGGTTCTTATACTCATTAGGAGTTAAATACTTACGCCCATGTTCAGTGCCTGAGCGCTCCATATCAGGAGCGCCTCTACCCTGCCTAAAATTAAACTTGCGAGCATTTCTTAACTCTTGTGCAAATTCTGGCGTTATAGAACGGTGACCAAAGTCATCTACAAAGTTTAAAAACTGTACACCAGACTGTGCTTCCGCCATCATGTGTGCTTCATTTAGTGCCGAACGTAAACCATCTTTTAAATGCATTAAACCTAAATCATCTAAAAGTTTGTCCGCCTCTAAGTCACCTTCTAGTGCTCGGAAAAACGTTACCTCCGCATCTGCGCGAGAGAGGGAACCATCAGCGCCAGAGATTGCTTCATCTACGGCCAATCCAAGTCTTTGCCTAAATGCAGTTCCAAGGTACTTTTCCATTTCCCCGCTTTGCAGGTATCTTTGCAACATGACCCTAGCGTGCTGTTGTCCCCAAGGATTCTTTACGTCCTTAACTTTCATCTTAAGTAATTTTTTTGTACCCCCTACAAAACCAGTTGCTCTTCTCCATGCAGATCCTGGGATATCTGCAAAAATCTTATGGAACTGCATAGGTATAAGCCTTATTAGTTCGTCTGCCCTGCTGTTAGGTAGACCTGTTGCAAACTTGAAACCTGTTTGATGCTGTATAGGGGTTTTACCTACCCTGTATCTAACATTATTTAAAGTTTTGCGACCCCACTCACCAGTCATGGGTATTTTCATACCCCATTGAGTACCAAACGGGGTTGAACCCGCTAGATCCTGAGCAGAAACTAAAGGTATATGCTGTTTCCCAACGTTTATATTGTCAGGTAAAAATCTGGTGAGAATCCCGCTACGAGGAGTTCTCACCTGAGAAATCAAACCCTCTGCTTCAATTCTCCAAATATCATCTTGAGCCGCTCTAGCAGCATCATCTAAAGAATTGTATGCCTCAGTACCGAAAATCTTTTTCTGGCCTTCTTGGTAACTACGAATCCAACCTGCCCTATGTTGAGCAGCAGTCATACCGTTTCTATCAAGCCCAAACCTATGCATGTATGTGGCTACAACACGTGCTGTATCCGCAGACAGGGCGTTAATACCCTTCTCCACTACCCTTCCGCCGTCCATAATTTTTACAATATCTGTAAAGAGGTCATCTGGACCAGCGCTCGCACGCACAGTGCTTGTTACATCATCAAAAGAGAAAAGAACACGCTTGCCAGTGGCATCAACTGCATTAAGGAAAATGTTGTCGGTTTGAGCAACACCCATGTTGGCTAACCGCTGAGTCCCCCTAGCAGTTACATTAATGCCTCCTTGTGTAGCCAAGTCCTCAACTACCTCTTCAAAAATTTCCCTTACGCGACCAGCGGCCTGCTTTACAGAGGCCTCTGATGTTATATCAATACCTTCCTCTACTAGTCTCCCCATTACTCCATCAGCCAGTTCTCTGGTGCTTCTCTCAATAGATTCTTCGGCTAATTCTTGCCCTGACCTTCTAGCCACACCCCTGAAAACATTCTCGCCCATTTCCTCAATAATGCTTCGCGTAACAGTCATTGCAACAGTCTCGCCGCTTGCACCTATACCGCTTCTTAAAGCCTTCGCTACACCCTGAGTTACTCCGAAGCCACCAAGCCAATTTATAGGGTCTAAAATCAAATCAGGGGGTAATGCTAACGCCCCGCTAGTAGAAGGCCCTATAGACCAACCAGTGCCAAGCGCATTATCCCAATCAAACCAATGTTTGGTACCCCAATGGCTTTCTGGGTTTTGCAACCAGTTAGCGTCCTCAAACAAGCGACCAAAAGTATAAACTTGATAAAAGTTTTCTGGATCTAATTCTTCAACACTTGTCGTAATCGGATTCTCACCTTGAACAATGCTTTCCCAAGGTAAAGCGCGACCAAGAACAACAGTGTTCAAAAACATTACAGGATTCAAAGTAGTCAGATATTTTGTCCTGTCGTAAAAATCTGTAAGTTCTTCTTTTCCAGCCTTGAAATAATTGCTAAAAGAATCTAAACCTTCACCAGAGGCAAGATCAGAACCTAATCTCCACAGATTAGTAATGCCTCCGTCAATGAGTTTGGCTGTAGCGGCCACAGCAGAGAGCGGTCTACCTAATGTCACTAAAGCGCGACCAATTAGACCACCTATGCGGCTTTGCCAAAAGCCGCCTTCGTTTTGTTGATCTTGAAAATCTTGCCTTGCCTGAGTATCTACCCAAGGAACAGTGTCATAATTATCTAACGAACCTCTAATTTTAGAAGGATCGTAACGATTAATTACTTGATCTATGTTAGTTAAATTGTTTTCGCCTACACCAAAAGTATCTCTTAAGATATCTGTGGTGGATCGTTGATTCCCAGAAGGTCTTTCAACTTCAGGCGGCTTTGAAAAACTAGGAGGTTTTACTGTATCCAGAAGTTGTTGTCTGTCAATCGCCATGTCATTGTCTAAATTGTGGACCAGCAAGTATGCCTAGATCCGCTGCAGATACTGCAGGGCCAGTCTCCTGCCCTCTCATAATATAGTCATACGTATCATAACTAGTGTACGGATCTCCGTGCCTGTTAGGACTCTTGTAAACTGTACCTTCAAATGGTGGTTGTTCTTGAGATCTAATATCTACTTCATCTACCTGAGTATCTGTAAGAGTGTGATAAACATTCCATGTTGTTGCAACAGCGGTTACTTCAGACCATTCGTCAGTCTTGCCAACATCTTCACCATAAGAATTTACATCTAAGTATGTATTTTCAATTTGGAGAGCGTTAGCGGTATAAATTGCCATTTGTTCATCAATGGCTGCTTCGTCATAGAACCAAAATTCTTCTCCGTTAGGTGCCTGCCACCAAGCCCCCTGTTGGTCATCTGTAAAACCAGCCATAATAATGTCTTTATCTTCTTCTAAGGCAGAT
>Ga0315330_10000679_pt1 | contig 21813 bp, 18 predicted proteins | sample M140m34915metaG_FD_203453 | JGI IMG/M metagenome (GOLD analysis project Ga0315330, IMG submission 203453) | Ammonia-oxidizing marine archaeal communities from Monterey Bay, California, United States - M1 40m 34915 | ecosystem: Environmental > Aquatic > Marine > Intertidal zone | place: USA...
TTCCTCCGCCTGTATAAAATTCAGGTGCACCACATTCATCCGTATTAATATGAGATAATTTGTGACAATAAATATTTCCAAATGACGGTGTCATGGTTGATAGTGCTAAAGCATTAGCAGCAGTTCCCGATGCTGTTGGAAAAACAATTACTTCTTTTTCAAATATCTCTGAAAACTTATCCTGTAATTCAGTTGAGATTTCATCATTGCCATAAGGAGTGCTATCACCATCATTCGCTTTTAAAATTGCATCTAATACTTCAGGACAAGCGCCAGCAACATTATCTGAGGCGAATTTCACTCGCTCTCTTTTTGTTTTAATTTTAGCCATATTATTGTTTTGGAAAATAATCTTTTAAAGTACCTTCTCTATATACATCTGCAGTACAACAGTGAAGTCCTCCACCAAATGCATAAGCATCTCTAAGCTCTACTGGTACTACTTCCATTCCTAATTTATCTAACTGCTCTGCCTGATAGACTTCACTTTTCTCAACACAAACTGTTTTAGGATCTAATACTAATACATTCATTGATAGCCAAGTTGATGAATAACATAAAGGGGGTGGTTCGTTATGAGCAGGTTGAGCGCTATCAACAATTTCCCATCCATTATCTTCAAATAATTTTCTCTGTTCTGTTGGCAATCTTCTTTGAGGGTTATTGATAATTAAACCTTCTTTAATTGGGGTAAAGGTTGCATCAATATGAATTGGATACGGGTCACCTGGAAAATTAACAGCATGAACTCTATGATCTTTATAATGTCTCTTTAGCCAATCAATTCCTTTTAAATTAGTTGTAAAACCATGCTGAACTACAAGATCTTTACCAAATCTTAATACATCAGCTGCATCAAACAATGGTTCTTCTTCTGTGGTTACAAAAAATTTGTCTTCCGTCCACTCTAATCTTTTTTGAATACCAATTTTATCTGACAAATAATCTTTTCTATAATCCTTGTCTGTTAACCTTGGTTTTGGAGCGGACTCATGTCTCATATTTGGGTCTTGATTGTAATATTCTTGAAGTAAAGGTCGGTAACAAAGATATTCAAACCATCGACATCGATAACTCATTGTTGCTTCTAACATTTCGTTTCCAACAGTAAGTAAAACATCTCTTGGTGGCATACAACCAAACATCGTTTCAGCTTCCCAATCTGGTGTTGATGTCTTTTGATTAAAATCTATTGGTGTTGGTCGGTCTACTTTAATGCCTCTTTTTTGAAGCATGCTTGAAAAGTTATCTAATAATTCATTTGCTTTATCGACTGTATCTTTAGTTCGTGGACCAAACTGACCTCTCATGTCACTGTCTTCAGGAACTTTTGCATCTAATGCAGGCTCAGGAGCTGGTATACAAGTACCGTCCGCTCTTCCAACAATCACATGCTTTAGCGGATCCCATTCATTCCAACTATTAACAATAGTTTTAGTATCACTCATAAAGATTAGTTTTTTATAATATTATGCTCTGGGCCGAAAGGAAATTTAGTAATATTTTCTGCTCCATCTTTACCAATTACTAATATATCATGTTCTCTATACCCCCCTGCTCCAGGATTTCCTTCAGGGATCATTATCATTGGCTCCATTGAAACCACCATATTTTCTTCAAGAACAGTATCAATATCCTCTCTAAGCTCTAACCCTGCTTCTCTTCCATAGAAATGAGAAAGTACTCCAAAGGAATGCCCATAACCAAATGTTCGGTATTGCAAATATCCAAGCTCAGCAAATAATTCATTTAGTTCGTGACAGATATCAGAACATTTAACGCCTGGTTTAATTAATTCTAATCCCCGTTTATGAACTTTAACATTTGCCTCCCACGCTTTAAGACTTTCATCGTCAGCATGATCTAAAAATAATGTTCTCTCTAGTGCTGTGTAATAACCAGAAATCATTGGAAACGTATTTAGAGATAAAATATCTCCTTTGATAAGTTGTCGATTGGTTTTTGGATTGTGAGCTCCATCTGTATTAATGCCAGACTGGAACCAAACCCAAGTATCCATATATTCAGCATCAGGATAAGTTTTTACAATTTCACGTTCCATTCTATCCCGTCCAGCTATTGCAATTTCAATTTCTGTATTTCCTTCTTTAATATTTTTAACAATTTCTTCACCCCCAAGATCAGCAATTCTTGCACCATTTTTAATAATTTCAATTTCCTCATTAGATTTAATCATTCTAAGTTGCATCAAATCTTTTGAAACATCACTAAAAACTGAAAAAGCAAAGATAGAACCAATTTTTTCTCTCATATCTAAAGTGACATGATCATTTTCAAGGCCAATATTTTTTGGAGGATCGTCTCGACCAATAATTGAAACGATTGCTCTTAAAAAGTTATCTCTTTTCCAATCAGTATAAATGACATTATCACAATGAGATCTTCTCCAAGGTTGACTAGCGTCAATATTTGCTGAAATCGTTGAGATCTTATTTTTAGTAACCACACATCCATAAGGTCTTCCAAATGAACAATAAATAAACCCTGTATAGTAAGCAATGTTATGCATTGAGGTTAAAATAACCATATCTAAGTTATTTTTATCCATAACTGTTCTTAAATTATTTACTCTTCGATCATATTCTGATGTTGAAAAAGGAAGTTTTACCTTCTCTCCATTTTTTAAGGTAAAGAAATCTGGTCTTTCCATTTAATTTAAACCTATGTATCTTTTATTCCATCTCATTACTAAGCTGTAATAGGTAAGAGAAACAAAAAGAAAAAAGCCACCTATGATCGTGTTCGTCGTTGGTATTTCATTAATCCCAAATAAAGGTAGCCAAACCCAAAAGATACCTCCTATAACTTCTGTAAGAGACAACAAGGTAAGTTCTGCAGCCGGAATTGCTTTAGATCCAATTGAATATAAAATTAAACCTAAGCAAACTAAAGTTCCGTGAAGAGAAAATAATGAACTGTTATAGCTTGAAGAAAAGAAAACTAAATCTTTTTGTAAAATAACTATAGATGCAAACATAAAGCAGAAAAATCCAGCAAACGCAGTTGTTGTAAATTTTGGAGTTTCTTTACGCCATCTTAATGTTACAGAAAATACAGCAAAACCTAATGAGGAAGTGATACCAAACACAAAACCTACAAAAGAAGTTTCGGTATTATTTCCCACCGCCATAATAGCAATACCAACCGTTGCAATGATAATTGATATCCAAACATTTAATGAAATTTTTTCTTGTAAAAATAAAAAAGCAAGTAAAGCGGTAAAAAAAGGCATAGCTGCAAGACACAATAAAGTAATTGCAGCACTTGTGTTCGTAATTGAAAACATAAATGAAATCATTGCAACCCCAAGCCCCGATCCACCTATAAGACCCGATAAACCCATCTTAAAATAGTTTTTGTAAAAATTTTTTCCTTCTTCAAAAAATAAATAAAGATTTAATAAGATAAATATTGTTAAACCTCGACCAAAAATATACTGCCAAGGGATTAAATGTGGCTCATCCATATATCTAACCACTAAGGGTCCAAACGACCAAATAAGGCCAGCAAATAAAACAACTGGAACTGCTATTTTTGGATTTTTAAGTTGAAACATATTGAGATATTTAATTGTAAATAGATTTAACTACAACAAAAATGACAAAGGTTACAACAAGGTACTATTGGATTGGTTGGGGAAAAAGCAATCAACAATCTCACCCTTTTTAAAGTTTGATTTACCTGAGGGTAATAAGGCCCAGATATTAGATTTTACAAACGATTTAATTCTGAACGACTCCTGACCCTGAAGAACCTCAACTTCTATTTTTCCATTTTTAGTTGTGTTTAACTTACTCTTTGCAAACCTTGTAAAATTTTTCTTCTTGGTAAAATTGCTTTTTAAAATAGCCTTAAAAGGTTTTTCCTCATTCAGTCCGAAAATATATTGGATATAGGGATAGACAAAAAATCTAAAACAGGCAGCTGAAGACATTGGATTACCCGGTAAACCAAAAATTGCTTTTTGTTTTCCTCTAATTTTTGCAAACAGTATTGGTTTTCCAGGTCTTATTGCAACACTTTTAAAATAATTAGATAGTTTAAATGACTTGATGACACTTGGAACAAAATCAAATTTACCTGCTGAAACAGCCCCTGAAGTAATAATAATATCAGTACTAGATTTTATCATCTTAGTTATTTTAGATTTAAAAAGTTTTTCATGATTATCTCTCAATATTCCACCATTTTTAAAATTGAATAAAAAATTTTGATCTAAATTTTTTATATAATGATTATTTGAATTTCTAACTTTCCAATCTGGAATGTTGTCTGAATTAGAAATTTCGTTTCCTGTTGAAAAAAATAAAATATTTATTTTCTTTTTAACTTTAATATCTTTTATTCCGAGTGATTTAAAAGCTAAGATATGATTAGGCTGAATGATTGTATTTTTTTTTACTACTAATTCCCCTTTTTTATAATCAGATCCTTTAAACCTAACATGATTATATTTAGTTATTTTTTTGTTCACTAAAATATATTTTGCATTTTCTTTATTAGGAAAAAAAACAATTTGCTCTATAGGAATAATGGTATCAAAACCTTTAGGTATGATTGCACCTGTCATAATCTCAACAGCACTAAATTTACCAATTCTTTTTTTAAAAGGTTTTACTCCAGCTGCAATTGATCCAATGATTTTAAATTTTTGATTAGATTTTTTTTTGATATTTTTTGTATCTTTTGAATGAATTGCAAAACCATCAAAGGCAGCATTATCTCCAGTTGGATAATTTATAGTAGAATATATATTAGATGATGAAACTCTATTTAATGAGTTAATACTTTTAATTTTTTCATCTTTAATCTTAATAATCCCTTTTTTTAAGATATTTTTAGAACTGTTGTAACTAATCATGAAATATATTTTTTAGCTTTTTCTAAATCTTCTTTTGTATTGATATTAAAGAAAGGATCATTTTTTTCAAAGTTCATATTAACTATATTTACACCAACACTATTAGCCCAATTTTCAACTTTTCTATCCCCATTTTCTAAACTTTCTTCTAATTTATCTATTAAATCAACAGACCATAGACCAAATATATTATGTCTTGTATTATTGGATTTAATAAAGAAAAGTTTACTCTCTTCAGGTTTAATCTTTTTAAGGAAATCTTCTAATATTTTTTTTTTAAAAAATGGGGTATCGGTTGGAAAAGTAGAAACCCATTGATAGTCTTTATTGTTTTCTTTAATCCATTTCATTGCAGACAAAACACCTCCAAGAGGCCCTAAATTATTTTTAAAATCCTTAATTAAGGAAACTTTTTCAGATTGATTAAATTTTATGGGGTTATTGGAGACAATAATAATTTCATTAAATACATCGATAATTTCAGCAAGAACATAATCTATCAATAATTGGTTGCCCAATTGAACTTGTGATTTATCTTCTCCAAATCTTTGAGACTTTCCGCCGGCTAGTACTGTGCCTAAAATCTTGCTATGATCCATTTAGAAAATATAAAACATTAAGACTTTAATTAAAGAAATATAATGGATCTTAGAATTTTAGAAATAGCCTCTCATACTGATAACCATAAGGTGCTAGAAAATTTTACACATAAATCAAAACACAAAAATCCTTTATGTGGAGATGAGATGGAAATTAGCCTAGTTGTGAAGGACAATGTGGTAAAAGATATGGGTTATCAATGTAAATCTTGTGTTTATTGCCAAGCCTCAGTTAGCTTACTCTCGAGAAAGATAAAAGATAAAAATGTAGAAGAAATCAAGTCTTTTGCAATATCGAGTGAAAATTTATTTACCGATGTAAAAACTGTTTTAGAAAAACATTGGAAAGATTTTAAAGAAATTTTAGATAAAAAAAATATTGCAAGGAAAGAATGTTTGTTACTACCTCTTAGAACAGTTTTAAAAGCTTTAAAAACTTAATGATTAAAATTACTAAACCAATAATACAAAAAGCATTAATTGCAGGTTTTTTTTCAGCTTTTACAATTGGTGTCTTAACTGTTCTTACTTATAAAAGTACATTGGGGTATTTTCTTGCCGGTTCTTTTGGTTCTTCTATGGTTTTATTATTTGGTTTTCCAGAAAGTCCATTTGCTCAACCCAAGAATGTTTTTTTTGGTCATCTATTAACAGCATTAGTTGGGGTAATTTTTGTTAACTATATACCTTTACCAATTTATATAAATATTGCACTTGCAGTGGGTACTGGCGTTTCTTTAATGATTTTATTTAATGTAGTTCATCCACCTGCAGGAGGAAATCCTATTATAGTAATTATTGGAAGTGTTTCTTATGAATATTTAATAAGTCCAATAATTTTTGGTTGTATCATAATTTTATTATTAGCTATTTTAATAAACAAATTTATTCTTAGAAAAAATTATCCATTAAAGTAATTCATGAATTCAAAATATAAGGTTTTAAAATTTAACTCTGGCAAATTTGAAAATATTGAGGATTTAATTTCTATTGAAGAACCATTAGAAATTTCTATAAAATTTAAAGAAAAAGACGATTGGGTTACAAGAATTTTATCCATTACTATGAGAACTCCTGGCGATGATGAAGATTTAGTAAGAGGTTTTCTTTTTAATGAACAATTAATAAAAGATATTAAAGATATCGACAGTATAGAAAGTTTGGGTGATAAAGTTGGTCAATACAATATTCAAAATAAAATATTAGCAACTTTAAATAATTCAGAAAATATTAATATCTCAAAGATTAAGAGAGATTTTATGACAAACTCCTCGTGTGGTGTTTGTGGCAAATCTTCATTAGATGCTCTAGAAATCATCAAAAATAATAAGACAAATCCTGATCAGCCTAAAATATCAAAAGAAGTTATAATTAACTCCCCATCTGTACTTCGAGAAAATCAATCTGAATTTAGTAAAACTGGTGGTATTCATGCAAGTGGCTTATTTAACAGTAGTGGTGATTTGATCTCTGTCAAAGAGGATGTAGGTCGTCACAATGCTTTGGATAAGCTTATTGGTTGTACTTTAGTTAATGGGCAAATTAATCCATTAAACCAATTCATAACTTGCTCTGGACGGCTGAATTTTGAACTTGTTCAAAAGGTTTTAATGACTGATATTGGAATAATGATTGGTGTTGGTGCGCCAACTAGTCTTGCTATAGATTTAGCGAATAAATTTGACATTACCCTTGTAGGTTTCGTAAAGAGGGATAGTTTTAATATTTACACAAATAACAAAAAAGTTATTGTGGGCTAATAAAAAAAGAGGGTAATTGTGTCAAAAAACATCAGTAATTTATCAGGTAGAATAGGCTTAAAAGATAACCTATTTAAGCAAATATCTGAAAATACTCTAAGTGATACCCCAAAAGATATTAAAGAAATTGCTAAAGAACATAACTTGGGTGTTTCCACTCTTCATGGTGCAGAAAGTTTCTACGAATTTTTAAGACCTTCACATAGAGAAAAAAAAGCATTTGTTTGTAATGGAAGTGCTTGTATGTGTGCAGGAACCCAAGAAAAATTAAAAGATACTTTAAAAGAAAAATTAGGTGATGATAAAGTTGGAGAAATGTTTTGCCTAGGACATTGCTATGAAAATAATGCTTTTCATTATGATGGTGAAAACTATGCAGGAAAAGACATAGAAAAAATTGATCAAATTTTAAAAGGTGAAGAGATTAAACAAGATAAATTTTTCTCAAAAAGTTATGCAACAACAAGTTTTTTAATGGATGATAAATTATCATCGACTGATCAATTTAAAGAGCAATTAAGTAAATTTTTAAAAACAGACAAACAAGAAATTATTAAAACACTATTAGAGTCTAATCTTACTGGAAGAGGTGGTGCTGGATTCCCAACTGGAATGAAATGGGATTTTTGCAGTAAAGCAAAAGGAGATAAAAAATATGTTTTGTGTAATGCTGACGAAGGTGACTCTGGTGCATTTTCAGATAGATACTTGTTAGAAGATCAGCCACTTAAAGTTATTTTTGGTATGGTTCTTTGTGGAATGGTGATTGGAAGTGATGAAGGTGTCTTATACATAAGAGGAGAGTATCCAAAATCTATAGAAGCGATTAATGGCTGTATTAATGAGTTAAAAAAATTAAATTTACTAGGTGAAAATATTTTAGGAACTGATTTTTCTTTTGATTTAGGAATTTGTATTGGTCAAGGTGCTTATATTTGTGGAGAAGAAACTGCTTTGATTGCATCTATAGAAGGAAGACGAGCTGAAGTAGATGTAAGACCCCCTTTTCCAGTTACAGAAGGTTTATATAAAAAACCAACTGTAGTGAATAATGTTGAAACTTTAGCAGCTGCAACTGGAATTTTATTAAATGGCTCAGAAAAATTTTCTTCTATTGGAAACAAAAAATCTGCGGGTACTAAACTTGTTTGTCTTGATAGTTTTTTTAATAATCCAGGTGTTTATGAAATTGATATGGGAACACCCATGAAAAAAATATTTAATGAAATTGGCGGAGGATACAAAGAGCCGGTTAAAGCATTTCAGATAGGAGGACCTTTAGGAGGTGTTGTCCCATTAAGTGAAATAGAAAATTTAAATTTAGACTTTCAAGAATTTACTGCAAAAGGTTTTATGTTAGGACACGCAAGTGTAGTAAGTATTCCAAAAGATTTTTCCATGGCTGAATACATTCATCACTTATTTGAATTCTCAGCAGAAGAATCTTGTGGTAAATGTTTTCCTGGAAGACTTGGATCATACAGAGGAAAAGAAATGTTTGACCAAGCTAAGAAAGGGACTGCTAAAATACCCCTTAAATTACTTAACGAATTGCTTGTTACAATGCAAAAAGGCTGTTTATGTGCTCTTTGTGGAGCCATCCCCACTCCAATTATGAATATTCTTAAGTACTTTGGAGAAGAAATGAAAAATGATATGGTAAAAGATAATTAATGAGTTCAGAAAAAAGAAAAATAGCTTATATCGATGGAAAACCGTATGAAATCGGTGCTAATCACACATCTATATTAAAATTTGTTAAAAGTTATGTTGGAGAAAAAAAAGTTCCAACTCTTTGTGATGATCCAAATTTAGCTCCTTATGGTGCTTGTAGAGTTTGTTCAGTTGAAGTTGCTTTAGAAAAAGATGGTCCAACAAGAATGGTTGCATCTTGTCATACTCCAGTCGCTGAAAACCAACATATCTTTACATCCAATGAAGCCATCACAAGTCTTAGAAAAAATATTGTTGAATTAGTTTTAACAGATCACCCGATGGAATGTGATAGTTGTGAAGTAAATAATAATTGTGAGCTTCAAACAGTTGCTAATGATTTAGGAATTTCAGATCATAGATACAATAGTCCTAAACAACATAAAGGTATTCCAAGAGATACTTCTCATGATTATATGAGAATGAACTTAGATAACTGCATTAATTGTGGAAGATGTGTTAGAGCTTGTGATGAAATTCAAGGATCATTTGTTTTAACAATGAGTGGCAGAGGTTTTGAGTCAAGAATTACTACAGATAATGATATGATGTTTGGAGATAGTTCTTGTGTATCATGTGGAGCTTGTGCTCATACATGTCCAACAGATGCAATTTCAGATGTGTTTCAATCAAAGTCAGCAGCTGTAGATAAAAAAGTTAGAACCACATGTTCATACTGTGGTGTTGGTTGTAACTTAGAGGCGTCAATTAAAGATGACAAGGTAGTTGCAATTGATACTCCAAAAGAAACTGAAGTAAATGCAGGTCATACTTGTATCAAAGGTAGATATGCATTTAGTTTTTATGAACATCCTGACAGATTAAAAACTCCTTTGATAAAAAGAAATGGAAAATTTGAAGAAGCTTCATGGGATGAAGCTTATGATTTTATTAAAAAAGAAATGAATAGGATTGTTAAAGATAATGGTCCTGATGCATTTGCAGGTATTTCATCAGCAAGATGTACTAATGAAGAAAATTATGTATTCCAAAAGATGATTAGAGCAGCTGTTGGTACTAACAGTGTAGATTGTTGTGCAAGAATTTGTCACTCACCTACAGCTTGGGGGATGCAACAAACTTTTGGAACAGGTGCTGCAACTAATTCTACTGAAGATATATATCATGCAGACTGTTTTATAGTTATTGGTGCTAATCCAACTAACGCTCACCCTGTAACGGGTGCAAAAATAAAACAGCAAGTGATGAAAGGTAAAAAATTAATTGTACTTGATCCAGTAACTACAGAATTAGCAAAACTTGCAGATTATCACATCAAACTAAGACCTGGAACTAACGTTGCTGTTCTTAATATGATGCTTCACTTTATTATAAAATTAAAATTATATAATAAAGACTTTGTAAGAGACAGAACGGAAGGATTTGATAATTTTCTAAAAGAAATCGAAAGACAAGATGTTGATCATTTAGCAAAAGTTGCAGGTGTGGATAAACAATTAGTTAAAGAAGCAGCTATTGCTTACGCAACTGCTAAAAATTCAATGGAATTCCACGGTTTAGGAGTTACTGAACAAGAGCAAGGATCAAAAACAGTGATGTTAATTGCAGATCTTGCAATGATTACTGGAAATATTGGCCGAAAAGGTGTTGGAGTAAACCCACTAAGAGGACAGAATAATGTTCAAGGTGCAGCTGACATGGGTTGCCAACCTCATCAAGGCGCGGGCTACTTTGAAGTGGCAGACGAAAAAAATCAAAAATTTTATACAGAAAAATATGGTGTAACTCATCCTACAAAACCAGGTTTAAAAATTCCTCAAATGTTTGAGGCTGCAATTGACAAAGAGCTAAAAGGATTATGGATTATTGGAGAAGATATAGTTCAAACAGATCCTAACAGTGCTCATGTTGTTGAAGCTATGAATTCTCTAGAGCTTCTAGTGGTCCAAGAAATATTTATGAGTGAGACGGCAAAACTTGCAACTGTGGTTCTGCCTGGAACAACTTTCCTTGAAAAAGATGGTACCTTCACAAACACAGAGAGAAGAATTCAAAGAGTGAATAGAGCAGTTCCTCCACTACCAGGTACAAAACCTGATGGTGTAATAGTAACAGATATGATGCAAAAACTTGGATTTGATCAACCAACTTATGATGCAGATCAAGTATTAGCTGAGATTGCGGATGTAGTTCCATTCTTTAAAGGAGTAACTAGAGAAAGACTTGGAAAACTAGGATTACAATGGCCAGTTCAAGAAGATGGAACAGATACACAAATACTTCATACTGAAACATTTAAACTTGGAAAAGGAAGACTTAAGAATTTTGACTGGAAAGAGTCTACTGAAATAGAAACTAATAAAAAAGATTACCCACTTATTTTAACAACTAGTAGAGTGTTGCAGCACTATAATGCAGCAACTATGACAAGAAGAACTAAAAACATTAACATTGTAGATGAAGATGTGCTTTTAATACATCCTAATGATGCTGCTAATAGAGATTTAAACACAGGAGACATCGGTAGACTTTATTCTGGTAGAGGCGAAGTTGCTTTAAAAGTTGAGGTAACTGATAAAGTTAAAGAAGGAATTGTATTTACAACATTCCACTTCCCAGAGCACATGGTTAATATGGTGACTGGTCATGGAAAAGATGAAGAAACAATGTGTGCTGAATACAAAGTGTCTTCAGTTGAAGTTCAAAAAATTTCTAATCAATTTAAAACAGAAGTTAAACCAAAAGAACATCAAGCTGAAGTTAATTAATTAAAATGACCATTGGTTGGCATTTTGATAATACATATTTAAAACTATCTAAAACATTTAGAGAAGAAATAAAACCAACTCCTGTACACGATCCAAATTTAGTAATTTTAAATGAGGAACTAGCAAAAGACTTAAATTTAGATTTTTCAAAAATAGATAATAAAGAATTATCAAAACTATTTTCAGGAAACGTTTTACCAAATGACACAAACACAATTGCTCAAGCATATGCTGGTCATCAATTTGGCCATTTTACAATGCTAGGTGATGGAAGAGCAGTTCTTCTAGGTGAGCATTTAGTCAATAATACCAAACGTTTTGACATACAGTTCAAGGGTTCTGGTAGAACTTCTTTTTCAAGAAGTGGTGATGGTCGTGCAGTTTTAGGACCAATGCTGAGAGAATACATAATCAGTGAAGCAATTCATGCTTTGAATATCCCCACCACAAGGAGTTTGGCTGTAGTTAGCACTGGAGAAAAAGTGGTAAGAGAAAATTTGTTACCTGGTGCAATATTAACTAGAGTGGCATCTAGTCATATAAGGGTTGGAACGTTTCAATATATTGCAGCTAAACAAAATATAGATGATTTAACCACTCTAGTAGATTACACCATTGAAAGACATTACCCAGAAATTCAATCTTCTAAAAATAAAGCGCTAGATTTATTAAATCTTGTAATGGAAAAACAATGTCAACTTGTTATCAATTGGATGCGTGTCGGTTTTATTCATGGAGTCATGAATACTGATAATATGACTTTATCAGGTGAAACTATTGATTATGGTCCGTGTGCCTTTATGGATCATTATGATCCAAAAACAGTTTTTAGCTCTATAGATAAGTTTGGAAGATATTCATTTTCAAATCAGCCCCCGATTACCAAATGGAATTTAGCAAGATTAGCTGAGTGTTTAATACCATTAATTGACAAAGATGAAGACCAGGCAATCAAGATAGCATCTGAAATCATTGATAACTTTCAAAATATTTATGAAACAAAATGGCTAAATATGATGAGGGATAAACTAGGTTTATTTGGTGAAGATAAAGATGATTTAGAGTTAATTAATAATTTATTAAATTGGATGCAATCTAATCAAGCAGATTATACTAATACTTTTTGCTATTTAATGAACATTAGTTCTATTCAAGATCAAATATACAAAGATAAAGATTTTATAGACTGGTCTAAGAATTGGGAAAAACGAATTTTAATCAATGGTGGGTCTAAAGAAAATTCTCTAGAACTTATGAAAAAAAATAATCCTATTGTTATTCCTCGAAATCATAAAGTAGAAGAAGCTTTAGAGGCTGCAAATGATAACAATTTAAAACCAATGTATAATTTATTATCTATTCTGAAAAAACCTTATACAAAACAAATTAATATTGAAAAATTTCAAACACCATCTAACAACCAAAATTACCAAACTTTTTGTGGAACTTAAAATTATAAAACGTAGGGTTCAGGTCTAGCGCTATTTCCAAGCACTCTTTCAACTGCAAAATCACTAATATCAATTGTCTGGTAAGAGCCAGTTGTTATTAATTCAGTTAATGCTCTACCAATTCCTGGGGCTTGCATCAATCCTCTACCAGTAAAACCAGATGCCATGTAAACATTATCAAACTTTGGATGTTTGCCTACAACTGCATTATTATCTAGTTTATTACAATCATAGAAACCTGCCCAACCACCTGTAAGTTTTAACTCTTCAAATGCTGGTATTCTTTGTGCTAATGCAGGCCATACTAGTTCTTCAAAATCATTCCAAGCTGGTTCCAAATCAGTAGCATCGAAGACTGAATTTGGTGATCCCGCTAAATATTCTCCACCCTCTGGTCTCCAATAAACTCCTGTTGTTAAATCACCAGTTAAAGGCATCTCTTTTATGTACTTCGGACATTTTACTCTAAAAACCGTGTGTTTTTGAGGAACTACCGGAATGTCTTCTAAAAGTTCTTTAGTCCAACATCCTGCTGCAGATACAATTGTTTTAGCTTTAATTTCAGAAATACTTTTTACTTCGCCTTTAATAAATTCAGCTCCAAGTTCTATTGCTTTACTTTTAAGTGCACTATGAAACATAAATGGGTCTATCCATCCTTCACTTTGATTATCTGTATAAGTTGCTGTTTCGATACCTTCGCTGTTAATATATGGAAAAACTTTAGATAGCTCTGAACCTTTAATATTTTTTGTTCCAGCTTCACATGCTTTATGGTTCTCTAAAGCTCTATATTGTTCTTCAGCGTGTTCGGGACCAAACATCAATAAATATCCATTAGTAACCATACTTGCAGTTGGGTTAGGATTTTTTTCAGTTTTTAGGAGATCAGGAATTTGAAAAATAAATTCTCTGGCAAATTTACCAAGTAAAATATTTTCCTTTTGAAAAAATTGTCTTCTAAATCCACCTAATGATAAAGGAAAGGAAGCAGTTTTATAAGTTGGATCTCTTTCAATTACTTTTACTTTTCTGCCTTCTTTAGATAGGAAATAGGCTGTAGCAGCCCCTATGATACCCCCACCAATTACAACTACATCATCCATAATTAATTTAAAATAATTAAGCTTATATTGAGCACTAGTGCAAAGCAGCACCAAAGTAAATATGGAATCATCAAATAAGCGCTTATCATCTTGACGCGTCTAAACCTTAAAATAAGATTGAAAATCAATGCTATTAATATGATCAATATAACTAAAGCCAAAATCATATTATGAAGTGCAAAGAAGATTATACTCCAAGTTGCATTAAATACTAAGTGTATAAAATAAATATAAATCGTATTCATTTCTCTATTTTTAGTATGCCAATAGAGCCATATCGAAATCGTCATCATTAAGTACAAAATAGTCCACACAGGACCAAACACCCAATCCGGAGGATTGAATACTGGCTTATTCAATAATGAATACCAAGGATTCATGAAATTGATTGTTGCCAAACCTCCAATTAAGGAAGCTGAAAAAGTAATGAGAAGAAAGAGTATAAATGTTAATAATTTATTTTTAATCATGTTAATAATACATAACAAAAAATGAGCAAAAAAACTATTTGGATAACTGGTGGAAGCACTGGAATTGGTAAAGCTGTAGCAATTAAATTTGCAAACAAAGGTTGGAATGTAGCTGTATCTGCAAGAAGAGTAGAATTGTTAAATGAGCTTTCAGATACACATGAAAATATTTCAGCATTTCCATTAGATGTTACAGATAAACTGAAATGCAAAGAGGTATTTAGTGAAATTAAAAATAAATTTGAAAATATAGATTTATGTTTTTTTTCTACAGGTACCTGGAACCCAAAAAAAGAAAAAGATATAGATGTAGATCAAATCGAAAATGTATTTAAAGTAAACTTTTTTGGAACTGTAAATAGCATCAAAGCAGTAGAAGAATATTTCAAAAATAAAAAAAGTGGAATTATTACCATAGTGTCTTCAATAGCAGGATACAGAGGATTGCCAAACTCAACTGGTTATGGCCCTTCTAAATCTGCGCTAAATAACTTAGCTGAAAGTTTATATTTTGATTTTAAAAGAGATAATGTTCGTGTTTGCTTAGTTTCTCCAGGTTTTATTAAAACACCAATGACAGATAAGAATGATTTTAAAATGCCTTTTATAAAAACACCAGAATATGCAGCTGATAAAATCTATGATGGTTTAATTAATAAAAATGTATTTGAAATACATTTTCCAAAAGCACTAACTATTACATTGAAACTTTTAAGTTTTTTGCCTAGTAAAATTTATTTTAGTTTAATTGGCAAAATGACAAAATATCAAAAAAAATAATTAATCTTTTACAAATACTACTGTTAACTCTGCAACTTTAAATCCAAACTTTGTCATGGTTGCTCTATTGATGGCAACTCTGTCATCTTGTTTAAAAATCCAATCATCAAATGTAATCTTCATCTCTTTACCTTTGACAGGTACTAATAAAACATATTCAAATTTAAAAGCTGGCCCATAAGAATACCCTTTTGCTTTTCCAACAACATCACCGGCCGTGCCTTCGTAGTTATGCTCATCTATTTTGTTAATTATCCATTCTCTATCTTGAACTTCTCCATCATCCCAATTAAATTTTTCTTTAAGGATTAATTGTTTTCCATCCCAAGTACCGTTTAAATCAGCAGAAAACTGTCTTGTAACTTTTCCTGATCTATTTTGCAAAACACCCCAAGCCTTTACATTTCCTGTCATATATTCTTCAATGACTAATCTTGGTTCTTTATTTTTAAAATCTTCAGGTTTCATAGCGCTATTATTTGAACAACTTGTAATTAAGAAAGTCGAAACTATCAATAAAATAGATCTAATTAACTTTATATGACGCATTATATTCTCCTGTATGTATTATTTGTTCTGAAGTGAGAATTGAATTAGGTCAATATTTTTTGATTTAAATCCAGCCTCACAATATGAAAGGTAAAACTCCCACATTCTTTTAAAAGTTAAATCGAAACCTTGATCTTTAATTAAACTCCACTTTTTATTAAATTCATCTCTCCAAATTGCTAATGTATCCGCATAATGATTTGCATATGAAATATAAGAATTAACACTTAATCCATTCTTAGAAACTAGTTTATTGATAGTATTTTTATTTGGCAGAAATCCACCTGGAAAAATATATTTTTGGATAAAATCTTGTTTATTTCTATATCGATCATACAGACTGTCATCAATCGTGATCGCTTGTATTGCAGCTTTTCCTCCATCAGACAAATTACCTTTGATTGTTTTAAAATAACTCTCTAAATAATCTTGTCCTACGGCTTCAATCATTTCAATTGATGCAATCGAATTATATTTACTATTTAAGTCTCTATAGTCTTTGATTTCAATATTTACTTTTTCATTAAGACCACAATTATGAATTCTCTCTTTAGCATATTCATATTGTTTTTTAGAAATCGTAATACAGTCTAATTTGACGTCATAATTTTTACCTAAATATTCAGCAAATCCACCCCATCCACAACCGATTTCTAAAACTTTATCTCCATTGCTAGGTTGAATTAAATTTATCAATTTTTGATATTTGTTATTTTGAGCCTGGTCTAAATCTGTATTTTGCTCATCAAATATTGCACTAGAATATGTTAGAGTTTTATCGAGCCAAAGTGAGAAAAAATCATTTCCAAGATCATAATGCTTAGCTATATTTTCCCTACTTCTGCTTTTTGTATTTTTAATAAACTTATTTTTAATAAAATTTAAAAATTTTAAATCCAATATTCCTGAAAACTTATGAATAGTAGTTATGTTTCTTGCTGCTAATTCAATTAGATTAGATAGGTTGCTTGTTTCAAACTCATTTCGCATATAACACTCAGCTAAGCCAACGCTTCCTCCTTTAATTAAATTATAATTAAGAGCTGAAGATTTAATTTTTAAATCCGCTTTGAGTTTATCATCATAATTTCCAAATTTTAAAAGTTCTCCAGAGGATGAGGTGATTTCCAAATAACCAACATTTATCTTTTTTAGAATATTAAAAATTATTTTGTCAGCAATTGTGTGTAAAATCATTAATTCTCAATAGTTATATTATTTTTAATTTTGATTTTCTTTTTGATGAATTTAATTCCTTTTGCCCAAAGTTTAAACGCTTCAAAATGTATCGCTAAAATAATTTTAAATGTCATTATTGGGTGTTTTAAGTAAGATTTAATAAGATGTTGTGTGTTAAAATCACTTCTAGTTCCATCTTGAGAAGCATATAAGATTTGATCTTCACTATCATATTGATCAATTATCACGGATATTTTGTTTCCAGGTTTTAATAACCTAAAAAAATAATTACAATTCATTTCAATAAATGGTGAAACATGAAATTTTTTAGAACAATTATTTTGTACCAAATTAGCGTCTTTTGTTACTTTAAATATATATGTGTGTTGTTCACCAAAAGTGTTTTTTACCTCATATAAAATTGAAATTAATTGGTCCTCCAAATTATAAATATAAAAAACACTTAAAGGATTAAATACAAATCCAAAAATTCTTGGATAACACAAAATTTTAATTTTAATGTCTTTGGCCTGAATATTGTATTTTTCTAAATTTTTTTTTACCCATGAAGTTAATGAAGATCCATCTCTATCACCATGATCTTTTTCGTAAAAACTGATTAAATTAAATTTATTATACGAAAAAAAATTTACTTTTTTGTCTAAAATCTCTAATTCAGAAAGGTCTATTAGCAACGAAAAAACTTTATACTTAAAATAATGAACTTTAGGCTTAAATCTTTTGTGTATTACTTTTCCGTTATAAATAGCTGAATTAATCATTTAAAGATCTAAGCATTTCTATGGAGGATTTTATTCCATCTTCATGAAAACCGTAACCAAAATAACTCCCACAAAAAAGTAAATCTTTTTTATTTTGTAAATTAACTAACTCAGGTTGAGCATCTAACGCTCTTTGATTATAATAAGGGTGAGTAAATTTAACAATTTTAAGTATTTTGCTCTCATCAATCTCAAAATAAGGATTAAGAGTTAAAAAAATATCCTGATCACATTTAAGATTTTGCAAAAGATTGAGCCAATAAGTGATTGAGTTTTTTTCTATATCTTTATCATTTATTGATGAATTCCATGATGACCATGCTTTTTTATTTTTTGGCATCGCTCTCTTATCGGTATGAATGTAAGCGATATTTTCCTTATAACCAAAATTAGATAAAATTTTGATTTCTTCATCTGTAGGATTTTCAATCAATTTAAGAGCTTCATCCGCGTGAGCTGCTATTACTACTTTATCGTAATCAAAAAATTCATTTTCACCACCATAATATAAATCTATTCCTTTTGATTTTCTTCTTACTTTTTTTATTTTATAATTTTTAAAGTATTCACCACTTATCTTGGAAATTACTTTATTAACATAAGTTCTGCTTCTATTTGTTACTGTGTACCACTGGGGTCTATTTTTTAATTTGAAGAGACCATGATTTTGAAAAAATTTTAAAAAAAAAGTTATTGGCATCTTACTTGCTTCATAAGGTGGCATGGACCAGATTGCAGATACCATTGGAATAATATGATAATCGATAAATGTTTTTGATAGTTTATTGTTTTCTAAATATTCACCTAACGTTAATTTTTGATCTGTAACATTTATTTGATCGCTATTTTTATAAAATTTTATGATATCAAAAAACATTCTTAAAAAATTACGATTGAATAAATTAGATCTGTTAGAAAAAATTCCATTCAAACCTTTGCCACAGTATTCAAAATTAGTGTTTTCTACTGATACAGAAAAAGACATATCGCTCTTTTCAATTTCAACATCATTTTCCTTAAAAAAATTAATTAAATTTGGGTAAGTTTGAAAATTGAATACGATAAAACCAATATCAACTGACACTTTCTTTTCATCAAAAATTAAATCTATCGTATGAGAATGACCACCAAAATGATCTTCTTTCTCGAAAAGATCTACATGATGTTCTTTTGATAAATAATAAGCAGCACTTAAGCCTGATATACCAGAACCAACGACAGCAATTTTCATTAATGATTATGCCGCGTCTTCTTTAAACTCATCCATGCTTGGGCAAGTACAAAAGATATTTTTATCTCCATAAACATTGTCCACTCTTGCAACAGGTGGCCAAAATTTATTTGTTTTTAAGAACTTAGCAGGATAAGCAGCTTGCTCTCTTGAATATTTATGATCCCATTTATCCGATGTAAGTTCTATATCTGTATGAGGAGCATTCTTAATAGGATTATCCACCTTATCAAACTCACCAGACTTGATCATATCGATTTCAGATTTGATATTAATTAAAGTATCACAAAATCTATCAAGCTCAGATAAACTTTCACTCTCTGTTGGCTCGATCATCATAGTGCCTGCAACTGGCCACGACATTGTTGGTGCATGGAAACCATAATCAATTAATCTTTTTGCAATATCTTCCTCAGTGATACCTACTTCACTCTTTATTGACCGAATATCAATGATACATTCATGAGCGACATTGCCGTTTGAGCCTTTATAAAGAATTGGAAAATGATCTTTAAGTCTATGAGCAATATAATTTGCATTTAAAATTGCAACTTGGGTAGCTAGTTTTAAACCTTCAGAACCCATCATTTTAATATACATCCAAGAAATTGACAAAATACTTGAGCTTCCCCAAGGTGCCGCAGAAACTGCTCCTATTCCTGTAGCAGGTCCACAATCTTTAACAACTGGATGATTGGGTAAATAAACTTGTAAGTGTCTTTTACATGCAATCGGTCCCATTCCAGGTCCTCCACCACCATGTGGAATACAGAATGTTTTATGTAAGTTTATATGACAAACATCAGGACCAAAGTTTCCTGGTCTTGCTATTCCAACAAGTGCATTTAAATTAGCACCATCCATATAAACTTGACCACCATGTTCATGAATTAATTCACATATATCTGTAATTTTTTCTTCAAATACACCATGAGTAGATGGATATGTAACCATTAATGCTCCAAGATTTTCAGAATGCATTTCTGCTTTTTTCTTTAAATCATCAAAATCAACATTTCCCTCTTTATCACAATCAACAACTACAACTTTCATTCCAACCATCTGTGCACTAGCAGGATTAGTTCCATGGGCTGAGCTTGGTATTAAACATATGTTTCTATTTTCTTCACCTCTATCTATATGATATTTTCTAATGACCATTAATCCTGCGTATTCTCCTTGAGCACCTGCGTTGGGTTGAAGTGAAACTCCAGAAAAACCAGTAATTGATCTTAACCAATTTTTAAGATCAGTGAATAATGCTCTATACCCTTCCATTTGTTCTACAGGTACAAACGGATGTGGTTCAGCTAATTCTCTCCATGATATAGGTATCATTTCTGCAGTAGCATTTAATTTCATGGTACATGAACCAAGTGCAATCATAGTTCTGTTAAGAGCTATATCTTTATCTTCTAATTTTTTTAAGTATCTAAGCATCTCCGTTTCAGAATGATATGAATTAAAAACAGGATGTTCCAAATATTTTGAAGTTCTTAATAAATTTTTTGGTAAATTAGGTAAACTTACTGTTGGATCTTCTTTTTTAATTGATTCAGCTGCATTAAAAATGTTCAATAATTGATTTACTCTATAAACATTTTTCTTTTCATCAAAAGAAACAGCTAACATTTCAGAATTTACCCTTCTTATATTTACTTTTTGATCTAAAGCATTTTTATAAATTTGATCAGTTTTATCTTTTGTTACAATTGTAACTGTATCAAAGAAATGGTCTGAATAAATTTCATATCCAGATTGTTTTAATTTATCTGCAAAATTTTTAGCTAATTGCGAGACTCGCTCAGCAATTTTTTTTATTCCTTCCGGTCCATGGTAAATGGCATATGCAGCTGAAACAATTGCTAACAATGCTTGAGCAGTACAAATGTTGCTTGTCGCTTTATCTCTTCTAATATGTTGTTCTCTTGTTTGAAGCGATAATCGATAAGCTTTATTTCCATGTCTATCAACCGACACACCAATAATTCTTCCAGGCATAGATCTTTTAAACTCATCTTTAGTTGCAAAGAAAGCTGCATGAGGTCCACCATAACCCATTGGAATTCCAAACCTTTGTGAGCTTCCAACTGCTATGTCTGCACCCAGTTCTCTCGGGGTTTTAAGTAGTGCTAAAGCCAATAAATCAGAAACTAAAACAGCTTTTCCATTTTTTTTATGAATTTTGCTAATCGCTTCACTTGGATCTTTGATGTCTCCTAAAGTACCTGGATATTGAAGAATTCCACATACCAAGTCTTCTTTTAATTGATCTAATACTTTATCCTCATTACCAACAAGTACTTTTAGTCCCATAGGTTCTGCTCTTGTTTGAATTACATCAATTGTTTGTGGATGACAATTTTCTGAGACAAAAACTAAATTACTATCTTTTTTATTTAATCTATGGCTTAATCCCATAGCTTCTGCAGCTGCTGTTCCTTCATCTAATAAAGATGCATTTGCTATATCCATACCTGTAAAATCCACAATCATTTGTTGGAAGTTCAAAAGCATTTCTAATCTTCCTTGAGCCACTTCAGGCTGATAAGGAGTATAAGAAGTATACCATCCTGGATTTT
>Ga0315330_10000681_pt1 | contig 21786 bp, 9 predicted proteins | sample M140m34915metaG_FD_203453 | JGI IMG/M metagenome (GOLD analysis project Ga0315330, IMG submission 203453) | Ammonia-oxidizing marine archaeal communities from Monterey Bay, California, United States - M1 40m 34915 | ecosystem: Environmental > Aquatic > Marine > Intertidal zone | place: USA...
AAGTTGAAGAAGAGGTTCCAGTTTTAGAAGAAGTTACCGAAGAACAAGTTCAAGAACAAGTTGAAGAGGTACAAGAAGAAGTAGAAGAAGCAATAGCTGAAGCTCAAGAAACTGGTGAACCATTACCGGAAAACATACAAAAAGTTGTAGACTTTATAAATGAAACCGGTGGAAGTTTAGAAGATTATGTAAGATTAAATCAAGATTATAGTGGTCTTGAAGATAAAGATTTACTATATGAATACTATAAATCATCTAAACCACATCTAAACGTTGATGAGATTAATTTCTTAATTGAAGATGAGTTTTCTGTAAATGAAGATGAAGATTCAGATAGAGAAATTAAAAGAAAAAAATTGGCATTAAAAGAGCAAGTTGCGAATGCTAAAAACCACTTAGACGGGTTAAAGTCTAAATACTACGACGAGATCAAAGCTGGTAGTAAGTTACTCCCTGAGCAACAGAAAGCAGTTGAGTTCTTTAGTAGGTATAACAAAGAGTTAGAAGAAACTAACAAAATGCAGGAACGTCAATCATCTATTTTTAAGCAGAAAACTAATAGCGTTTTCAACGATAACTTCAAAGGTTTTGAATATTCTGTCGGCGATAAAAAATATAGATTTAACGTTAAGGATGCTGAAAAGGTAAGAGATACCCAAGGTGATATTAATAATTTCGTTAAGAAGTTCTTAAACGAAAACAATGAAATGTCAGATGCTAATGGTTATCACAAATCACTTTTTACAGCAATGAATCCTGATTTGGTTGCTAATCATTTTTACGAGCAAGGTAAAGCTGATGCTATAAAAGAAAGTGTAGCAAAAGCTAAAAACGTTGATATGGATCCAAGAGGTACACACAGTAAACCTGTGAACAACTCTGGGTTTAGCGTAAGACCGGTTGGTGATAGTTCTGATGACTATAAGTTTAAAATTAGAACAAACAAAATAAGTTAAATTTAAAAATTAAAAAAAAATGGCAAGTGGAAGTTTTTCGAGTGCAGGTGCTGCATTACAGCATTTGACTCCAAGACCTGTAAAAGATTTATACGGGTCAAATTACCTTTCTATCGCGGGTAATGATTATAATTTTGCGAAGCAGTTTTTACCAGAAGTTTATGAGAAAGAAGTAGAGAGATACGGAAATAGAACTATCTCAGGTTTCTTAAAAATGGTAGGAGCTGAAATGCCTATGGCTTCAGACACAGTAGTATGGTCTGAGCAAGGTAGAATTCACGTTGCATTTGATGACTGTTCTGTAGGATCAGACTCAACTGATAACGTATTGATTTTTGCTGACGCTACAAAAGCTGGCTTAGTTAGCCCACATGATACTATCGTTATTTATGATGGTTCAGGTGCTGCTGTAAAAGCTGTAGTAGTTTCTGCAAGTGGTTCTGTATCAAACGGTGTAAATGTTATTCCTTATGCTGCTGCTAACTTACAAGTAGCTGGTATTCCTAATAGCACAACTGGTTTGAAAGTGTTTGTATACGGTACTGAGTATAAAAAAGGATCTGAAAACGCTGGATCTTCTAAAGATGCTGACTTTACTACTTTTAGTAACAAGCCTATCATCTTAAGAGACAAGTACAGCATCAACGGATCTGACACTGCTAGCATCGGCTGGGTAGAAGTAACTACTGAAGCTGGAACTGGTGGATACTTGTGGTACTTAAAATCTGAGCACGAAGCAAGAATTAGATTTGAAGATCAACTAGAAATGGCAATGATTGAAGCTGAAAAAGTTTCAGGAAGCCAAATGGACTCTTTCCTAGGCACTGCTAACGGTGGTGGCGCGGGTACAGGTCTACACGGTACTGAAGGTTTATTTGCTGCTATCAGTGACAGAGGACTAGTTTTCAACAACCCTGACTTTGGCGAAACTGGATCAAACAACACAGGTGAAGGTTTAGTAGAGTTTGATATTATCTTACAAGAACTTGATAAGCAAGGTTCTATCGAAGAAAACATGTTATTCTTAAACAGAGGAACATCTTTAGCTATCGATAATATGCTTGCTAAGCAAAATTCTTACGGAACTGGCGGTACATCTTATGGTGTATTTGACAACTCTGAAGATATGGCACTTAATTTAGGTTTCTCAGGATTTAGAAGAGGTTCTTATGACTTCTATAAGTCTGACTGGAAATATCTAAACGATGGTACTACTAGAGGTTTAGTTGGAGACGTACAAGGTGTGTTAGTTCCTGCTGGAACAAGTACAGTTTACGACCAGATTCTTGGTAAAAATATCAAGAGACCATTCTTACATGTTAGATATAGAGCTTCAGAAGCTGATGACAGAAGAATGAAATCTTGGATCACAGGATCAGTTGGTGGAAACTATACAAGTGACGAGGATGCTATGAACGTACACTTCTTATCAGAAAGATGTTTATGTGTTCAAGCTGCTAACAACTTTATTCTATTCAAAGATGCTGACGGTGCAACTGGAGACAGTGACTAATCATCATTCATAAGGTAACGGGCGCTTCGGCGCCCATATACCTTTATTTTTAATTATTAAATTATATTATATCATGGAAAATTGGGAAATTAAAGACCGAGTTTATATATTAAAAGGTAATAAATCACCTTTACTATTTACGTTACCTGCAAAACACAGTAGAGCAAAATCACTACTTTGGTTTGACGAAGAAAAAGGTATACAAAGAGAATTAAGATATGCTACTAACCAAAACTCACCTTTTGTTGATGAACAAAAAGGTCCAGCTACGTTAGGACATATATTTTTTAGAAATGGAAGTTTAATGGTTCCAAAGCAAAGAGTTGCTTTACAAAAACTTCTATCACTATATCACCCTTCAAAAAATAAACTTTATTTTGAAAAAGACGAAGTTAAAGAAGCTAGTTTAGATTTAAATTATTTTGAAATGGAACTAGAAGCTTTAAACACTGCGTCAGAGTTGAGTCTCGATGAAGCTGAAGCAGTATTGAGAGTTGAAATTGGAGGTGATGTTAAAAACATGACATCAAAAGAAATTAAAAGAGATGTTATATTATTTGCTAGAAGAAACCCTAGTTTGTTTTTAAAGTTAATGGCAGATGATGATACACATTTGAGAAGCTTAGGTATTAAAGCTGTTGAAGATGGTATTATATCTTTAAAAGATAATAAATTTGTTTGGGCTTCAAATGGTAAAAAACTAATGGCTGTTCCTTTTGATGAACAACCTTACTCAGCGCTAGCGTCTTGGTTTAAAACAGACGATGGTATGCAAGTTTTAGAAAGTATACAAAAGAAAATAAAATAGTATGCATAATAGTGGTTGAGCCGCTATATGCGGCTTAATTACTATAAAATAAAAAAATATGGCAGTAAGTATAGATACGGTATATCAAAGAGTATTAGCTATAGCAAACAAAGAACAAAGAGGTTATATAACACCTCAAGAGTTTAATCTTTTTGCTAATCAAGCTCAAATGGATATTTTTGAGCAATATTTTTATGATCAAAATGCTTTTTTGAGAACACCTACAAATGATACAACTTACTCTGACATGATTGATTTGTTAGGAGAAAAAATAGATCACTTTGAAAAATACAGGCAAACTGTAACTATGTCTACAACTGTAGCAGGTGAAGGTACATTACCTGATTATTATAGATTAGGTGAACTATATACAAACAAATGTGGTAAATATGTTGAAATAGAGTTAATACCTCAAAACGAAATATTCCATATACTAAACTCGCCACTAACAGCACCTACAACTAGTAGACCTGTTTACGTAAGAAATAGCGGTGGTACAACCACTGATAGAGAACGTAGAATACAAATATATCCTACAACAATAGATAATAACGCTACTGTTATATGTAACTATATAGCAAGACCCACTACTGTTCAGTGGGCTTATACTGTTGTTAACGATAAAGCTTTATATAACTCTACTGTTTCTGTAGACTTTGAATTGCATGAATCTGAAGAAACTGAACTTGTTATAAAAATATTAGCTTTAGCTGGTATACAAATGAAAGATCCTGGGCTTTATCAAATAGCTGCTCAAGAAGACGTTAAAAACGAACAACAAGAAAAACAATAAGATATGCCACTATTTACAGGAACGCAACAAAGATATTACGACAATGCTCAGTCATTTACTGGTGATGGATCAACTACAGAGTTTACTCTGTTGTTTAACCCGTTGCCAACTGACGCGGGTTTGTTTATAGTGTTTATAAACAACCAACAAGTTAGTCAGACTTTGTACGATGCAACACCTTATAATAATTCAACAGGTGTTATAACGTTTGATACAGCTCCAGCAGCTGGTGCTTTAATAGTAGTACAGCAAATAAACTTTGATGAAAACTTAGGTAACTACCAGTTTATAGAGTTAGATGATATTGTAAATAACTTTATAATTTCTTATGTAGGTAACGAAAAGTTGATAACAAAAGTAAAAAGAGCTGATGTAGCTTTTCATGCACAGCGAGGTTTACAAGAACTAAGCTATGATACATTTAAAAGTATTAAATCTCAAGAAATAGAACTACCACCATCATTATCAATGAGAATGCCTCATGATTACGTTAATTATGTAAAGTTAACTTGGAAGGACGATGATGGTATAGAACACATTATATACCCAACTAGAAACACTAGTAACCCTTCACCTTTACTACAAGATGATCAATATGATTACACGTATAATCAAGATGAAGAGTTATTAAAAGCGCAAGATTCAAACACATGGTTAGCATTTCAAGATGTAGAAACAACATCATCAGAAGATGTACATGCTAACATATATGATCATTTAACAGATGCTGGTAGAAGATTTGGTTTAAATCCAGAAACAACACAATCAAACGGTTTGTTTTATATTGACCCAGCAAGAGGTAGAATATACTTTAGCAGTGATTTAACTGGTAAAATTATAACTCTCAAATATATAAGCGACAGCTTAGGCACTGAAGAAGAGATGGTTGTACATAAATTCGCTGAAGAAGCAATGTACAAATACATAGCTCACGCTATATTGTCGACTAGAATGAACGTGCCAGAATATCTTGTAGCAAGATTTAAAAAAGAAAGATTTGCAGCCATTAGACAAGCTAAACTTAGATTATCTAGTTTAAAAATGGAAGAGTTAGCTCAGGTAATGAGAGGTAAATCTAAACAGATAAAACACTAAAATATGCCAGAAATTAAGCACCACTTTCGTGCAGGTAAAATGAATAAAGACCTGGACGAGAGATTAGTTCCTAATGGTGAATATAGAGACGCATTAAATGTACAGGTGGCAACTTCAGAAGGTGATGATGTTGGCGCTTTACAAAACGTGCTTGGTAATCAAGTTAGAAGTAGTATATCGCTTTCTAGCGCAAAATGTATTGGTGTTATAGATGATCAAGAACACGATAAAATATACTGGTTTGTAACTAACAACTCAACGCATGTTATAGCTGAGTATGAAACAAACACAAAAACAGTAACACCTATACTAGTAGACACTAACGATGTTTTACAGTTTAATAAAAACTTACTTATAACTGGTATAAACATTATAGATGGTTTACTTTTCTTCACTGATGATAATTCAGAGCCAAAAGTTATTAATATACAAAAATTCAAAGACGGCTCAACAAACTTCACTACACATACTCAATTAACAAATCAATCAGGTACAGCTTATAATTTTCAAGAAGCAGACGTTGTTGTTATAAAGCCAGCTCCAGAAACAGCACCAAGTTTAACAATGTATAATACCTCAAGAATAAACTCTGATGGTACACCTATGATTATACAAACTTCTTTTACTTTTAACCCTTATTCTGGTACAGAATATAGAGAGCCTGGAGATTCATATACTGTATATGTACAAGGTTTAGGTTGGCAAGTTGGTGATACAATTATATCTTCTGGTGGTACTGATGGTGATGTTTTTGAAGATGAGTACGCTGCTAGCTGGAAAGTATTTAACATAACTTCTTATAGCGCTACATTAAAATTATCATCTATAGCGCCTGATTTACCTTCTGGATCTTCTATTTGGTCGTTTAAGTTATTACAGCCAGACGCTTTGTTTGAAAAAGATTTCGTAAGGTTTGCTTATAGATACAAATACAAAGACGGTGAGTACACTCCTTTTTCACCTTTTTCACAAGTTGCTTTTTTAACTGACAAATTTGAATATGATCCAGCTAGAGGTTTTAACACTGGTATGGTTAATCAACTAAGAAAACTAACAGTATCAGGCTTTAGACCCAACGTTATACCTAATCAGGTTGAAGAAGTTGAACTGTTATTTAAAAAAGACATAAGTACTAATGTATATAGTGTAGAAACATTTACGGTTGAAGACGCTGAGTGGGCATCAAACTCTTTTGATGTTACTTCAGAAATAATACACAAAATACTACCTTCTATGCAGCTATTAAGACCATGGGATAACGTACCTTTAAAGGCTAAATCTCAAGAGCTAGTTGCTAATAGAATAGTTTATGGTAATTATTTACAAAACTTTAACATGGTTGATTCTGGTAATACAATAATAAAGCCAGAGTTTGAAATGCAAACAGATCCAATAGGGTTTTTAAATCCAGCTGATTTTTCTGATGCAGAGTTTACACCAGCTGGTAAATCAATCAAATCACAAAGAAATTATCAAATAGGTGTTGTTTATAGAGATAAGTTTGGTAGAGAAACGCCCGTGCAAACTAGTGATTCAGGAGGTTTATTTATACCTAAAGCTGATGCTGAAAATTATAATAAATTAAAAGTAAAAATAAATAGCAACGTGCCTACGTTTGCTCAATCTTTCAAGTATTTTATAAAAGACGCTAATAATCAATACTATAATTTAGCTCAAGATAGATGGTATGATGCAGAAGATGGCAATGTGTGGTTAAGTTTCCCATCATCTGAAAGAAATAAAGTTGATGAAGAAACTTTTTTAATACTTAAGAAAACCCATGATGGCGATGATCTTGTTGTAGATTCTGCTAAATACAAGATAATAGATATATCAAACGAAGCACCTACAGAGCTGAAAGAAGTAAAAGCATCTTTTGGTGTTTGTGATGAAGGTATACCTTCCCCTGAAGCAAGTGTTAAAGAGAATATACCTAAACCTGAAGCTATGTTTTTTGATGTTGATAGCGGTAGAGGTGGTGTTGGTTTTGAGGATCAGTTTGGAGAAAATTCTGAAATATTGTCAACATCAGATCTTTGCATTAGAATAGTTGCTTCTGGCCGAAGATCCAAATGGTATGATATAGCTAATTTAGCTATGCGAGAACCATTAAATGGTAGTAAACTTCGAACACTAAGAATTAATTTAGCAGAAAGACTAGAACAAGACGTAGCTCAATTTTTTCCAGATGGTACTGCTAGTTCTGCTGTTAACGGTATAGGTTATGAAATAGCCCAAACAAGAACAAAAAATAAAGCTGAATTTACGGGTAGGTTTTTTGTAAAAGTATACAAAGATGCTTCACTTATGGAGTATATAGTTAATGCTAATGCTACAGAAAACTACTCAATAGTTGACACGGCTACAACTAGTATTACAAGAAATGGTTTTGACTGTGGTGGAACTACAAGTTCTAATAACAGTCACAGTGATTGGGATTCAAACTCTACTGATTCACCTAGAAAACTAGGTTGGTGTTTTAGTAACTGTAAAATCTATTCTTTTAAAAACGATCTATCTGGTCCTGGCGCTGGTTTGTCTTGGGCTAGTAGCTTAAATAGTAAAAGCGCATGGAACTCGTCATCAAACACACTTAGAACTCAGCCAATAAAAATAGGTAGAGATACTATATGTATAGGTTTTAGTAGAGAAAGAAGCGTAACGAGTATAAGAAGTAGAAGTAACGGTATATATAGAGATTTTTTAGATGGTATATTAACTAATGGTACTAAAATTAGATTTTCAAACGATCCAAATGGGAACGTTTACACCATTAAAAAAGTAGCACACAGGTCTGTTAGAAACTTCAACAGAAAGCTATCAAATGGTGATGATGGTTGGGCTAGAAACAAAAGAAGGTTGTTTATATTAAAACTTGATAAAGCCGTTCAAGACTGGGATTTATTTACAGATGGTTTTCCAAACTCTAGTGGTTTTAGATCAGAAGTTATAGAAGTTTTAGAAGAATACGAATCACAGGCATTTAGAACTAAAAATCCAGCCATATGGGAAACTGAGCCAAAAGAGCAGGTTGCATTAGATATATATTATGAAGCTAGTAGTGCTTTTCCTATAAATGTTCATGGTTTAGAACAAAGTTTAGATTACTTTAACTGCTACAGTTTTGGTAATGGTGTAGAGTCAAATAGAATTAGAGACGACTTTAATGCACCTACAATATCTAAAGGTGTTAAAGCATCTGCTCCATTAGCAGAGCAATATAAGCAAGAAAGAAGAAAAAGCGGTTTAATATACTCACAAATATATAATTCTACATCTGGTTTAAATGGTACTAATCAATTTATACAAGCAGATAAGATAACAAAAGATTTAAATCCAGAGTATGGTAGCATACAAAAACTGCATGTTAGGGGTACAGATATATTAGCTTTATGTGAAGACAAAGTTGTTAAAATACTAGCTAATAAAGATGCTTTATTTAATGCAGATGGTAATGCTAACTTAACAGCATCAAACGCTGTTCTTGGTCAAGCTATTATACCACCAACTTTTGGTGAGTTTGGTATAAGTAAAAATCCGGAAAGTTTTGCTTATGATGGTTATAGAGCTTATTTTACAGATAAAGCAAGAGGAGCTGTTCTTAGATTATCTATGGACGGTATAACACCTATATCTAGCTACGGTATGAGTGATTACTTTGGTGATACACTAGCTAACATGCAAAAAGCTATAGGAAGTTTTGATGCTAATCAAGGTGTTTATAGCTTATCTTTATACAGAAAACCAGGTTATCAACAAGTTGAAGCTGAAACATTAAACTTTAAAGAAGAAGTTCAAGGCTGGACTAGTTTTGTGTCATATATACCAGAACAAGGTGTATCTATAAATGATGAGTTTTACACGTTTAAAAACGGTGAAATATGGCAGCATGATAACGAAACAAGAAACAACTATTACGGTGTACAGTATAATAGTAAGGTTAAAGTAGTTTTTAATGAAATGCCAGATATGATAAAAACATTTAAAACTTTAAATTACGAAGGTACACAAGCTTACTGGCAGCAAAATTTAACAGATTCAGAGTATTATAATAATCAAACTGTCAATGGTTGGTATGCTAGTAGTGTAGAAACAGATATGCAGTCTGGTTACGTAAAAGAGTTTAAAGAAAAAGAAGGCAAGTGGTTCAATTATATACATGGAACAGCCACAACATTATCTAACTTAGATACATCAGAGTTTAGTGTACAAGGTATAGGTCAATTAAACGCTATATCTGGTGATACTGCACCTACACAAATAACAATAACAGTAGTTGAAAATAACGATTAAACATGGCATTAACAAATTGTAGTATAAATCAAGGATCGATAGTCGTAGGGGCAAGCGCTGCTATAGGTAGTACATCTAATATTGTGCTAACAATAACACCTGACGCTGGCTACGTGTTAAGTGAGTCTGATTTTACAATAGCATCACCGCCTACAGGTATATCAACAATAACAAAAGCTAACACAGCTACAGCTTACGCAGCTAACAATACAGTTAGTATAACATGTGATTTAGATGATAGTTATGTAGTTGGAACAACAGATGAAACATTTACAATAGATGTTGATGGTGCTGCAATTTTAGCTCGACTAAAACCTATATCTGTATCAGGTACATTTACTTATTCAGGTACGAACACAGATGTAACATCAGAGACAGGTTCTTATACTAATTCAGGTTTTGAAGGTGAAACAGAAGTTGTTTTAACAAAAACATTTACAGCTAGCTCAGGTTATTATTTTACATCAGATCCTACAGTAACAATATCGGCTGGTTCTTATAATAATAAATATAGTATATCTAACGGCAATAGAGTTTATGATTCAGATAATAATTTAACAGCTGTGACAGTAACTATATCTTATACTTACCCATCAGTTGATCAGACAGGTCACACTATAAGTTTAACTTTAGCTGCAGTTCAATTACCTACTATAAATAGATTGATAACTAACGCGTCTACTGCAACAAATTCTTTTTCTGGCGGAACAACTAGACCATTAACAGTAACATCTACAACTACAGACTCTAATTACGCTATAACAGTAGCTAGAACAAGCGATAGCTTTACGTATGATTTTACAACAGACACTTTTACAAGTGCAGCAACATCAGATACAGGTTCTATAGGTTCAACTGGCGTGTTTCAAAAAGACATTATATATCCTACAGCTAGCTCTGGTGATACTTATAACATATCTGTGGCAGGTGATGGTACTACAACGTTAACCACGCAAAACGTAGATACTGACAACACACCTTTTACGTTATCTTTATCACAAGTAGCGCCAATATCTATAACTATAGATGCTGAGTCTTCTAGTCAAGATTTCAGCTTTGGTTATACTAATTGCGGGCCTCATTCTTTAACACCTAACTCTGATTATCAAAACCCTAACACTGGTGAAAGCAATCTAATTAAGGCTATATCTATAGTTGCTACAGGTACATCGGGTAAAAACTTACATTTAAGAGATACAACACCTGAGTTTCCTACTGATTTTGATAACACAGATCCTACTTCAAATGGTGGTATAGATTTTGACATAGAAGATATAGTTATAACAGGCAACGGTACTAATACTATAACTTTAACTGGAAACTTAAGTGTTTATACCACAGAAACTAGCTCTGTAGTTAGTTCATTTTTAGCTGATAATATAATTAATACAGCTCCTGTTTCTTCTGCTCTGTCTTTAACTGTAGCAAGAAACGCTAGTGGAACAGTAACTTTATCATCTACTGATTACAATAACGATACTTTAACACATGCTTTAGTTGGTGGTTTATCAAGTAGCACTGGTACAATATCATTAAATGGTGATGTTGTTACATATACAAATAATGGTAGTACTACGTTAAGTGATACTTTTCAGTATAAAGCTAATGATGGTCTTGAAGATGGTAATACAGCTACTGTTAGTATAACAATAACAAACACAGCTCCAGTATCATCTAACATATCAATAGCTGTAAACAAGGGTGGTAGTAAGGTATTTTCATTTAGCTCTACAGATGCTGAAAACGATACATTAACTCACTCTATAGTAGCAAACCCTAGTGTTGGTAGTTTAAGTGGAGTAAACAACGCTGGTGGTACTTATACGCATAATAACTCTAGTACACTTACAGATTCATTTACATATAGAGCTAATGATGGTATTTCAAACGGTAATACAGCTACAGCAAACATAGCTGTTGGTGTTGCACCAGGTTCTAGTATAACAACACAGGGTGATGAAGGTATTTATTTAGTTCCAATGATACTTGGTACAGACGCTGGTACTTTAAAAGTACATTTTAATGCGCAAGGCGTACCTGATAGATTTCAAATATTGTTTGATACGGCTGGTGCGTCTAACGATTTAGCTGATATGGAAGTTGTTGCAGATTCTTTATATGTTGGAGATAGTGTTTCTATGTCAAGTCCGACTAATGGAACTACAACAGGTGCTAATGAATATACGTATGTAGGTAGTGGAGGTAATGCAACTGGCTCAGGAGAACCTGGCGCTGCCTGGGATAAAACAGGTAATGCTAACAAAAGCATAATAGTTTCAGATACTGTTGTAACTGTAGACACAACTGATAGATCAAGTAATCCAGCAGATACAACGTCTTTAGGTGTATCAAGAAACACCTCTGGAACACAAAATACTCAAACTGGTGTTCAAGCGGGTGTGTTTACAAGTAACACCGCTACATCTTTAACAACCGGTTTAGATAGAAAAGACGGTAATGTTTGTTTATATTACACTAAATCAGCAACTACAGCCTATACAGCTTACTTAAGAGTTCTTGCTCCTACATCTGGAACAGCATGGAATATACATCAAACAGAGTTTAGCTCTGCTTTTGGATATGCGTTTGCTCAAGCATCTGGACCAGCATGTTCTACGCCTGAGTCTAGTATAAATTCAAATAATTTAGCTTACTTTGAAGATGACGTATTTACTAACGGTAAGAAAGTATATATAGATTCAGATAAAACACAAGTTCTGGTAGGAAATGGAAACGTTTATAAGTTTTTTGTTGGAAGCGGAGCGTATGGTACTGTTAGCTCAACAGGCGTAATTTCTTCTGCAGGATTCTGTGGAACACCTTAAAAATAAACTATGGCAAGTATAACATTAACATTTACAAACCCAATACAAGACTCGGTACAAGTTGGAGATATAGCTTACTACACTAGCACTAGTGCTGTAGGCGGTTTTACAACTGGTGGTTCTATAATTGAAATGGGATCTATAACAGCTGTAGGTACATATTCTATAACATGTAACATATCTGATTCAACACCTAGACCATCAGGTACAGATTTTATATTGTTTAGTAAAGATAATAGAGTGAACGTTGCTAGTATAACAGGTTACTTTGCAGAAGTTGAAATGATAAACAACTCTAACATAGAGTCAGAGATCTTTCACTTAAGCAGTGAAACAGTTATAAGTAGTAAATAACATGTAATAATAAAATAATAAAGATAACTTAAAAAAACACGAATTATGGCAATACCACCACAGTTAGTAGTAGGCGGTGTAAAAGCCCTTACTAGCATAGCCGGAGGAATTATTGGCTCTAAGAAAAGAAAACGTGAGCAGAGAGCTGCTCAAGCGAATTATGACAAGCAGTTACAGAGGTTAGAAGGTATGGATACCTCAAACCCGTATGCAAACTTAGAAAACACCTACGAGGATCTTACAGTGAATACACAGGAAGCAGAGATGTTAGCTGGACAACAGCAGCAAGCTCTAGCTAATACTATGGGTAATCTTCAAGGAGCAGCGGGAGGTAGTGGTATAGCTGCTTTAGCTCAATCAATGGCTAATCAACAATCACAAAACTTACAAGCTGCAACAGCTAGTATAGGTCAACAAGAGGCAAAAAATCAACAAATGGCAGCAGGTCAAGCAGCTGAAATACAACAAGCAGAGCGTAAAGGCGAAATGATGTCTAGACAAATGGAAGCTAGTAAAGTTTCAGGTATGTTAGGTAGAGCTGGTCAAAGACTAAGCGCGGCTAATCAAGCTAGACAAGCAGCTACAAACAGTATAATGGGTGGTGTTGGTGAAATGGTTGGTATGGGAGCTAGCTTCTTACCAGGTGGCGCTAATGCAAGACCTTAAAAAAATAAATTATGGCTTACGAAGGAACAATATCACAATCGCATTTAGAAGATCTAGCAGGGCCGTCTGGTGCACCTGAAAAGATCAACTATGCAGACAATGTGCAGAATATGTTTGCTCAACAAGCTAAACAGGCTGATGTTGAGCTTAGAAGAGCTGAAGCTGAAAAGCAACAAGCTATAAGTAGAACTATAGGTTACATGGATGCAATACCTGATGGTGTTGAAACATCTAAAGTACCAGCTAAATACTCAGCTGCAATACAAAGTTGGAGTAAACAAAAGCAGCAAGAAGCTGCAGATTATGCTAATGAAATAGCTCTAGCAGAACAAGCTGGTGATTTTCAGTCTATAATACACTATAAACAAAAGTTTCAAGAAGTTGAAAATGCTTTTGCTAATTTAAATGACAACCTAACTAACTTTAAATCATACAAAGATCAGTGGATAGATGATGTTGATAATGGTAATTTAAGTAATGGTAATAATGGTAAAAAAATAGGTTTATTAGGTAATGTGTACACTGATACTATGGACATGCAGTTTTCTGATGGTGGTGATATTACATTTACAAATGAAGAAGGTTTTGTTGATTTTCATAAATTACCTAACTATGTATCTAAAAATAATAAGGGTGCTACTACTATACTAGAAACAAATGAATCACTATATAACTCTGGTCAAAGGTTAACTAACTCAAAAAGATTATTACTTAAAAATAAGTTAAAAAGTTTAACTCAAGATAGAGATGAGCTTATGTCGCTAGCTACAGATGATTTTATAATTGAAGGTGGTTTAGGTATAACAGATCAAGCGTTGTTGCATGATCCTAACAGAACATCTGAGCTTAGAGACAAAGTTATCAATAGCTACATGAATATATTTAGTGATAGCGCTAATTCTGGATATGTTAACAAGACTTCTAAGACAACAACTAGCGGTGGAGGTGGTACGCAGTCAGATAGAAAATATAACGCGATGATGAACAATATCTCACAAGGTTATAGCTTACTAGCTGATGGTGAGCTTGATGCTATAAGTAGAGTTATAAAAGGCGAGATGTTATTTGACGAAGATGAACAACAGTTTTACTACACGAAAGGTACTAATGTTTTTCTTCCAATAGATCCTAATAATCCAGCTGATATAACTAAGATATATAACCACGAAGGTATACCACAAAATTATTGGGGTGAAATAAAATTAGATACGCCAACTACCAATGAAAGTAGTGGTGATTATGATAATTTATAATTAAATGGAAAAACTATATAATCAATTATATAAGGACGGTAAATACACCAAAACTTTTGAAGACTTTCAATCGCAATTTGGTACACCAGAAACATCTGAAAAGTTATATACAGCTTTAAATGAAGCAGGAGACTATACAAAGTCTTTTGATGATTTTAAATCGCAATTCAATATAGCGGGAAAGACATCAGACCCTGTAAATGTGGAGGCAACTGCGGGGTCAGTAAACGATACGGCCTCACAATCGGCAAGTGGTTCTTCGGAATTAGTAGATCCTGACGATTTTGAAAACACACAAGAGAAAAACACTTGGCTTGAAGATACGTTTGGTAAAAACCAAGTAACAGATTTTTTTGGTGACTTTTATAGAGCTGGAAGTGCTGGTGCTAAAGCAGGTAGAAGTGTAGATGAAGCTTTTGATCTGTTTAAGTACGGAAACGATATGACAGATGAGCAAGTTAAAGATTTTCTTGCTGCCCAAAGAGACATGGAAAGCTCTGGTCAAACAGATGAAATGATTTCGTTCTCTCAAGAGTTCAATGAGCTCAAAGACAAGTATGGTGGTATAGGTGGTACTTTAGCAGCTTGGTGGAAAAACCCAAGCGTCATGGCTCAATACACCACGCAATCTTTAGTTCAAATGGCTAATGCTGCTTATGATAGTGAGGAGGTTTTTGGCACAGCCGCTGCGGCATCTGGAGGTGGAGCTGCTATAGGAGCCGGAACAGGTGCGGCATTAACATCAATTGGTGGGCCATTAGCTTTATTTGGAGCTGGCGCTGGTGCTGTTGGTGGTGGTTTAGGTGGTTTTTTTGGTGGATTATCAGGTGCTATGGAAACTGGTATGACAACAGCTCAGCTAATGCAAGAAGCTGCTCAAAAAGAAGGTTTAAACTGGGGATCAATGACAGATGATGAAAGGTTTAAATGGGTTAGAAATTTAACTAACAATCAAGAAGCCTTTGATGATGTAAAAAGCAAAGCATTAGCAAGAGGTATAACCATAGGAGCTATTGATGGTGTAGTTGGTGCTGTGTCAGGTGGTGTAGGTGGTGTTGCATTTAAAACAGTTGCTGGTACAACTAAAAGTGCTTTAGCTGGTGCAGCTAGAGTTAGTGCTGTTGCAGCGTTAGAAACAGGTGGTGGTATGGCTAGTGAATATTATGGTCAAAAAGCTGCTGGTCAAGAGATGAATCTTGAAGAAATAATGATTGAAGGTTTTGCAGATAAAACATTTACAGGTATATCTGCTGGTAAAGCTTTAGTTCAAGGTGCACCTAAGTACTCTATAAACGGTCAAACATTAAATGGTAGAGAGTTTAACGATGCTCTTAAAATGATGGACGACGAGGCTTATGTGTCTGCTGATATAAAAGTAGAAAACTCACCTGCAGTAGAAAGAGTTGTAAACAACAGAAGACAAAATATATCTATAGATCAAGATATAGACAGTAGAGTGTCTGATGTTAATGATAGAGCAGAACTTATAAAACTAGAAAAACAAGTTGCAGGGTTGAAGGGTAATGAAACTGTTTCTGGTAAAAACAAGCTAAATAATTTAAAAGCACGTATTAAAGAAATAACATCTAAATATGAAGGTGCTGAAATTGATGCTACTGTAGAGCAAAGAAAACAAGCTGTAGCAAACGCAATAGATGATAAATTTGAAGCATCGTTTAATAAAAATTTAAAAGCTGCTAGAGGTGCTGCTGCTAAAAAAGGTACAAAAATTGATGTATTTGAAGACGAAGACTCTTATTTTAACAAAATAGCTGAAAATCAAGGCATAACACCTCAAGAAGCTAAATCACAAGCTATAGGTAGTGACGGTGTTTTTGTTGGTGATGGTCAAATATTTATAAACAAAACACAAGCTAAAAAAGTAGGTACTGTATCAGTTGCTAGTCACGAATTTTTACACCCAGTACTAAACGCTGCTATTGGTGACACCAAACAGCAAGGTAAAATAGTTAGTGATTTTAAAAAGCAATTAACAAGTAAACAAAAAGCTTACGTAGAGAATAGATTAAAAGCTAACTATGATCCTTCTACGTGGGATACTGAGTATTTAAATATATTTTCAGACGGTATACAGAACGGTGATATAAACTATGATCAAAACTTATTTGAAAAAATAGGTGAAGCTATAAAAAGATTTTTTGTAGGTAAAGGCTTTGATAATATATCATTTGACAATGGTAGAGATGTATACAACTTTTTAAAAGAGTATAATACAAGTATAAAGCAAGAAGGTAAAGTTAGCCAAAAGGCTATGGATGCTATAACTACCGCAGAGCAAAAGACTGGTAGAAAGGTTGGTGAAGTTGGTACAGCTGGCAGCATGCAAATGTCGAGAGCTGAAGACGTGTCTGAAATAAACCAAATATACGATAACACACCTGATAAAACACAAGCTGGTTTTGAAATAGCTCAAAAATATAGAGGTATGGCTGAGTCTGTGTTTAAACAACTTAGAGATGGTCAAAACCTTACACTAGATCAACAAGATGTTTTAAACCAAAACAAAGAGGATATTATAGCTATGATGCTATATGACAAAATACCTAGTCAAAGACAAGACTCTAAAGCTAGAAACGTATTAGGTTTAGTACAAGACTTTGTTAAAGAAAAGCAAAAATACGGTAACGTTGCTGCTTATATAAATACGTTTTTTAAAAATAGATCAAAAGAAGTTACTCAATACTTTATACCTGATGCAGTGTTAGAAGGTATGGAGACACAGGAAGGTACTTTAAAAAAATCTGTAGCTACTAAAACAGCTGATCAAAAAACAACTAAACCACAAGGTCCAAAAGCTAGAAAAATAACTAGCTTTGAAAAGTTAACTATAGATGGTGAAGAATTTTACACGCCAGCTATGAAAACTGAAGTAGCTAAAAGGGTGGCTGCTAACGTAAGTATAAATGCTAGAAAAGGTTTAAACGTAAACGAAGTAGTTAAATCTATAGATGAAGACGTTAAAACTGTAATTAGAGACGTTATTAAAAAGCAAATGGGTAAAGTTTCAAAGGTAAAAGGTGAAACTGTTATAAGCCCTGAGTATCAAAACTTCTTAGATCAGTCTTATGAGATGTTTGTAAGGTCAATGCCTTTATCAACTATCAAAAGACGTTATAGCAAACTATTTAAACTAAAAAAATTAGGTAGAGAACAAACAGCTGTAGGTAAAGGTATATTCCAAATGACTAAACCTACTAAACAAGAGTTTAATAGTTTCTTTACAAAAGGTGGTTATACTACATTAATTGAAAGACAAAAAGGTATAGCTTTAGCTATGGCGGAAGAGTTTGCCGCTAATGAAACTAGTAGGTTATCAACTGATCAAAACTTTTTAGAAAAAATAGCTAGCATATTAGAGATAAGTGATGTAGCATTAGTACCAGAAGTTCAACTACAACAGTTAATAAAAGATATTGCTAAAGCACAAGACAGAAAAGTTAGTGAAGCTAGAGGCTTTGATCAAACGTTACAGTTTAGTAAAACCATGTTTGAAAACAATGCTGTTGATAATGTTAAAGAGCTTATGGGCTCTGAAATGGCTAAGCATGTTTTTAAAAGCTCTTATGTTAAATGGAAAAACGGAGAGATTAAAGGTAATTGGGTGCAGCAAGCTTTAGATATTATATTATATAACTTAAAGTTTTTAGATACTAAAACTAAAAAAGCTATAGCTAAAGAACTAGCGTCTAAACATAAAGAGCTAAAAAGAAACATAGAGTTTATAGTAGAGCAAAAAGGTATTGATGAAGCAGCTAAAACATTGTCTGATTTTATTATAGATCCAGACGGTAATGTTAGCGTTGGTTTTGTTAATGCTATGCTAGGTATTAAAACTAGACACAACCAAAGAAACCTAGGCCATATAAATGAAGGTAGAGCTGTTATAAGGTTACTTAGAGATAATTTAACTGTAGATGAATTTATAAGAGGTATATATCAAGGTGCTACAAACGCTGCTAGATTAGCTGGGTTTAAAGTGAAAGATAAAATAGGTTTAACTATATTGGAGTCTGATGTTGTTAGTGAGACTAAACAACCAAGGTATAGCTTAGCGGCTAATACAAAAGACATGAACACTAACTTTGATATTGAAAATACAGAAGGTAAGTTTAGAAGCTCAAACCAAACAGATAAATCATGGTTTTTTAGTAAAAAGTTTAATGCGTTAGATGATGCCAACAAAAAAGACTTTGCTAAAAAACTATACGACAGCTCATTAAAAGATAGAAAAATATTTTTTAAAGTAATTGATATACTTAGAAAAGGTATAGCTTCTGGAGTTATAACGTCTACAGGTGTAGAAGCCGCGTTAGGTGGTATGTTTGGTAACATGTTTGGATTAGGTAAAGCTATAGCTGGTCCTAGATTTTTACCATGTGATCCTGTAACTGGCAAAGTATTAACTATGCAGGAACTATATAAAATGGGTCTTGCAAACATGAATGATCCAGGTGTTTTAGAACATATGAAACCTGCTGATTATATAAAAGGTTTAACTTATAATTATATAATGACTGGTAAAGGTTTAAATGTTTTAAAACAAGAAATAAACTCACAAGAAATAGGTGGTGGTTATGATACTTCTATATTACCTAAACGTATAGATACTATACTAAAAAATAGAGGTAACGAAAGCTTTATGGGTGTTAATTATAGACCAGGCATGAGTATATTTGGTCCTGGTCAAAGATATAGGGGTTTAGGTATATCTTTTTATGATGTTGCAAATAACACAATAGTAAGAAGTGGTATGCAGTTTAGTAGAAACTCGCAACAAAAACAAAACCTAAATAAAGCTATAGAGCTAGCTAGAGATCCTAATAAAAAAGAAAAAGGTATAAGTGTATTTGATTTTGATGATACATTAGCACAAACAAACAGCATGGTTATAGTTAAAATGCCTGATGGTAAAACCATGGAAATAGACGCTACAAGATTTGCTCTTGAGTCTGCTGATCTTGAAGCTGCAGGAGCTATATTTGATTTTAGTCAATTTAGTCAAGTTATAGATGGTAAAAAAGGTCCATTGTTTGATTTAGCTACAAGAAGACAAGATAAGTTTACTAGTAAAGATATATTTGTTTTAACAGCTAGACCACAAGAAGCAGCTATAGCAATACATGCTTTCTTAAAAGGTATGGGATTAAACATACCTATGAAAAACATAGTTGGTTTAGCAGACGGTAGACCTGAGGCTAAGTCAGACTGGATAATAGGTAAAGCTGCTGAAGGTTATAATAATTTCTACTTTGCAGATGATGCTTATAAAAATGTTAAAGCAGTACAAGATGTACTTAATCAGATCGACGTTAAATCTGATGTACAACAAGCGTTTATACAGTTTAGTAGAACTATGGACGAAAGCTTTAATGATATACTACAAGAAACAAAAGGTGTTAAATCAGAAACAAGATTTAGCGATGCCGCAGCTAGGGCAAGAGGTGCTAAAAAAGGTAACTTCTTTAAAAACTTATTTGTACCACCATCAGCTGAAGACTTTGTAGGTTTATTATATTCTTTCTTAGCTAAAGGTAAAAAAGGTGAACAACAAATGGCTTTCTTTGAAAAAGCTTTAATAAAACCTTTTGCTAGAGCAATGCAAGAATTAGCATCAGCAAGACAAGTTTATGCTAATGGTTTAAGAAATATAAAGAAAGCATATCCAGATGTAGCAAAGAGGTTAGCAAAGCCAACTAAGTACAACGAGTTTAATCATGATACAGCTATAAGAGCTTACATATGGAATAAATTAGGTTATGATATTCCAGGTATGTCTAAGACAGACATCAAGAGATTAACAGAATTAGTTGAAAATGATCCAGGTTTAAAAGCTTTTGCTTTAGATTTAATGGATTTAACGCAAGATAGAAAATATGTACAACCTGGCGAAAGTTGGTTAGCCGGTAATATAGCTACAGATATAAAAGATGTAACTGATAAAGTTGGTAGAAAAGAATTTTTAAAACAGTGGATAGATAACAAAAATGTTATATTCTCAAAAGAGAACATGAACAAGATAGAATCTATATATGGTGCTGATTTTAGAGAAGCTTTAGAAGACATGCTTTATCGTATGGAAAACGGTACTAACAGAAACTTTGGTGGGCAAAGTAAACTAGTAAATAGTTTTACAAATTGGGTTAACAACTCTGTTGGTGCTATAATGTTCTTTAACATCAGATCAGCTGTACTACAAACATTATCTATGGTTAACTTTGTTAACTGGACGGATAATAACCCTGTAGCTGCAGGAGCAGCTTTACTAAATGTGAAACAGTTTGCAAAGGACTTTGTTACTATATTTAATTCAGATATGCTAAAGCAGCGTAGAAGAGGTATTGGTAGAGATATTAACGAATCTGAAATAGCTGAAGCAATGTATGGTAAAAGGAACAAACCAAAAGCTATACTTAACTATCTGTTGAGAATTGGTTTTACACCTACACAGATAGCGGATAGTTTTGCTATAGCCTCTGGCGGTGCTTCTTTTTATAGAAACAGGATAAAAACATACATGAAAAAAGGTATATCAAGGGCTGAAGCTGAGCAGCAAGCTTTTGCTGATTTTGCTGAAATATCTGAAAAAACACAGCAATCATCTAGGCCAGATCTTATATCGCAACAACAAGCTGGTCCACTAGGTCGTTTGATATTAGCTTTTCAAAATACACCTATGCAGTACACTAGATTAATAAAGAAAGCTTTTCTTGATCTTGTGAACGGTAGAGGTGATATGAAAACTAACATAAGTAAAATAGCTTATTACGGTTTTGTACAAAACTTAATATTCGCTTCAATGCAATCAGCTATGTTTGCTTTGATGTTTTCAGATCAAGAAGATGAAGAGTTTGCTGAGAATAAAAAAGAAAGAGTTGCTAACTCAATGGTTGATACGTTACTAAGAGGTACAGGTGTATATGGCGCCGGTATTGCTACTATAAAAAATATGATTAAAAGATTTGTTAAAGAAGAAGAAAAAGACTTTGGTACTGATCACACATATACAATAATAGAAGCTGTAAACTTATCACCACCAGTTGGTAGTAAATTAAGAAAACTATACTCAGGTATACAAACATATAGATTTAACAAAGACCTTATATCTCACAAGGGTTTTGCATTAGACAATCCTGCATATCAAGCTGGAGGTAACGTAGTATCAGCATTAACAAACATACCACTAGACAGCCTGTTTAATAAAATGAACAA
>Ga0315330_10000682_pt1 | contig 21778 bp, 16 predicted proteins | sample M140m34915metaG_FD_203453 | JGI IMG/M metagenome (GOLD analysis project Ga0315330, IMG submission 203453) | Ammonia-oxidizing marine archaeal communities from Monterey Bay, California, United States - M1 40m 34915 | ecosystem: Environmental > Aquatic > Marine > Intertidal zone | place: USA...
CCATCATCACTTACATCAACTGTAGCACCTGTTTCTTCTTGCATGCCCTTGATTACTGCTCCGCCCTTTCCGATTATTTCCTTGATTTTATCTTTATCAACCATAAAGGTTTTCATTGCAGGAGCATTCTCTGAGAGCTCTTTAGGGCTTGAAATAGTTTCATTCATAATTCCTAAGATGTGATTAATGGCAACTTTAGCTTTTGTTAAGGCAGTTTCCATTATTGCTTCATTTATACCCTGAATTTTTATGTCCATTTGTAGTGCTGTAATACCATTCTCTGTTCCAGCAACTTTAAAATCCATGTCACCTAAATGATCTTCGTCACCAAGTATGTCAGTAAGAACAGCAAAATCATCACCCTCTTTAATTAAGCCCATCGCAATACCCGCAACAGGGTTAGAAATAGGCACTCCAGCATCCATAAGAGAAAGAGAAGTACCACAAACAGAAGCCATTGAACTTGATCCATTTGACTCAGTTATTTCCGATACAACCCTCATTGTGTATCCAAACTCCTCAACATCAGGCAATACAGCCTTTATTGCTCTTTTTGCCAAATTACCATGCCCTATTTCTCTTCTCTTTGGACCCATAGGCATGCCAATTTCTCCAACACTATAAGCTGGGAAATTGTAATGAAGCATGAAATTATCTGTGCTCTGACCTTCAATAGATTCAATTCTTTGCGCGTCTCTTGATGAACCAAGCGTTGCAACAACCATTGCCTGTGTTTCACCTCTAGTAAATAAAGATGATCCATGAGTGCTAGGAAGAATGTCTGTTTCTACATATATAGGTCTAACTGTGTCTCTATCTCGACCATCTATTCTTGGCTGGTTGCTTAGAATATTTTTTCTTACAATATCTTTCTCAAGATTTTTAAAAGCACCAAGAACTTTACCGAGCTGAATATCATCAGCATCAGGATAAGATTCAATAATACTATTCTTAATTTCACCGATAGCTGACGTTCTCTCTTTTTTGTCTTTAATAGTAAAAGCATTAGAGATTTGATCAGTATATTTTTCTGCTAATTCAGCAGCATATACTGGGCTTTCTTCATCTTCCTGCACAACCCAATCTTCTTTGCCTGCTTTTTCTTTTAATTCTTTGCATGCATTTACAACAGCCTGCATTTCTTGATGACCAAACAATACAGCTCCAAGCATAAGGTCTTCATTCAGTTCTTTTGCTTCAGATTCAACCATTAGAACTGCTTCTTCAGTTCCAGCTACGACCATATCCAGGAATGATTCTTCTAATTCAGCAAAAGATGGATTAAGCACATAATTACCATCGATAAAACCAACTCTGGCTGCGCCCATTGGACCGTCGAATGGAACACCAGCTACACATAGTGCTGCTGAGGCACCAATCATTGCAGCGATATCTGGATTTTGATCCTTACCTGATGATAAAACTGTACAGAAAACCTGCACTTCATTTTTAAAACCCTCAGGGAATAAAGGCCTAATAGGTCTATCTATAAGTCTTGATGTAAGCGTCTCTCTTTCGGTAGGCCTAGCCTCTCTTTTAAAAAAGCCTCCAGGTATAGCACCTGTTGCATAAAACTTTTCTTGATAAAAGACTGCTAAAGGGAAGAAATCCTTGGCTGGATCTGCATCTTTTTTAGCTACAACCGTTGTAAGAACAACTAAATCATCTATTGTTACTACTACCGCTGCTGTTGCTTGCCTTGCTACTTTATTTGTTTCTAATTTTACTAATTTATTTCCGTACTTGAATTCTACCGTTGTAGACTCTAATTTATTATTTTCCACGTTTTTCCTTTTTATTGTTAACCTCTAAGTTTAAGATCTTTAATGATACTTGCATAACTTTCAGGGTTTTTTCTTTTTAAATAAGCCAGCAATTTTCTTCTAAGATTAACCATCCTAATTAATCCCGTTCTGGAATGATGATCTTTCTTGTGTTCTTTAAAGTGGCTTTGTAATTTATTTATGTTTTCTGTTAATAGAGCAATTTGAACTTCTGGAGATCCAGTATCGTTATCGCTTTTTTTGAATTTTTCAACTATTTGTTCTTTTTCTTTAGCTATTAATGCCATTATTAAATTCCTCGATGCACATGTTAATAAGAATGCTGCCTTGTGCAACTAAAGCAAGCGGGTGTACTTTAAACCTTATTCGATCATTAAACAAGCTGTTTGAGTTTGAGATTAGAGTCTTGCACTTCACCAAGTCCTAAGAAAATGCCCTTATCACTGTAAGTTTTGTAAATAGCATCTGAGTAATTCTGACTCTTTATTTTTACTCCATTCAAAAAAAATTTTGTTTCATTAGAACTCAGATTAATATTTAAAAAATTTGGAAATGCGCTTTCAATTGATAGGATCGAATCTTCATTAAGTTGTTCAATTGTATGAGCATTTTTGATGTTAAAAACCCCTTGCCCAAGTCTTTCTAGATCAGAAAGATGGCCTCCCACACCGAGCATATTACCAAGATCTCTGGCGATAGATCTGATATATGTTCCTTTTGAGCAATGGATTTCACAAATACAAATGTTATTTTTAAATTCGAAATTTTTAATAGAATAAATAATAACTTCTCTTGGTGGTTTTGATATTGGCTTTCCTTCTCTAGCATACTTGTATAGTGGCTTTCCTTTATGCTTCAACGCGGAGTAACTGGGTGGGACCTGCATAGACTTTCCGATAAATGTCTTGAGAGCTATTTCAACCTCTTTGGCACAAACTTTTTTTGAAGACTCTTCAATTGTTTTACCCATTGCGTCATCTGTATCAGTTGATGCACCAAGTGTAATTTCTGCCTTATAGGTTTTATCACTTTCAAGAAAATAAGATGAAAACTTAGTCCCTCTATTAATGCCTAAGACAAGAACACCATGCGCCATTGGGTCCAATGTACCAAGATGACCAGCCTTCTTTACCTTAAGTTTTCTTTTTGCTTCTTGAAGAGCGGTATTAGAACTAATACCTCTTTTTTTAATTAGATTTATAAAGCCATTCATTTATAAATTATAAATCTTGAAGAAGTCTTTCAATATTTTCAGAATACTCAATACTTTCATCAAATCTAAAATTTATGATGGGAACCCTTCTAATTTTCATTGTTTTAGCAAGTCTAGATCTAACCATTCCAGAAAATTTCTTTAAAATGCTTTTATCTAAACTGCTCTCAGCTTTTGAAATGGATTGGCCTATTATTGAATAATATACAGTTGCTATACCAATATCATCAGATACCTTCACAGCATTTATATTTAAATTTTGTAGTCTTGGGTCTTTAGTTTCTCGATTGATAATTAGAGAAATCTCTTTTTTTAGTTCGTCTGCGATTTTCTCTGCTCTTAAAGAACCCATATAAAATTAGATAGTTTGAGCTTCCTCTTTTCTATCAAAGACTTCAATTTTATCTTTTGGTCTAATGTCTTTGTAATTTTTTATGCCCATACCACATTCGCTACCATTTTTAACCTCAGATACATCATCTTTAAATCTTCTAAGTGAATTAAGCTCACCTTCAAAAATAACTATGTCGTCTCTTAAAACTCTTACAGGCTTATTACGATTTACAGAACCTTCAACAACCATACATCCGGCAACTTGACCAAATTTTGGCGAATTAAAGACCTCTAATACTTCGGCAGTTCCAATAATCTCTTCTTTTATTATTGGATCAAGCAATCCGCTCATCCTTGCCTTAACATCATCAAGAAGCTCATAAATAATACTATGATAATTTAAAGGTATAGATTCCTCTTCTGCAATTTTCTTCGCAGTATTATCTGCCCTTACATTAAAACCTAATATAATTGCATCTGTCGCAAGCGCAAGATTCACATCTGATTCTGAGATTCCTCCAACACCGCTAGAAACAATCTTAACCTTGGCTAAGTCATTGGCTAGATCATTAAGTGCAGCAATAATTGCCTCACATGTGCCACCAACATCGGTCTTAATAATTATATTAAGGACCTTTTTAGCATCCTGTCCAAAAGATTCAAATAAATCGCCTACTGATTCATCTTTTTGTTTGAGTAATTTTCTTTCCTTTTCTTTATCTATCCTATACTCAACAATTTCTCTTGCTTGCTTGTCATTTTTAACTACTTGAAAAACATCGCCAGCATTTGGAACGCTATTTAATCCTAAAACCTCAACAGCTGCAGATGGTCCTACACTTTTCTCTTTGGATCCTTCGCTTGATGTGATGCTTTTAATCTTACCAATTGCATTTCCTGCAGCAATAAGATCCCCAACTTTCATAGTTCCATTTTGTACAAGAAGAGTTGCCACCGAGCCCTTAAATTTATCGAGTTCTGATTCAATAACAACACCTTGAGCTGGGCCATCATACGAAGCTTTTAATTCTAAAAGTTCAGCCTCTAAGAGCACGGATTCTAACAACTTATCAACACCATCACCTTTAAGCGCAGAAACAGGCACCATCTGAATGTTTCCACCCCAATCTTCAGGCACTAATTCTTTAGCAGCTAAATCGCCCTTAACTTTTTCAGCATCCGCACCAGTTAAATCCATTTTATTAATTGCCACGACAATTGAGACTCCTGCAGCTTTTGCATGATTTATTGCCTCTTCGGTTTGCGGCTTAATACCATCATTGGCTGCAACAACCAATATAACTATATCAGTCGTATTTGCACCTCTTGCCCTCATTGATGAAAAAGCAGCATGTCCTGGTGTATCTATAAATGTGATATTTCCTTTTGAAGTCTCAACCTGATACGCACCTATATGCTGAGTGATACCACCAGCCTCACCGTCTACTACTTTTGTTTTTCTTATATAGTCCAATAATGTTGTCTTACCATGATCAACATGACCCATTACAGTAACAACTGGTGATCTGGATGATGGCTCATCTTTATACTCTATTAAATTGGCAAAATTTTCTTCAATATCTTCCTCTTCAATAGCGACTCCAATATGGCCTATTTCTTCGACCACAAGAATTGCTGTTTCTTGATCAATAATGTCATTAATAGTTGCTGGCACCCCTAGAGACATGAGATTTTTAACTACAACACCACCTTTTACTGCCATTAGCTTCCCTAACTCGCCTACTTGTATTGTGGATGGCACCTGAATCTCTTTTTGGATAAATTCTGAAGGTGCTTCAAATTGATGATCGCCTTCAGATTGAAATTTGCCCTCTCTTCTCTTATAGGCATTTACAGCTGATGAAAGTTGATCTTTAACATTAACTTTTTTTGCAGGCTTTTCAGCGGTCTTGGTTGCTGCTCTGAATTTTTCTTTTCTCTTTTGTTCTTCTTGTTTTAATCTTGCTGCTTCTTTAAGCTGCTCTTCTCTTTTCTTTTGTTGCTCCTTTAATTGCTCAGAGGCTGCAGCTCTTTTTGCTTCGATGTTGTCAGAGTAACTCTTAATTGGTTGAGTGTCAGATGTTGTCTTATTTTTTGAGGTAACAGTTATATTTCCAGAAGGAGTAACTGATTGTGCTGATGGAGCTTTGCCACCTTTTAGAGATTTGAGCAGCGCCTGCTTATCAGCAGGAGTGATTTCATCAGAGCCACTTGAATGTTTTAATCCTGCATTCTGCATTCTTTCTAGAAGAGCAGAATCAGAAATTTTTAATACTTTTGCAAATTGTTTTACTGTTAAAGCCAAAATAAATCCTTTTTATTTAAACCAATCTTCTCTTGCTTTCATGATAGCTGCTGAACCAAGATCATCACTAATTTCAATGATGTCTTGAAGTTCGTCAACTGATAATTCGGCAAAATCATCTTTATTTTTAATACCTTTGTTTATAAGCAACTGGATATCCTCTTCGCTAAGACTGAGATCGCCGAATGAATCCAAGTTTTCTTCTTCTTCTGTTATAGCACCCATTGCTTCCATAAGTGCAGCATCTTCAGCAGAGCCTTTGATTCTTTCAATTTCATCGGAGTTATCAACAAAAGCTTCTAGAACACTATTATCAACGTAAGCAATATCATCAAATGAAGCTAAACCAGCTGCTATGATTTTTTCAGCGATGCTTTCATCAATTGCAAGGCTATCTATTAATTTAACCATAAATTCAGTTTCATCAACTTTAACTTTCGCTTCTGCTTCTTCGCTGCTAATAATATTTAGCTCCCAACCAACCAATTGAGATGCTAAGCGAATATTTTGTCCTCTAGAACCAATAGCTAATGCTAGATTATCTTGATTTACAGCTATTTCCATTGACCTTGAGTCTTCATCAACAACAATCGAATCAACTTTTGCAGGAACTAATGCATTTATTACAAGTTGGGCAGGATTATCATCATAAATGACAATATCAATTCTCTCATTTCCTAACTCTGATGATACAGCTTGAACTCTAGAGCCTCTCATTCCAACACAGGCACCAACAGGATCAATTCTCCCATCATTTGTTTTAACCGCTATTTTTGATCTTGATCCAGGCTCTCTTGATACACCTCTTATCTCTATAATATCTTCATTAATTTCAGGAACTTCAATGCTAAAAAGCTCAGTAACCATTTCTGGGCAGACTCTATCAAGCATAAGCTGAGGCCCTCTGCCTTCAACTTCTTGAATTTTTAAAATTGCTCTAATGCGATCATTGATTTTATAAATTTCACCAGGCATCAGCCTATCTCTTGGCAAAATAGCCTCTGCTTCATTAGATATATCTACAATAATATTGTCTCTTGTAACTCTTTTTACAGAGCCGCTTACTAAAGTATTATCCTTTGATTTGAACTGAGCAACTACTTTCTCTCTTTCAGCCTCTCTTACCTTTTGAAGCATTACTTGACGTGCAGCTTGTGTTTCTATTCTTCCAAATTTTATATTCTCAACAGATTTAGAGAATATTTCTCCAATTTCTAAACCTGCCTCCTCTGAAGTCACGTGGGTCTCTTTGTGAAAATAAATATCTTCTGGATCAGCTACAATCCAGCTTCTGTGAGTTGTATATTCACCAGTATCTCTATCAATGCTCACACTAAGCTCAGCATCTTCATGAAAATGCCTCTGAGAAGCTGATGCTAATGCAATTTCAACTGCATTAAAAATAACTTCTTTAGTGAGGCCCTTCTCATTAGAGACTGAGTCAACTACCATTAAAATTTCATTACTTTGCATGTTCACTTTCCTTCATAATTTTTTCAAAATTTGGTTCTAATTTACAAAACTCTATTTCACTAAACTCTAATTTGTACTCAAGATTAGATGTTTCAATTCTTAAAAAGTCATCTTTGCACTCCGCAAGATGGCCATTTATGTTTTTAACTCCATCAAGTGGTTCTCTTAACTTTATTTTAAATTCTTCACCAACGTATTCTTTAAGTTGCTCATAATAGAAAAATCTTCTATCAATACCTGGAGTTGAAACTTCTAAAATAAAATCATCGCCTAATATTGATTCAAGCTCAGCTTCATAATTTAAATCTTTTGAAACTAACTCACAATCATCAATCCCGGCACCAACATCTGATTCAATATACACTCTTAATGTTGGTCTTTTCCTACCTCTTAAGATTTCAATACCCCATAGATAGCATTCATGTCTATTAATAACAGGCTTAATAATGTTTTCTATATCGTCTTTATTCATCTTATATATAAAAAAAGGGCATATGCCCCACAAAAAAAATAATATATATGTGGTAGCGGGGGCTGGATTTGAACCAACGACCTTCGGGTTATGAGCCCGACGAGCTACCAGGCTGCTCCACCCCGCATCGCACCGAAGGTGAAGTTTAAATAAAGGTACCACCATTGGTCAAGCTATATATCTATTAATATTAAAAGATATATTGTTATAATTCGCACTCAGCCGAAGTGGTGGAATTGGTAGACACGCTAGCTTGAGGGGTTAGTGAGTGAAAACTCGTGCGGGTTCAAGTCCCGCTTTCGGCACCAATTTTCTTTAAATTAAACAGCTTAAAGGCTTTTTATCTACTCTTCAGGAATAGATTCAGGAACTACCTCTTCTATGGCTTCTTCAATTAATGTTGAATCAAAAACCTCTGAGATGTTATCAGTTTTATATAAGTAAGCTAAAAATAAAGTAAGAATTAACCATATGGCAGCTAAAACAGAAGTAAGTTTGCCGAGAAAATTTGATGGGCCTAATGCTCCAAACATTGAGTTAGAAGAACCTCCACCAAAAGCTGAACCTAAATCAGAGCCCTTGCCCTGCTGAAGTAGAACTAGTGCAACTATAGCTATAGCCAATACCACACATAAAATTTGTACAATGGTTATCATTTTTATTTTATCCCGTTAAATTCATTTACAATTTCTGCAAAATGCTTTCCATCCAAAGATGCTCCACCAACAAGTGCCCCATCAATATTTTCACAACTAAAAAAGGCTGCTGCATTTTCAGAATTAACACTCCCTCCATATAATACTTTAGGAAGGTAATTATTTGCAGTTGTGGATTGTACAACATCTTTTATGCATTGGTTAATTTGATTGACTTGAATTGAAGTTGGGGTTTTCCCAGTACCAATCGCCCAAATTGGTTCGTATGCAATAAGAGCGTTATTTAATGTCTTATTTTTTAATACACTTGTAATCTGTTCATTGAGAACATCTAATGTTTTCCCAGACTCCATTTCTTCAAGTGACTCACCAATACATAGCACTTGCATAATATTATAAGACTCAAGACATCTGAATTTTTCTTCTATTATTTTATTATCCTCTTTAAATAAAGACCTTCTTTCAGAGTGACCAATAATTGTATATTTACACCCAAGGTCCGAAAGCATTGAAGCAGATATTGCACCAGTCCTAGCTCCATCACTATGATCAACATCCTGTGACCCTATTTGAATAGAATCTATATCATTTGAAAATAAAATACTTTTTAGCTGATCTAAATATACATATGGAGGAGATATGCCAATATTTGAATCTATGGTTTGGACATTTATTTTAAAATCTTCTATCCAGGTTTTAAGCATTTTGCTAGACCCATTAGATTTAAAATTTGCAATTATCACTTTAAAATTATGTTTTTGATTGAATCAATTTTGAGATATCTTTGGCGTATTTTGTTGCTGTTTTTTTATCAGGAGCCTCAACCATAACTCTTATCTTATTCTCAGTTCCGGAAGGTCTAACAAGGACTCTATCTACAGTAATATCTGATTGGGCATCGTTTATTGCTAATTGGATAGAAGCATCATTCACAATATCTTTGTTATTAACAGACACTGCAATGTTTACTTGAGGTCTTTTGCTGTAATTTAATAATACTTCTTTAGGAGATTTTTCTAATATTAATAATGAAGATATAACCTTAAGTGCTGCAACGGTACCATCACCGGTACTGACTAAGTCTTTGCTTATAATATGTCCAGAAGTTTCACCCCCAAGTAACCAGCCTTTTTCACTTAATTTTTGACTAACGTATTTATCACCAACATCGGCTCTTAAGAATTTATATCCAAGCTTTTTAAGCCCATCTTCCAAACCAAAATTACTCATTTTTGTACCTACTACTCCAGCCCATGGTCCAGTTCTATTAGGATTTGCAAAAGCCATTATGTAAAGTAGATCATCACCATCAAGCAAATCTCCGTCACTATCAACAAGGATGACCCTATCTCCATCTCCATCTAATGCAACTCCGAAATCTGCTCTATGTTTTATAACTTCAGTCTGAAGTAGTTCTGGATGTGTTGAACCACAGCCATCATTGATATTAAATCCATTTGGTTTTACACCGATAGTTATAACTTCAGCTCCTAGTTCTCTAAAGATAGAGGGGCTTACTTTATAACAGGCACCATGAGCACAATCTAATACAATCCGTAATTTTGAAAAGTTTATATTTGTTGGGACAGTTGATTTGCAAAATTCAATATATCTAGCTCCAGATTCGTCAAATCTTGCTGCTTTACCGATAGAGGAAGTTTCTACCAATTGCATGTCACTAGATAGTATTTTCTCAATCTTTTTTTCAATATCTTTAGAAAGCTTTTCACCGTTTGGCATGAAAATCTTTATACCATTATCAAGAAAGTCATTATGTGAGGCACTAATAACCAAACCGAATGCATCTCTTAGTGACCTGGTAAGATATGCAACCCCTGGAGTAGGAATTGGGCCTAAAAGTTTTACATCAATACCGGCTGAAATGAAGCCAGCTTGAAGTGCAGATTCAAGCATATACCCAGACACTCTTGTGTCTTTTCCGATCATAACAGTCTTCCACCCCAGCTCTCTTGCAACCGTACCAGTGGCATGACCTATTTTAAGGCATGCTTCTGGTGTTATAAGGGTTTCGACTGGCCCTCTGATGCCATCAGTACCAAATTTAAGGTTCATAACTTGATTATAACTCTTTAGCTGGACCTTTTATTGTAGATTCTTTTTTTTCTTTATTTTTAGGCTCATCATCTGACCAGCCCTTTGGCTCCCTTGGTTCGGCTCCAGCCATAATATCATCAATTTGATCGGCATCTATGGTTTCATATTTTAAAAGAGCGTCTGCCATTGTATTAAGTTTATCTAAATTGCTTTTTAATATTTCATCAGCTTTTTCATAACATGAATCAATTATAGATTTAATTTCCATATCAATAAGTTTAGATGTATCGTCACTGATAACCTGAGATGGTGAAGAAGCGGATCTACCCAGAAATGGACTTCCTTCATCCTCGCCATACTTTAAAGGACCAAGCTTTTCAGATAAGCCCCATTTTGTAACCATATTGGTAGCTATATTAGTAGCAACTTCGATATCATTTGAAGCTCCAGTTGTTATACCTTTATCTCCATTGATAATATTTTCAGCAATTCTTCCACCAAATAGTGCAGATATCCTACTTAATAAATATTCTTTACTTTGCATATATGTATCTTCTTCTGGAAGGAACATAGTTACCCCTAAAGCTCTTCCTCTTGGGATAATTGTCACTTTATATACTGGATCATGCTTAGGAGAAAGTCTGCCAACAATTGCATGGCCTGCTTCATGATATGCAGTAATTCTTTTTTGCTCTTCACTCAAAATCATAGACTTTCTTTCGGCACCCATCATAATTTTGTCTTTTGCAAGATCTAGATGACTTTGATCAATCTTTTTATCTGAGTATCTAGCAGCAAAGAGCGCAGCTTCATTAATCAAATTTGCTAAATCAGCACCAGAAAAACCTGGAGTTCCCCTTGCAATTACCAATGGATCAACATCACTACTAATTGGAACCTTGCGCATATGAACTTTTAAGATTGCTTCTCTTCCTCTTATGTCAGGGAGATCAACTACAACTTGTCTATCAAATCTTCCAGGCCTCAATAGCGCTGGGTCGAGAACGTCTGGTCTATTAGTGGCAGCTATAACAATTACGCCATCATTACCTTCAAACCCATCCATCTCAACTAACAACTGATTAAGAGTTTGCTCTCTTTCATCATGTCCACCACCCAAACCTGCTCCACGATGTCTTCCAACTGCATCAATTTCATCAATAAAAACTATGCATGGAGATTGTTTTTTTGCTTGGTCAAACATATCTCTTACTCTTGAAGCGCCAACACCAACAAACATCTCAACAAAATCAGATCCTGAGATAGTAAAGAAAGGAACTTTAGCTTCTCCTGCTACAGCTCTAGCAAGTAGAGTCTTACCAGTACCTGGAGGCCCTACCATTAAAACACCTCTTGGTATTTTTCCACCTAGTTTTTGAAATTTAGTTGGGTCTCTTAAAAAATCTACAAGCTCTTGGACATCTTGTTTTGCCTCTTCGCATCCAGCAACATCCTTAAAATTAGTTTTTACTTTACCACCTTCCATGAGCTTAGCTTTACTTTTTCCAAATGACATTGGGCCGCCTTTACCAGACATGCCACCTTGCATTTGTCTCATAAAAAAGAAAAATATAGCTAACAACAATATGATTGGAAAAGCTCCTACAAGAAGCTGAGACCATATAGATGGTTGTTCTATTTTTTCATATACAGCAATTACTCCATTATCTTCAATAGCCCTATCAACTGCCTCGTCTTTCTTAAATATAGGGTGAGTTGTCTCATATTTTGATCCATCTAACCTATCACCGACAATGGTCATTTGATCACCTTTATAGACAACTTTAGCAATTCTATCTGAAAGAATTTCTTCTTTAAATTGACTATAGCTAATTTGCTCTCTTACATTAGAATTTTCAATATTATTGAAAACAAATATTAAAAAAGATCCTAATATCACCCATACAAATAAATTTCTAAATACGCTATTCATCATTTTTTCTTTGCTCCATACAAATATATTTCTGCCGATTGTTTCTTAGATGCGGCAGGCTTGAAGGTTTGGACAATGCTAAAGAGCTTTTCCATTTCCTTCCTAAAACCCTTTAAATTATTGTTTTGAAAGGTTTTTATAATAAATTTACCATTGTTGTTATCTGTATATTTATGAGCTGCTTTAAGAGTAAGAAGATTTAACTCATAGATATTTTCAATATCAACTGCGTTTATACCTGTAATGTTTGGGGCTATGTCTGAAATTACAAGATTAAATTTTTCTTTTAATGAATTTATTTCAGGTATGTCATCAATTAATTCGATACTATTTTGAAAAAATGAAACTCCTTCTATATCATCCATTTGCAATATATCTAGGGCAAAAATTTTAGAATTTGGAAGTTTAGATTTTAAGTAATGGGACCAGCCGCCTGGAGCAGAACCAATATCGAGGATTTTATGAGCAGAATTAAAAGAATTTGTTTTTAAGAGAATCTCTTCTAATTTATATACTGCTCTTGTTTTGTAGCCTTCCTGCTTAGCTTTTAATGCCCATTTGTCAGCATGCATTACAAATGCTGAACAGATATAACTTCATAATTTAAAGTCTTAGATGGTGTGGTAATTGTGATCTCATCATCTACATTTTTACCAATTAAGCCTTTAGCTATCGGAGTATCTATAGAAATTTTTCCTTCGTCTGGATCAGATTCAAGATTACCAACAATTTTATATGTTATCTCCTCATCCTTGTCTATGTCATAAAGCGTTACAGTTGAACCAAAAACAACTCTTCCTGTTTCAGGAATGCTTAAGACATCAATTACCTGAGCGCTGGCTAGTGCGCTTTCAATCTCATTAATTTTTGATTCAATAAGGCCTTGAAGTTCTTTTGCAGCATGATATTCAGCATTTTCTTTAAGATCTCCATGAGCCCTTGCTTCAGCGATAGCTTCTGAAATCTTTGGTCTTTGAACAAACTTCAAATCAGCAAGTCTCTCTTTAATAGCTACTTCGCCTTCTTTTGTTATAGGAGTAGTACTCATGAAAATATTATAGCAAGATAATTAAAAACTAATTAATTTCTTGAAGAGGCCTATACATCCAGTCTTCTTGATTGGTTTTTAAAGCCTCCATTACAGCAAAAGCTCCAAACATTGTTGTAGTGCAAAAAGTTTTACTTCGAAGAGCTGATTGCCTTATCGATGATGAGTTTTCTATTGATTGTTTGCCCTCTGTAGTGTTAATTACTATGTCAATATCATTATTTAATAAATAGTCAACGGTATGAGGCCTGCCTTCATTAACTTTGTTAATCCTTTTAACTTCGTGGCCTAATTTATTAATATAATCAGCAGTTCCACCAGTAGCTAGGATTTTAAAATTATTATCAACAATAAGGGGAATTAGTTCATTAAGATATTTTTTATCTGAATCTTTAACACTAATAAAAACTTGACCCCCAATTGGAATAGTCTTGTTAGCTCCCTTTTGAGCTTTTGCATAAGCTTCTCCAAAATTTCTACCTATTCCCATGACTTCTCCAGTTGATTTCATTTCAGGACCAAGTATAGGATCAACTAATGGAAATTTATCAAAAGGCAAGACCGCTTCTTTAACAAAAAACAAGCCTTCAGGAAGGTCGGCAGAAAATTTCTGTTCTTTTAAAGATTTTCCAATCATTGCTTTTGATGCAGCCTTAACAAGCGAATGGCCAATTGCTTTTGAAATAAATGGGACTGTTCTAGACGCTCTAGGGTTTACTTCTATTATAAATATCTCATTATCTTTAATAGCAAACTGAATGTTCATTAATCCTATGACATTTAGTTCTTTTGCTATATTTTTTGCTTGGTTACTAATACTCTCTTGGATTTCTTTACTAAGACTATAAGGAGGAAGGGAGCAACCCGAATCACCTGAATGTATACCAGCTTGTTCTATGTGTTGAAGAATTCCGCCTACTTCTATTGAATCTCCGTCAGAAACAACATCAACATCAACCTCTATTGCATCAGTAAGATATCGATCCAAAAGGACGGGCTTGCTATTTGAGACTTCAACGGCATCACTTAAATATGAATCTAATTCTTTGACATTATGGACAAGCTGCATTGCTCTTCCCCCAAGAACATAAGAAGGTCTAACAACTAATGGGAAACCAATTATCTTAGATGCCTCTAATGCTTCTAATTTATTTTTGACAGTAGCGTTCTTTGGTTGTTTGAGTTTAAGTTTCTCAATCAACCCCTGAAATCTTTCTCTGTCCTCAGATCTGTCAATTGCATCAACATCAGTCCCTAATATTTTAATACCTCTTTCAGAAAGAGTATTTGCAAGCTTCAAAGGAGTTTGTCCTCCGAACTGAATAATGACTCCATCTGGAGACTCTATATCGATTATATCTAATATTTTTTCGGATGTTATAGGCTCAAAATAAAGCCTATTTGATACATCAAAGTCAGTAGAAACTGTTTCAGGATTACAATTAACCATAATAGATTCATAACCTTCTTCTTGCATTGCTAAAGAAGCATGAACACAACAATAATCAAATTCGATTCCTTGGCCAATTCTATTTGGACCGCTGCCTAGAACCATAATTTTTTTCTCTTCGGTTGGTTTGCTTTCGCATACATCTCCATAGGTAGAATACATATAGCATGTTGAGGTGGCAAATTCAGCAGCACAAGTATCCACCCTTTTAAAAACAGGATGAATATTTAAAGATTTTCTTGTTTCTCTTATTTTATTTTCTGAATTGTTAGTTAAAAAACCCAATCTTGAATCAGAAAAGCCTTTAGATTTTAAGTTTAATAATTCTTCTTTTGAGATTGATGAAATATTGATATTAATCAAAGATTTTTCTATATTTACTATTTCATCAATCTGATCCAGGAACCAGTAATCAATTTTAGTAAGTTCATAAATTCTTTCCTTACTCCAACCTTTTCTGAGTGCATCGGTAACATAAAATATTCTTCCAGGTCCAGGAAATGATAATTGATATTTTAATTCCTCTTCAGCATTTGGGCTCTCAATATCTATAATAGAATTAAATCCATCTAAATCTTCTTCCATACTGCAAATAGCCTTTTGCATAGACTCTTGAAAATTCCCACCTATTGCCATTACTTCTCCAACAGATTTCATTTGAGTAGTTAGCCTTGAATCAGCTTGAGGAAATTTTTCAAATGCAAATTTAGGAATTTTTGTAACAATATAATCAATGCTTGGCTCGAATGATGCAGGTGTTAAGCCTCCAGTAATATCATTTTTAAGTTCATCTAAGGTGTATCCAACAGACAAGAGCGCCGCAACTTTTGCAATTGGAAAACCGGTTGCCTTCGATGCTAAGGCTGAGGACCTGCTAACTCTAGGATTCATTTCAATCACAACCATTTTTCCATTTTTTGGATTTACGGCAAATTGCACATTAGAGCCACCTGTCTCAACACCGATTTCTCTCAAGATTTTAAAAGAGGCGTTTCTCATGATTTGATATTCTTTATCGGTAAGAGTTTGGGCAGGTGCAATAGTTATTGAATCGCCTGTATGAATCCCCATGGGGTCAAGGTTTTCTATTGAACAAATAATTATACAGTTATCATTACAATCTCTAACAACCTCCATCTCATACTCTTTCCAACCAATCAAAGATTCATCTATTAAAAGCTCAGTAGTTGGGGAGAGTTCAAGACCTTTCTCACAAATTTTTTCAAACTCTTCAATATTGTATGCAATTCCACCCCCAGTTCCCCCCATGGTAAAAGAAGGCCTAATAATGCAGGGAAAACCAATTTTAGCCTGAACATTTAAAGCATCTTCCATTGAATGAGCAATACCAGAATTTGGAGTTTCTATACCAATACCTTTCATAGTTTTATCAAATAACTCTCTATCCTCAGCTTTATCTATAGCTTGTTTATTAGCACCTATTAAAATCACATCATGCTTCTCAAGAACACCCTCTCTTGCAAGAGATAAAGCAGTATTTAAAGCAGTTTGGCCTCCCATTGTCGGAAGTATTGCATCGGGTTTTTCTTTTTCTATTATTTTTTCTACTGATTTCCAATGAATTGGTTCAATGTAAGTTGCATCAGCCATTAAAGGATCAGTCATAATGGTTGCTGGATTGGAATTAACTAGTATCACTCTAAAGCCCTCCTCTTTTAGAGCTTTACAGGCCTGGGCTCCAGAGTAATCAAATTCACAGGCTTGACCTATAATTATTGGCCCAGCACCAATAATTAATATTGATGAAATATCCTTACGTCTTGGCATATGTTTCTACCATCATTTTAAATTTATTAAAAAGTATTTGTATTTCTTGCGGTCCTGGACTAGCTTCTGGATGACCCTGAAAACCAAAAGCTGGAGTATCTGTAAGCTCTATGCCTTGAAGAGAATTATCAAATAGTGATATATGAGTTGTCTTGATATTTTTTGGTAATGTATCTACATCTACCGCAAAACCATGATTCTGGCTAGTAATATAAACTTCGCCTGACTTAATATCTTGGACAGGATGATTTGCTCCATGATGGCCAAATTTCATTTTATATGTTTTTGCACCTGCTGCTATGGACAAGAGCTGGTGTCCAAGGCATATACCAAAAATAGGAATGCCCGCTTTGAGAAATAACTTTATATTCTCAATAGCATAATTGCATGGCTCAGGATCCCCAGGGCCATTTGATAAAAAAATCCCATTTGGTGATTTCTTCATAACATCTTCATAAGAGGTTTTAGCATGAACCACATTAACTTTTCCAACTGACTCTGTTAAAAGTCTGAGGATATTTTTCTTAATCCCAAAATCATAAGCAACAATATTTAAATTTTTATCAGTCTCATAATATTCAGGCCATGTCCCTTCTATCCATCCATAGCTATCTTTTGTGGTTACTTCCTTAGCCAAGTCCATGCCCTTCAGACCACCAAAATCTTTTGCTCTTTTTATGGCATTTTCTGGAGTAATCTCTTCAAGTGAAGCAATACAGCATCCCATAGACCCATTTTCTCTTATATGCGATGTTAGATTTCTAGTATCAATATCAGAAATAGCAATCGATTTATTTTTAGTTAAGAAATCCTCAAGTGATTCTGAGCTCCTCCAATTAGATGGCCTTGAGCAGAAATTTTTAACTACTATTCCGCTAGCATGGATTTTTTCAGATTCAAAGTCCTCAACATTTATACCAGTATTTCCAATGTGCGGATGAGTAAAAGTTATTATTTGTTTTTTATACGACGGGTCGGTAATTATTTCTTGATACCCTGTCATCGAAGTGTTGAATACAACTTCTCCGACATGCACAGTTTTAGCTCCATGGCCATTACCATAAAAAATAGTTCCATCTTCAAGTGCCAATATTGATTTAAAAGGCACTATAATAGCCCTCTGACATGATTATAAGAAAAAGTGAAAGGGAATCTGTTAAAAGATTTTTCGAATTTTAATGGGCTAAAATTACAAGCTAGCATTAAAATTGTACTTTATAGATTAACTAACTTTATGTCTATATTTTTGTGAAAAAAAAATGAAAATTTCAATAAAAAATAAAGAAGATATTAAAAAAATGCGCATAGCTGGAAAACTTGCAGCTGAAGTCCTTGAGATAATAACCCCTCATGTTGTTCCAGGTATATCCACTGGTGAGCTTGACGATATTTGTTACGATTATATAACCCAAGTTCAAAAATCAATTCCAGCAAATGTCGGTTACAGAGGCTATGAAAAAACTATTTGCTCAAGTGTTAACCAAGTTATATGTCATGGCATACCAAGTAAAAATAAAATCTTAAAGAATGGTGATATTTTAAATATAGATGTAACTGTTCTAAAAGATGGTTGGCATGGAGATACATCAAAAATGTTTTTAGTGGGCAAATGTCAGCCTCATAACGAAAGATTGGTAAGGGTTACTCAAGAATGTTTATACAAAGCTATCGAAATTGTTAAACCTGGAACTTATTTAGGTGACATTGGTCATGTAATACAAAAACATGCTGAAGATAATTATTATTCAGTTGTTGAAGACTATTGTGGACACGGAATTGGCACTGTTTACCACGAAGAACCTCAAGTACTTCACTATGGCGTTCCTAATACTGGTATTCAATTAAAAGAAGGAATGTGTTTTACGATTGAGCCTATGATTAATCAAGGTTCAAAGCACACTAAGTCTCTGAGCGATGGTTGGACAGTCGAAACAAAAGACGGAAGAAATTCTGCTCAGTGGGAACACACTCTTGCGGTAACAAGCAATGGCGTTGAAGTACTAACAAAAAGATCTGAAGAAGATCTATGAATGAAAAGATATCTGATTTAAATAGTAAGTTCTGGGACGATTTTTCATCGTTATACAAAAAAAATAAAGGTACTAATTCGTACTTATACAAAACATCAAATGGAATTGAAAAAACAATTACCAAGATGTTTAAAAATTATGGCTTGGAGGAAGAGTATTCAATTTTTGCAATTGGCGGTTTTGGGAAAAAAGAAATGTTCCCTTCATCAGATATAGATATATCTATTATTAAAAATAATAAAAATATAAAAAAAGAAGCTGATCTCGAAAAATTTATAGCAAGTTTATGGGATCTTGGATGGAAAATTGGTTGTTCAGTTAGGTCATTATCTGAATTAAAAAATATATTAAGAAAAGATGCAAAAGAGCTTACGTCATACTTTAGCTTAAGGCCATTGATATCAAATAAAAATATTGAAGCTAGAGTAAATAAAATTACCCAAAGTGCTTGGAATAAAAATGCATACTTTAAGGCAAAGATTATTGAACAACAAGAAAGGTATTATTCATTTGATTCTTCTGCCTTCAATCTTGAACCAGACCTTAAGGAATCCCCTGGAACAATGAGAGATTTCCAAAATGCTGAGTGGATTTTAAATTATTGTTTGGGCTTGGATTGTGAAGAAAAAATTAAAGCGTCTGATATATTCCATTCTAGTTATTTTGAAGCAAGAAAATCATACGAGTTTATAAAAACAATAAGGTATGCAACAAACTTAGCAACTAAAAATAAAAATAGGTTAAATTTTGAGTCTCAGATTGATATAGCTAAGAAAGCAATAAAGAAAAATTTAAGCGAAAAAGATAAGGTTGAAACATTGATGCAAAAATTTTTCTTCCAGGTGCAAACAATTACAAGTTTCAATCAATTAGTTGAACAGGTCTACGCAGAAAGCAGAATTATTGGCATCAAGAAAAAGAAAGGTAATTTTTTTTATAAAGGTAATCAAATTGGTATATTGGAAACCGATATTAAAAATAATAGAGAAATTCTACTAGATATATTTATTGAATTAGGAAAAAATAATAAGGTAAATCAAATTCACTCTGAATCAATAAATACTCTTAAAAAGTCTAGTTCTTTGATTGATAATGAATTTAGGTCTTGCCCTTCTAATTCGAGTAAGTTTCTTAAAATTTTAAGATCAAAATATCATCTATCATCAATTTTAAAGCTAATGAAAATGACGGGTATATTGCAAAAATATATTCCTGAATTTGATGAGGTGATAGGTCAAATGCAGTTTGATCTATTTCATATATACACTGTTGATGAGCACACATTAAAAGTAGTAAGAAATATGCGTCAGATGAAGATAAAGGAGTATGATGAATTTTTACTAGAGAATGAATTAATAAAAAAAATACCAAAAGTGGAGCTTTTATATATCGCTGGTCTTTTTCATGATTTGGGGAAAGGTAAAGGTGGAAATCACTCTGAAATTGGAGCAAAGACAAGTATGGATTTTGCAAAAAGATTAGGTTTATCAGTTGCAGATTCTGAGCTCATTTCATGGCTGGTACTTAATCATTTAAAAATGTCATCTATATCTCAAAGAAAGGACATAAGTGATCCTAAAACAATTAATGAATTTGCTGAAATCGTGCTTAATACAGAGAGGTTGGATTATTTATACCTCCTCACAATTAATGATATAAGATCGACTAATCCAAAATTATGGAATGCATGGAAGCATGGTCTTTTAAGAGATTTGTTTTTATCAACCAGATCATATTTAAATAAAGAACCTGTAAAAACTTCTAGAGAGATTTCATCTGATAGAAAGAACTCTATATATAAATTACTAGAAGGTAATGAACTCACATATCTTAAAAGTGTATGGGGGAACTTTGATGATTCTTACTTTAATAAGCACTTGTCTGATAGCTTAAAATGGCAAAGCGATTTGATTTTGTCTAAGCCTCATGATGGGATAAAAGTTGCATGCAGAAAATGTTTTGATAACCTCCTCGAGATTTTTATTAAAGTAGATAACTCTGATGGTCTGTTTTTAAAAATAGTAAAAATTCTTGATAGTGTGGGGCTAGAAATTGTTGATGCAAGTATTTATACAAGCAAGGATAATTTAATGGCCATGAATACCTTTGTGACAAAATTTCATTCTCATGACAACCCGTTACTGAAAAGTGAAATAGGAGATATCAAAAGTAAAATTATTAAAAACTTTAAAAAATTCACTCCATCTAAGCGAGTTAGAAAAAAACTTGAAAATAAAGCTTTCAAAAATAAAGTCAAAATAAGTAATATTGAAGACACAGATAATAAAAAAAATCATTTGACGATTGAGGCATTTGACTCTCCTGGCATATTAATAAAAATTGCCGAAATCTTTTATAAAAATAATGTTTCAATCCAATCAGCTAGAATTAACACCCTTGGTGAAAAAGTTGAGGATACCTTTGAAATAAAAGATATTACAATTTCAAGTGTTTCCAAAAAGAAAATTGAAAAAATATCTAATGCTTTAGAGGAAATTATTTAATTATGTGTTTATGCACTTTATAATCAACGCATGAAAATTAAGGCAAAGGGTTTTGGATCTCTTTCGAGAAGTGGAATGCTTCTTGATGTGCATTTCTATTCAATAAAATCTGATAGGTTTGATTTTCATTTAGAAATTAATAAACCTGAAAATAAAAAAATAATAGAGATTGAATGGGATGAAGGCGAACTACAAGGACCTATTAAATCTACTGAATCTGCATATCTAAAGTTACATTTAATATCACATAAGTTCTTTAAGCCAAATACACTTAACTTAGATGGTTTGTTTGAAATTTTACCTAATGTTGCTTGGACTAATGTTGGCCCAATTGCAATTGAAGATATCGATGCTGCAATCACAAACTCAAAGTTAAATTCAGATAACCATATATATATTCGTTCTTTAGATAAATTTCCAGCATTAACTGACTATATTGTTCCAAAGAATGTAAGAATTGCAGATGCAAGTAGAGTTAGACTCGGAGCCTATCTTTCAGAAGGAACAACAGTTATGCATGAAGGCTTCGTAAATTTTAATGCTGGCACCTTGGGCAATGCAATGATTGAAGGCAGAATCTCAGCTGGTGTTGTTGTTGGGAATAATTCTGATCTTGGAGGCGGTTGCAGCACAATGGGCACCCTTTCTGGTGGCAATGATGTAAAGATTTCTCTTGGAGAGAATTGTCTACTTGGTGCAAACTCAGGTCTTGGAATACCACTGGGTGACAATTG
>Ga0315330_10000683_pt1 | contig 21758 bp, 24 predicted proteins | sample M140m34915metaG_FD_203453 | JGI IMG/M metagenome (GOLD analysis project Ga0315330, IMG submission 203453) | Ammonia-oxidizing marine archaeal communities from Monterey Bay, California, United States - M1 40m 34915 | ecosystem: Environmental > Aquatic > Marine > Intertidal zone | place: USA...
TGATGGTTTGGATGTCTTTGGGTCAACTATTGATAATTTACAAATGTAAATCGGTTTTTCAATACTTTCAATACCACCTTTAGAGGTGGCAGATTGCTTATTGTGTTTTTTTACAACATTTACGCCTTCTACAACTACTTTATCTTTTTCTTTATTTAGTGAGGATTTTAATACCTTTAGTACTTTACCAGTCTTTCCTCTATCTTTTCCTGATAAAACAAAAACATTGTCACCTTTTTTTATCTTACTAGCCATTATAATACCTCTGGAGCTAATGATATTATTTTCATATATTTTTTTGCTCTTAGTTCTCTGGTAACTGGACCGAAGATTCTTGTGCCTAGTGGTTCTCCATTATTATTAATTATCACTGCCGCATTTTTATCGAATCTAATTGATGAGCCGTCTGATCTATAAACTTCTTTTGCTGTTCTAACTATAACTGCTTTATGAATATCTCCTTTTTTAACTTTTCCTCTAGGTATTGCATCTTTAACTGTAACAACAATTACATCTCCTACCGATGCAAATCTTCTTTTTGAACCACCCAGAACTTTGATACATTGTATCTTTTTTGCGCCTGAATTGTCTGCTACATTTAATGTTGACTGCATTTGTATCATCTTTTTTCCTTAATTATATGGCTATCCACTTCTTAGTTTTCGATATTGGTTTATTTTCCTGAATAGAGACGTTTTCTCCAACCTTGAACTTATTTGCTTCATCGTGAACAGAATATTTTTTTGTTTTATTAATATATTTCTTATAAATTGGATGCATTACTTTTCTTTTTACTAAGACTGTTATTGTTTTATCTGCTTTATCAGATACTACTACACCTTTTAAAATTCTTTTTGGCATATACTATTCCTTAACCTTTAAGTTACTGATTGCTGTTTTAATTCTGGCAATCTGCCTTCTAACCACTCTAACTCTAGCAGTTTTCTCAAGTTGGCCAGATGATTTTTGAAATCTTAGATTCAAAGATTCTTTTCTTAACTCTCCCAATTTTGATTTTAGATCATTTGTATTTGATTTAAGTAAATCTGAGTATTTTTCCATTATGCACCTAACCTAGTAACGAACTTAGTTTTAATTGGTAACTTAGCAGAGGCAAGTTCGAAAGCTTCCGCAGCAAGGCTTTTTGATACACCGTCTATTTCAAAAATTATTTTTCCTGGTCTTACCTTCGCAGCCCAAAACTCGACCGCACCTTTTCCCTTACCTTGTCTAACTTCTGCAGGTTTTTTTGAAACAGGAACATCAGGAAATATTCTAATCCATACCCGGCCTGATCTTTTAAGATGTCTTGAAATACATCTACGTGCAGATTCAATTTGTCTTGAAGTTATTCTTTCAGGAGTAAGAGCTTTCAATCCATAGGAACCAAAATTTAAAAAGTTACCACCTTTAGAAACTCCGTGCATCCTTCCTTTAAATTGTTTTCTGTACTTTGGCTTTTTTGGTTGTAACATTTTATTTCTCTATATTTCCTAATTCTTTTTCAGCTTTTTTATCACTAGATTCAGGTAAATCAATATCTCTTTCAAATTTCTCACCTTTAAAAATCCAAACCTTAACTCCACAAATTCCATATGTTGTATTGGCCCTAGAGACGCCATAGTCTACATCAGCTCTAAGTGTATGAAGTGGAACTCTCCCTTCTCTATACCATTCTGTTCGAGCAATCTCAGCGCCTCCCAACCTTCCGCTACAATTAACTCTTATTCCACCAGCACCAAGTCTCATCGCAGACTGGACAGCTCTTTTCATAGCTCTTCTAAATGCAACTCTTTTTTCTAACTGTTGTGCAATATTATCTGCTACGAGTTGAGAGTCTAGTTCAGGCTTTTTAACTTCAACGATATTAATATTTACATCTCCACTAATCATTTTATTAATTTTCTTTTTAAGCTTTTCAATATCTGAACCCTTTTTACCTATTATAACTCCAGGCCTTGATGTATGTAATGTAATATTTGCGAGTTTTGCAGGACGTTCAATTATTATTTTTGATATACCAGCGGATGAAAGATTTTTCATCAAAAATTTTCTTAAATTAATATCCTCTTGAAGTAGCTTTGAGTACTCTTTCTCTGAATACCACTTTGATTCCCAAGATTTAATAATACCTAATCTTAAACCAATTGGATTAGTTTTTTGTCCCATTCTCTACCTTCTCTTCTTTGTTATTATTTTTTTCATCAGTTTTTTTAACAAGATCTGATTTTTCTTCAAGTTCAATTTTTATTCTAGAAAATGGTTTAAGTATTTTACCAGCTCTACCTCTTGCTCTTGGCCTAAACCTTTTTAAAACCATAGACTTTCCTACTGTTGCCTCTTTAACATAAAGCTTATCTATATCCAGTTCATGGTTATTCTCAGCATTTGATATTGCAGATTTTAAAATTTTCAAAACAATATTTGATATTCTTCTTTTTGAAAATAAAAGGCTGTTGACTGCATTCTCTACAGTCATACCTCGAATAGTCTTCAAGACAAGATTAGCTTTTTGTGGGCTGGACTTTATTGATTTACCAATTGCCCTTGCTGTATTATTATTTAAATCTTTATCTGCCATTAATCACCTTATTTTGTTTTTTTGTCAGCATTATGTCCTTTGTAGGTTCTGGTAGGAGAAAATTCTCCAAACTTATGACCAACCATATTTTCATTAACAGTTACAGGAATATGCTTTTTACCATTATGAACTCCAAATGTTAAGCCTACAAATTCTGGAAGAATTGTTGATCTTCTTGACCAAGTTTTTATAACATCGTTTCTACCTGAGTTTTTAACTGCTTCTGCCTTTTTTACAAGGTAAATGTCTACAAAAGGTCCTTTCCATATTGATCTAGTCATACAAACTCCTACTTCTTTTTCCTATTTTTAAGAATATACTTATCAGTTCTTTTGTTATTTCTAGTTTTTTTACCTTTTGCTGAGAAACCTTTTCTTGAAACTGGACTTCGTCCACCGGATGTTCTACCCTCACCTCCTCCATGGGGATGATCAACTGGGTTCATAGCAACTCCTCGAACAACTGGTCTAACTCCTAGCCATCTTTTTCTACCTGCTTTACCGAGCTTGATATTCTTTTTATCTTGATTAGAAACCATACCAATTGTAGCTCTACATTCAACTCTTACTAATCTGATTTCACCTGAAGCTAGTTTTAGTTGAGCATATTCTGAATCTTTACCAACAATTTGACAATAAGTTCCTGCTGATCTACTGAGCTGACCTCCTTTTCCTGGTTTCATCTCAATATTATGGACCAAGGTGTCTGTTGGAATATTTTTAAGTGGTAGGCAATTGCCTGCTTTTATCTCCGCTGAATTTGACGAAATTACCTTATCACCAATACTTAAATCCTGTGGACATATTATATAAGAAAGCTGATTATCTTCATATTTAATAAGAGCTATAAATGCACTTCTGTTTGGATCATATTCTATTCTTTCAACTTTAGCGGTCAAATCAAGAATATTTCTCTTAAAATCAATGATTCTATATTTTCTTTTATGTCCACCGCCTTGTTTTCTTGAAGTCAAATGTCCGTAATTATTTCGACCACCACTTTTGGTGAGACCCTTTGTTAACTTTTTAACAGGTTTTCCTTTATGAAGTTTTTCTTTTCCTACGAGAACTAAACCTCTTTGACCTGGTGTTATTGGTTTAAACTGTTTTAATGACATATTTATTTTACCTCAACCGATGTATCGATAGTATTACCTTCGGCTAGCTTAACGAATGCTTTTTTAAAGTTAGCCCTTTTTCCTGGTCTATTTCTAAATTTTTTTACTTTTCCTTCTTGATTAAGAGTATTTACAGATAAAACCTTTACATTAAATAACTTTTCAATAGCCTGTTTGATCTCAGATTTATTAGATTTTGGAGAAACCTTAAAAACATAATAATTGTACTGCGAGACTAGAGTTGATTTTTCAGATATCAATGGGTTTCTAATTATTTCAAAAATTTTTTCAGAAGAAACAGTTGTCATTTTTCAAACCTTTCTGAAATACCGCCAATAGCATTTTCTGAAAAAACAAGAAAATCTCTCTTCAGAATATCATATACGTTGATCCCAGCTAAAGGAAGGATATCAATTTTTGGAACATTTTTTGAAGCCATAAAAAAATTGCTATCAATCTTGTCTTTTTCAATGAATAAAGCTGAGTCGAGTTTAAGTGATGACATCTTTTCCCTGAATGTGCTTGTCTTGGGTTTTGACATTTTTAACTCACTGATTATTTTAAACTTACCATCTTTAATTTTTTTCGATATTGCCATTTTCAATGCGAGTTGCTTGATTTTTTTTGGTAATTTATGTGCATGAGATCTAACTTGAGGGCCAAATATCACTGCCCCACCTCTCATTTGTGGGGATCTTTTACTTCCTTGCCTAGCACTTCCTGTTCCTTTTTGCTTAAATGGCTTTTTTGTTGTCCCTGATATCTCAGATATTCCTTTAGTTTTATGATTACCTGATCTTTTCTTGGATAACTGATACCTTACCATTCTATGTATGATTTCTTCTTTCATCTCCAAACCAAATATATCTTTGTTAAGATTCATGTCTTTGATTTTTTTATTATCTAGAGAGTTAACTTCGCACTTCATTTCGAGTCACCTTCTGATTTATCATTATCCGTCACTGATCCACTATCTTCATTAGAGGGGTTTGATTTTTTTTCAGGTTTACTATCTCCGGCAAGACTATTTTCCTTGGTAGTGTCTTCTGCCTTCTCTTGAGGCGCTTGTTGTTGTTCTTTGTCACTCACGCTCTCTATTTCATTTTTAGTTTCTTTTTGTTCAGAAACTGGATTGGTGTCTTCAGCTTTAATTTCTACCTTTGGTTGCTCTTCATTAGCATTAGTGCTTTCAGTAGAAATTTTAATATCTTGATTTTTTTTTACTGAATCAACAACTTTCACAATACATCCTTTATGTCCTGGCACAGCACCCTTAACTACTAACAAATTATTATCAGTATCAATTTTTAAAATTTGAAGGTTTTGAATAGTTGTTTTTTTGTTACCAAGTCTTCCAGCCATTTTCTTTCCTTTAAAAACCTTACCTGGATCTTGGCATTGACCAGTTGAACCATGAGACCTGTGTGATATAGAAACACCATGAGTGGCTCGGTTACCTGCAAAGTTGTGCCTTTTCATACCACCGGCAAAACCTTTTCCAATAGAGTTGGCAGAAACATCTATAAATTGTCCCTCCATAAAGTTTTTTACACCGACTTCGTCCCCTACTTTAAAATTATCAATTGATTCGACTCTAAATTCTTTGGACTTAGAGAAAGAATCGAGTTTATTTTTTTTTGTGAATTGTTTAAAGGGCTTATTTTGATTCTTACATGAACCATGAGAAACGGTGATTGATTTATAACCATTTTTATCTTCACTTTGGATACCAACAACTCTACTGTTTGTTACCTTCAGCAATGTAACTGGGTGGTTAATACTTTTGTCATCGTAAAACCTACTCATCCCAATTTTTTCTGCTAAAATTCCAACTCTCATAAGATTTTCCTAAAGTTTGATCTCTATATCGACTCCAGCCGCCAACTCTAGTTTTTGAAGTGCATCAACTGTTTGAGGAGTCCATTCTGTTATATCCATCATTCTTTTATGAGTTCTCATTTCAAGTTGATCTCTGGATTTCTTATCAACGTGAGGAGATTTAAGAACCGTAAACTTCTCAATAATAGTAGGTAGAGGGATTGGGCCTTTAACATTAGCCCCAGTTCTTTTGGCAGTATTAACAATCTCTAAGGTTGTTTGATCGAGTACTCTGTGATCAAATGCCTTGAGTCTTATTCGTATATTTTGGTTTGCCATTACTCTACCTAATTTAAAATTAATTACTCAACAATTTCAGAAACAACACCGGCTCCAACGGTTCTTCCACCTTCTCTTATAGCAAACTTAAGACCTTTATCCATTGCAATAGGAGTTAGAAGTTCTACCGTTACTGAAACGTTATCACCTGGCATAACCATTTCTGTTCCAGATGGAAGCTCAATGGTTCCAGTCACATCAGTTGTTCTAAAGTAAAACTGTGGTCTATAATTTTTAAAGAATGGGGTGTGCCTTCCACCTTCATCTTTATTCAAAACATAGGCCTCAGCCTTAAACTTTTTATGAGGCTTGATAGATCCTGGTTTAGCAAGAACTTGTCCTCTTTCAACTTCCTCTCTTTTTGTGCCTCTTAATAGCACACCAACATTATCACCAGCTTCTCCTCTATCTAGTAATTTTCTAAACATCTCCACACCAGTACATACGGTTTTAGATGTATCTTTAATACCAAGTATCTCGATTTCATCGTTAACATTAACAACTCCTCTTTCAACCCTACCTGTAACAACTGTACCTCTTCCAGATATTGAAAAAACATCTTCGATTGGCATTAAGAAATCTAAATCAAGAGGACGGGTAGGTTGTGGTATGTGCTCATCAACTTTAGACATAAGTTCCAAAATTGCTTTTTTTCCAGTTTCTTCGTTTGTATTTTCAATAGCTGCTAATGCAGAACCTTTAACTATTGGAATATTATCACCATCAAACTCATATTTTGATAATAGTTCTCTAATTTCCATTTCAACTAAATCAAGAAGTTCAGGGTCATCGACCTGGTCAACTTTATTCATAAATACAACGATCGAAGGAACACCAACCTGTCTAGCAAGCAGGATATGCTCTTTAGTCTGAGGCATTGGGCCGTCAGCTGCAGAAACAACCAGGATTGCTCCATCCATTTGAGCAGCACCCGTAATCATATTTTTAACATAATCTGCGTGCCCTGGACAATCAACGTGAGCGTAATGTCTTTTTTCAGTCTGATACTCAACATGAGCGGTAGATATTGTTATACCCCTCTCCTTTTCCTCAGGTGCTTTATCAATTTGTGCATAATCCATTGCGGTGGCTCCACCAGTTTCTGCTAAAACTTTTGTGATTGCTGCAGTAAGTGTTGTTTTACCGTGATCAACATGACCAATTGTACCTATGTTACAATGTGGTTTACTTCTATCAAATTTTTCTTTACCCATTTTTTTACTCCTTAATTAATTAACCAGAAACTTTTTCCTTAACCTCTTCAGCTACATTTTGAGGAACTTGCTCGTAGTGATCAAAGGTCATAGTATAACTTGCTCTACCCTGGCTCATAGAACGTAAATTATTAACATATCCAAACATGTTCGCTAGAGGCACCATACTATTAACTACATGATTAACACCTCTTTGCTCCATACCTGAAACTTGTCCTCTTCTAGAATTTAAATCTCCAATAATATCTCCCATATATTCTTCAGGAGTAACTACTTCAACTTTCATCATTGGTTCAAGAAGAACAGCTCCAGCTTTTGACATTGCTTCTCTAAAGGCTGCTCTAGATGCAATTTCAAATGCCATTACACTTGAATCAACATCGTGAAACGCTCCATCGACTAGTGTGCATTTAAAATCAATAACCGGAAAACCAGCAAGAAAGCCTGTTTCTGTAGATGAATTAATACCCTTTTCCACACCTGGAATATATTCTCTCGGAACACGGCCTCCAACAATTTTGCTTTCAAACTTTACTCCAGAACCCTTTTCAAGAGGTTCAAACTCTAAAACAACTTTAGCAAACTGACCAGCACCACCAGATTGTTTCTTGTGCGTATAATCAATTGAGGCCTGCTTTGTAATAGTTTCTCTGTATGCGACTTGAGGAGCACCAACAGTTGCATCAACTTTAAATTCTCTTTGCATTCTATCAACCAAGATCTCAAGATGGAGCTCACCCATGCCTTTCATGACTGTTTGACCAGACTCATGGTCAACACTTACTTTAAAAGAAGGATCCTCAGCTGCCAATCTTTGAAGTGCTACACCCATTTTTTCTTGATCAGCTTTAGTTTTAGGTTCCACGGCGACTTCGATAACAGGATCTGGAAACTCCATTCTTTCTAAAATAACTGCGTCTTCTGGGTGACATAAGGTGTCGCCAGTAGTTGTATCCTTGAGTCCTGCAACTGCAATTATATCTCCCGCATATGCAGTTTTTATATCTTCACGCGAGTTCGAATGCATTTGAAGCATTCTACCAAATCTTTCTTTCTTATCTTTAACAGAATTTAGAACTGATGAACCTACCTCGATTTTACCAGAATAAATCCTCATAAATGTTAGTGAACCAACAAAAGGATCATTCATGATTTTGAAAGCTAATGCGGAAAAAGGCTCACTATCTGAACTTTCTCTTTTTATCTGAACCTCTTCATCTCTATACTTTACACCATTTATTGCAGGGACTTCCAAAGGCGATGGTAAAAAGTCAACAACAGCATCAAGCATTGGTTGAACTCCTTTGTTCTTAAAAGCACTTCCACAAAGAACAGGAACAAACTTGCTCTCAATCGTACCTTTTCTAATTAAAGACTTTAAAACATCCTCTGATGGAGATTCTCCTTCTAGATATTTTTCCATTACATTATCATCCATTTCAACCACTGACTCTAGCAAGCTTTCTCTATATTTTTCAGCTTTTTCTTTCATATCATCAGGTATGTCTTCATAAACGAACTTGGCACCCAATGACTCTTCTTGCCAAACGGTCGCTTTCATTGTTACTAAATCAATTAGACCTTTAAAATCGGCTTCGGAACCTAATGGAAGTTGTATTACTAATGGTGTAGCACCCAACCTGTCCTTAATCATTTCTACACATCTGTAAAAATCTGCTCCAACCCTATCCATCTTATTAACAAAACACATTCTCGGTACACCGTATTTATCGGCTTGTCTCCAAACTGTTTCAGATTGAGGCTCAACACCGGCAACCGAATCAAAAACACAAACACTTCCGTCCAAGACTCTCAGAGATCTCTCTACTTCTATGGTAAAATCAACGTGTCCAGGTGTATCAATAATATTAATTCTTTTGTCATTCCAGAAACAAGTTGTTGCTGCTGAGGTTATAGTAATGCCTCTTTCTTGCTCTTGTTCCATCCAATCCATTGTGGCCGCTCCGTCATGCACCTCACCAATTTTATGAGAAACACCTGTGTAATAAAGGATTCTTTCCGTAGTAGTAGTTTTACCAGCGTCGATGTGTGCCATGATGCCAATATTTCTATAATTGTTTAAATCTGTTGTTCTATTCACTGCTACCACCTGTAGTGAGCGAATGCTCTGTTTGCTTCAGCCATCTTGTGGGTGTCTTCTTTTTTCTTGACTGACATTCCTTTATTATCATGAGCATCGGTTAGTTCTTGAGCTAGTCTATCAACCATTGATTTCTCATTTCTTTTCCTTGAGGCATCAACAATCCATCTAATTGCAAGTGCTTGTGCTCTCTCATTTCTAATTTCAACTGGTACCTGATAAGTAGCTCCACCAACTCTCCTTGACCTAACTTCTATGCCAGGTTTAACATTATTTAAAGCATTTCTAAATACATCTATTGGACTTTTAAGTTTGAGACGGTTTGCTGCCATTTCCAATGCATCATATACTATTTTTTCAGATTTTGACTTCATGCCATCTATCATCACAATATTGATGAACTTTGACAAAACTCTATCCTTGTAAAGCGTATCAGGTCTTGTCTCTCTTTTTTCAGCTTTTCTTCTTCTAGACATAAATTACCTACTTAGGACGCTTAGCCCCATATTTTGATCTTCTCTGTTTTCTGTCTTTAACACCTTCTGTATCTAATATTCCTCTTAGCACATGATATCGAACCCCTGGAAGATCTTTTACCCTTCCACCTCTTATTAATACAACTGAATGCTCCTGGAGATTATGCCCTTCGCCAGGTATATAACTTGTAACTTCAAAACCATTGGATAACTTCACCCTTGCAACCTTTCTCAAAGCTGAGTTAGGTTTTTTTGGTGTGGTGGTATAAACTCTAGTGCAAACGCCTCTTTTTTGAGGGCAAGCCTCGAGCGCAGGAACCTTGTTTCTCTTCATTTGTTTAGATCTTGGAGATCTAATTAGTTGGTTAATCGTTGGCATACTATCCTCTAAAAGTTTGAAATTGTGTTTGGCAAAGCCACTACCAATTAATTTTTGAATAGTAGTATATCTTAATATACTGTCAACAACTGAATGAAAAAAAATTTAAAAGAAATAACTTTTAAAATCAGGCCTTTTCAGAATTTGCTTTTTCAAGTAGTTCCTTGTCTTTTTTAACTGCTTCCACCTTAACTTGAGACATAAATGAACCTGTTCCACAAGGCACCAAACGACCAACTATTACATTCTCTTTTAGACCTTGGAGACTATCTACTTTTCCTGACACTGAGGCTTCTGTAAGCACTCTTGTGGTTTCCTGGAATGAGGCAGCTGAAACAAAACTATCGGTTTGGAGAGATGCTTTGGTAATACCAAGTAGTACTTTGTAACACTTAGCAGGTATCAAACCCTCTTTAGTTATAGCTGTATTAACTTCTGAAAATTCCTTTTTACTAACTTGCTCTCCAGCGAGGAAAGTTGTGTCACCAGGTTCAGTTATTTCAACTTTTTGCATCATTTGTCTTGTAATTACTTCAATATGCTTATCGTTAATTTTTACACCTTGAAGTCTGTAAACATCCTGTACCTCTTTAGTTAAATAGTCGGACAATGCCTCTATACCTTTAACTCTTAGGATATCATGAGGCACAGGGCTCCCATCAACAAGAATATCTCCAACTTCAACATAATCGCCTTCTTGAACAGAAAGGTGTTTTGTTTTTGAAATTACATATTCTACTGGTTCAACTGAGGCATCATCTGAAACAATAGAAATTTTTCTTTTTGCTTTATAATCTTTGCCAAAAACTATCTTACCTTGTATATCAGCTATTACTGCGTGATCTTTTGGTCTTCTGGCCTCGAAGAGTTCAGCAACTCTTGGTAATCCACCGGTGATATCTTTAGTTTTACTTGATTCTTTGGGTACCCTTGCAATGATATCACCTTCTTTTACTTTTTTTGTATTTGTAACACTAATTATTGCGTCAACAGGTAATTCATAACTAGCTGGACTTCCATTTTCTAGAACAAGTATTTCACCTTTACTTGATTTATCATGAATTTCGATTCTAGGAAGTAAATCCTGATTTTTAGCTTGTTGTTTCCAGTCCATAACAATATTACTTGAAAGTCCTGTAGAGTCGTCAATTATTTGTCTGGTTGTTATACCTTCCTCAATGTCCATAAAAACAAGTGAACCAGTAGCTTGAGCAATTATTGGTAGTGTAAACGGATCCCATTCTGAAATAACATCAGAAACTTTAACCTTATCTCCATCCTTGAAATTTAATTTACATCCAAATGGTATTCTATGCTTAGCTTTTTCTTTATTATTATCATCGAGTATCAAAAGTGAAGCATTTCTAGACATATTAATAGTAGAACCTGAGCTATCGTTTGCTGATTTAAGATTCAAATATTTAACCGTACCTGAAAATTTTGCTTCGATACTGGAAATTTCTGTTCCTCTTTGAGCAGCACCACCAATATGAAATGTTCTCATTGTTAATTGCGTCCCCGGCTCCCCAATAGACTGTGCAGCAATAACACCAACTGCTTCTCCAATATTAACAGGGGTACCCCTAGCTAAATCTCTTCCGTAACATTTTGCACATATACCAAATTCAGCCTCACAAGTAATTGCCGAGCGGACTTTAATCTTTTCAAAATTTGCTTTATCAATTAAAGATAAATGTTCTTCAGAAACTATATCTCCATTTTCTGCAATAGTTGTGTTGGAATCTTTATCCACTATGTCTTCAGCTAGCGTTCTACCTAGAACTCTCTCTGATAGAGGTTCAACAACTTCACCACCATCCACAATGCCCTCTAATGTTATATAATTAGTTGTAAAACAATCATCGACCGTAACAATACAGTCTTGAGCAACGTCAACTAATCTCCTTGTTAAATAACCAGAGTTGGCAGTTTTTAGAGCCGTATCTGCAAGACCTTTTCTTGCTCCGTGGCTGGAGTTGAAATATTCTGCAACTGTTAGACCCTCTTTAAAATTTGACATAATTGGTGTTTCTATAATCTCACCTGATGGTTTGGCCATAAGTCCTCGCATTCCTGAAAGTTGTTTTAGCTGAGCAGCCGAACCCCTTGCCCCTGAATCCGCCATCATATAAACAGAATTGTATTCATTTACTTTATCTTTTTCTTTTGGAACCATAATTTTCATCATTTCATCTGCAACAGAGTCGGAGCACTTTGCCCATGCATCAACCACCTTGTTATATTTTTCACCTTTTGTGATTAAACCCTCTGCGTACTGTTTTTCATATGATTTAACTTTTGACTCAGTTTCATCTAGTAACTTAGTTTTATTATCGGGAATTAATAAATCGTCCTTACCAAAAGAAATACCAGCTTTACAAGCCTCTTTAAAGCCCAGCTCCATAAGTTTATCTGCAAAAATAACCGTCTTTTTTTGACCACAATGTCTATACACTATATCAATCGCGTTACTGATTTCTTTTTTTGTAAGAACTTTATTAATTATATTGAAACTTACCTTAGGATGCCTTGGCAAAATCTCACTTATTAGCATTCGTCCTGGAGTAGTCGATACTGTATCCACAATTGGCTGGAAATTTTCATCAAGCGTTTTATACCTACACTTTATATTGGAATGAAGTGTTACTATTTTTTCATCAATCGCTAAAATAAGTTCATCTAATGAGGAAAAAATCATTCCTTCACCTTTGTCACCAGGACTTATCAAACTCAAATAATATAAACCAAGAATCATATCTTGAGATGGCACAATTATTGGTTTTCCGTTTGCAGGTGAGAGTATATTGTTAGTCGACATCATTAGTACTCTTGCCTCAAGTTGAGCTTCTAAAGATAATGGCACATGAACGGCCATTTGATCACCATCAAAATCCGCATTAAATGCTGTGCAAACAAGTGGGTGTAACTGAATGGCTTTTCCTTCAATTAGCATTGGCTCGAAAGCTTGAATTCCAAGTCTATGAAGCGTTGGAGCTCTATTTAAAAGTACTGGATGCTCTCTAATAACTTCATCAAGAATATCCCATACCTCCGGTCTTTCTTTTTCCACCATTTTCTTTGCGGCTTTTATGGTGGATGCCATATTGTATTTTTCTAACTTTGAGTAAATAAATGGTTTAAATAACTCAATTGCCATTTTTTTTGGAATTCCACACTGATGTAACTTTAACTCAGGTCCCGTAACGATTACCGATCTTCCAGAATAGTCAACTCTTTTACCAAGAAGATTTTGTCTAAACCTACCTTGCTTTCCCTTAAGCATATCTGATAAAGATTTCAATGGCCTCTTGTTAGTTCCAGTAATTACTCTTCCCCTTCTGCCATTATCGAATAATGCATCGCATGCTTCTTGTAGCATTCTTTTCTCATTTCTAACAATGATATCCGGTGCTTTGAGGTTCAACAATCTTTGCAACCTGTTATTTCTATTAATTACCCTTCTATACAAGTCATTAAGATCTGAGGTTGCAAATCTTCCACCATCAAGAGGAACTAAGGGTCTAAGTTCTGGAGGAATAACTGGTATCACATTAAGAATCATCCATTCTGGTTTTAATTTTGAGCTTATAAAAGCCTCTATCAACTTTAGTCTTTTGACAAGTTTCTTCTTTTTTGTCTCTGAGTTAGTCGACGCTAACTCCTCCCTAACAACTTTTTTTTCTTCCTCTAAATCAATCTCAGCGAGAAGCTTTTGAATAGCTTCTGCACCAATCATGCTTTCAAAACTATCACCGAATTCTTCTTTTAAACTTGCATTTGTCTCATCGTCGAGGATCTGATATTTTTTTAACGATTTTACCATCCCTGGTTCTGTTACAATAAAACTTTCAAAGTACAATACTTTCTCTAAATCTTTAAGTGCAAGGTCTAGTAATAAACCAATCCTACTTGGCAAGGATTTTAAAAACCAAATATGCGCAACTGGAGCTGCAAGCGGTATGTGTCCCATTCTTTCTCTACGGACCTTTGTAAGCGTAACTTCAACTCCACATTTTTCACAGATTATTCCCTTGAATTTCATCCTTTTGTACTTTCCACAAACACACTCATAGTCTTTGATTGGCCCAAAAATTCTTGCACAAAATAACCCGCTTCTTTCAGGTTTAAATGTTCTATAATTGATCGTTTCTGGTTTTTTTATTTCACCATGTGACCATGACGAAATCTCTTCTGGACTAGCTATTGAAATTTTAAGTTGATCAAAATTTACTAGACTAGGCTTTTCAATTAATTTTAACATTTCACTCATTGCATATCTCCTAGTTTATATTTCTCTCAAGCAATTCAACATTCAAACCTAAAGATTTGAGTTCCATTATAAGAACATTAAATGATTCAGGTATACCTGATTCAATATTGTCATCACCTCTAACGATAGTCTCATAGGCTTTTGTTCTTCCTGATACATCGTCTGACTTAACTGTAAGCATTTCCTGTAGTGTATATGATGCACCATATGCCTCCAAAGCCCAAACTTCCATTTCTCCAAACCTTTGTCCACCAAATTGTGCTTTACCACCCAAAGGTTGTTGTGTTACTAAACTGTAAGGACCAATTGATCTTGCGTGTATTTTGTCATCAACAAGATGATTTAATTTAAGCATGTAAATCTGACCTACAGTTATCGCTCTATCAAATTCCGTACCAGTTCTACCGTCAATAAGCCTTTTTTGTCCACTGGTTTCACTTGAGGCTAAGTCGAAGAAGTTGTTAATATCTAATTCCTTAGCACCATCAAAAACCGGAGTTGCAAATGGCACTCCTAATTTTAGGTTTATTGCTCTTTTGATAACTTCGTCATCACTTAGTTTCAAAAATCTAGCATTATAAATCTCTTTACCATAAACACTTTCAAACATTTTTCTTATCTCTTTTACTTTATCTTTTTGTTTTTTTGATTGTAAACCGAGCTTATGAAATTTCTTCCCTAAATCAACAGAGGCTGCACCTAAATGAGTTTCAAGAATCTGTCCAACATTCATCCTAGATGGCACACCTAATGGGTTCAGAACAATGTCAACTGGTGTTCCATCCTCCATGTAGGGCATATCCTCCACTGGTATAATTCTAGAAATAACTCCCTTATTTCCATGTCTTCCAGCCATTTTATCTCCCGGAGCAAGCTGTCTTTTGACTGCAACAAATACTTTAACAAGCTTCATAACACCTGGTTGAAGCTCATCACCAGATTGAACCTTATCAACCTTGGATTGAAATGTTTTATTAAGTAAGTCTAAACTTTGTTTAAAAGCATCGTCAAGCATTTCAATTTTTTTCATTACTTTATCATCTTTGATTGTAATTTTTTTTAACTGAGCTAACTTGATTTTACTTAACTCATCTTTTGTTAATTTGCTAACTTTAGTTTTTGAATCTAAACCACTTACAGTTGTTTGATTCAATAAAAGCTCTTTCAAACTGTTTTCGAAACTAGATTCTAAAATAAACCTTTCATCTTCCATATCCATATGAAGTTGTTCGATCTGCATTCTTTCATTTGATAAAGACCTCTCATCCTTATCCACACCTCTTCTTGAAAAAACCCTAACTTCAACAACTGTCCCTGAAACTCCTGGAGGTAATCTAAGTGAAGTATCTTTTACATCCGCAGCTTTTTCTCCAAAAATTGCTCTAAGTAGCTTTTCCTCAGGTGTCATAGGAGACTCACCTTTTGGTGTAACTTTACCAACAAGGATGTCACCAGGACTAACTTTAGCTCCAATATGAACAATTCCTGCTTCATCTAAATTTACAAGAGATTCATCACCGACATTAGGAATATCTCTGGTTATATCTTCTTGCCCAAGCTTAGTATCTCTAGCTACAACTTCAAACTCTTGAATATGGATTGAGGTAAAGACATCATCAACAACAAGTTTTTCTGATATCAGAATGGAATCCTCATAATTATATCCATTCCAAGGCATAAATGCCACAGTCACGTTTTTACCTAAAGCAAGTTCACCTATTTTAGAAGCTGGACCATCTGCTATAATATCGCCTTTTTCCACATAATCACCTTCTCTAACAAGTGGTGTTTGATTGATGCATGTGTCTTGATTTGACCTCTGAAATTTACTTAATCTATAAATATCAACACCAGTATCTTTATCTTTTTTTTCAATAGCACTGACCACAATACGAGATGAGTCAACCTGATTAACATACCCAGACCTTCTTGCCACAACATTTACCCCAGAGTCCCTTGCCACAACAGACTCCATACCTGTACCAACATATGGAGATTGACTCTTCAAAAGTGGAACTGCTTGTCTCATCATATTTGAGCCCATCAAAGCTCTGTTTGCGTCATCATTTTCTAAAAAAGGAATTAGTGAGGCAGCCACAGAAACCAATTGTTTAGGTGAAACATCAATATAATCCACTTTTTTGGGGTCTAGCATAAGGAATTCACCATTTTTTCTGCATGAAACAAGTGTTCTTGAAAAAGAACCATCATTACCTAATGGCTCGTTAGCTTGAGCTATTGAAAATTTTTCTTCTTCCATCGCTGATAAATAAACAATTTCTGGAGTAACTTTTGAGTCAATCACTTTTCTATATGGAGTCTCAATGAAGCCGTAGTTATTTACCTTTGAATACGTGGCTAAAGAATTTATTAAACCAATGTTAGGACCTTCTGGTGTTTCTATAGGACAAATCCTTCCATAATGTGATGGATGAACATCTCTAACCTCAAAACCTGCTCTCTCTCTTGATAAGCCTCCTGGACCAAGTGCAGAAAGTCTTCTTTTGTGAGTGATTTCAGATAAAGGGTTTGTTTGATCCATAAATTGAGATAATTGACTTTGTCCAAAAAACTCTCTGATTGACGCCGATGCCGGTTTTGGATTAACAAGATCATTTGGCATAACTGTCTGAATATCTTGAGCATTCGTCATTCTTTCTTTTATCGCTCTTTCCATTCTAATAACACCTAATGTATATTGATTTTCAAGAAGCTCTCCGACGGATCTCACCCTTCTATTACCTAAATGATCGATATCATCTATCTGTCCATTTCCATCTTTTAGAAAAGCTAGATATTCAACAATTTTTATTATGTCCTCATTAATTAAGGTTCTATTTTCCAAGTCTGTATCTATTCCAAGACGGGAATTTATTTTTAACCTTCCAACCGGAGATAGGTCGTATCTTTCTCTATCAAAAAAAAGGCTTCTAAAAAGTTTGTCTGCAGCCTCAAGTGTTGGTGGTTCACCTGGTCTTAAAATTTTATAGATTTCGTTAACTGCATCATTTCTGTTTTTATTTTTATCAGCAATAAAAGTATCTCGAATATAAGTGCCTTGAGCATTTGAATTAATATCTAAAATTTTAAGTAGTTTAATCTGTTTTTCTTTCAAGAAATTTAAGGTATTTTCAGTGATTTCATCACCAGCTTCAAAAAATATAATTCCGTTTGTTGTATCAAAAATATCATTCGATAAGAATTTACCAATTATATCTTCGTCAGAAATTAATAGGCTTTTGACACCATCTTTTTTTATTTCATTAGCTACTAAAACATTAAACTTTTCTCCAGTTTTTGCATATACTTTTCCAGTATCTGACGCTATGATGTCAAAGTCAGTTTTGTTTCCAATAAAATCATCTTTATTATATTTAAACTCCCAACCGTTATCTTTTTTAGTCAAATCTTTAATTTTATAAAAAGTTGAGAGTAATGTTTCGTGAGACATTCCATTAATCTTGTTATAGTCTAGTTCGACTCCTTTATTACTGCACTCCTCTCTGTACTTTGCTGACTTTTCGTCATCAAGTGCAAGAAGAAGTGTCGAGGCAAGGAATTTTCTTCTTTTATCAATTCTTACATAAATCAAATCTTTGGCGTCAAATTCAAAGTCGATCCATGAACCGTTGTAAGGAATTAATCGTGATGCAAATAAAAATTTACCTGTTGCATGACTTTTACCCTTATCGTGATCAAAAAATACTCCTGGCGATCTGTGCATCTGGGAAACAACAACTCTTGTTGTACCATTGAATACGAAAGTACCTTTAGATGTCATTAAGGGCATATCTCCTAGATAAACATCTTGTTCTTTAATATCCTTAACAGAAGAAGCACCAGTTTCTTCATCTATCTCTCTAATTATTAAATTTAATGTGACTTTTAATAACGAACCATATGTTCCGCCCCTTTGAATGCATTCATCTACGTCATACTTGGGTTCCTCAAGTTCGTATTTGATAAACCTTAGCTCAGCTTCTCCCGAAAAGTCAGTTATAGGGAAAACTTTATTGAAAACTGCTTGAAGCCCAATGTCATCTCTATCATCAGGTTTAACATCCTTCTGCAAGAATAATTCGTAGGAATTTTTTTGGATTTCTAAAAGATTTGGCATATCCACAAGGTCGGGGATATGGCCAAAACTTTTTCTTATATTATGTTCGAGAGTAAAAGATTGTTTCATAATGAAGCTACTTAAGTTCTACAGTTGCACCAGCTTCTACAAGCTGCTTTTTGAACTTTTCAGCATCTTCCTTACTCACACCGTCTTTTAATTTACTTGGAGCTCCTTCGACTAAATCTTTTGCTTCTTTTAAACCTAGACCAGTGATGGTTCTTACTTCCTTAATTACGTTAATTTTCTTATCTCCTGCAGAGGCTAAGTGAATTTCGAATTCAGTTTTTTCTTCAGCAGCAGCAGCATCTCCTGCTTGCCCAGCAGCCGGTGCAGCCATTGCAACGGGTGCCGCTGCAGAAACTCCCCACTTTTCTTCGAGAATTTTAGTAAGCTCTGAGGCTTCTAAAACTGTAAGACTTGATAAGTCATCGGCTATTTTTTGTATATCTGGCATAATTTACTCTCCTTTATCATTATATTTAGTGTTAATTATTCTGGCTAAACCAGATGGTGTAGCATTTAAAGCACAAACTATACTAGTTTGAGTGGTAACAAGTAGTCCTATCAACTTAGCTCTCAATACCTCAAGACTAGGTAGTGAAGCTAGAGTATTTATATCTTCAACAGATAGTTCCTTATCCCCCATGACGCCACCAAGTATTTTTAAATTATCATTATCCTTGGCGAATTCTACGAGGACTTTAGATGTTGAGACAGGATCATCAGAATAAGCAATAGATGTTGGTCCAACAAAGAGTTTTTCCAGCATTTCAAAATTAGTATTTTTTATTGCCATCTTCGCAAGAGTATTTTTTGCAACTCTAAAATTTGAATTTGCAGCAGAAATCTGGCTTCTTAATATTGATATTTGAGCAACATTTAGTCCTTGATAATTAGCTACTAACATGAATTCCTTATCTTTTAAGACAGAATTAAATTGTTTTACAAACTCGCGCTTTTCTTCTCTTTGCACTTTATAAGCTCCTATATCTGTCCGAGTAAACCAAAATAGATATACCCGTCTATTCAGGGTATTTAAAAAGTTAATACTCTACCTGAAGTCTACGACAGAAATTTTAATATTACATAACACTTGTTGAATCAACTTGCAACCCTGGACCCATTGTAGAATTAATAAAAAATTTTTTTATAAATACTCCTTTGGAGTTTTCCGGTTTTCTTTTCTTCAATTCATCCATAAAAAATAACAGATTTTTTTTTATTTCATCATCTGTGAAACTAACTTTGCCGATTGGAACATGAACTATACCAGCTTTATCAGTTTTAAACTCTATTTGTCCAGATTTGATATTTTTTACACCCTCTTTAATATCATTAGTGACTGTACCTAATTTTGGGTTTGGCATAAGACCTTTTGGACCAAGTATTTGGCCAAGAGAGCTAACTTTAACCATCATTTTTGGAGTGGATATACATTTATCAAAGTTTAATTCACCTTGTTTCACCTTATCAATAAGCTCCTCTGCACCGACTATGTCTGCACCAGCGTCTTGAGCTTTTTTAATGTCATCACCATCTGCAAAAACAGCAACTTTAACATCTTTCTTAGGCATTTTAGGTAAACTTATCACCCCTCTAATTTGTTGATCAGATTTTTTAGCATCAATACCCAAAACTACAGATATATCTAAATTTTCGTCAAACTTTTTTGACGCAAACTTTTTTGTTATGGATAAAGCTTCATCGAATTTGAAAATATCTTTACCTTCAAGTTCTTTTTGAATTACTTTTGATTTTTTTGTATTCTTCATCATTCAACCCTTATTCCCATAGATCTAGCTGTTCCAGCTATCATTTTTTCAGCGGATTCAACTTTATCTGTATTTAAATCTTTAATTTTTTCCTCAGCAATCTTTTTTATATCGCTTTTTGAAATGGTTGCAATAACTTCTTTGCCTGGTGTCTTTGAAGCTTTTTTTAATTTTAATGCTTTTTTTATAAAAAATGAAACAGGAGGCTGTTTTGTCTCAAAAGTAAATGACTTATCTTGGTAAACAGTTATTGTAACAGGAATAGGCATTCCTGCTTCAAGCTTTTGAGTTGCAGCATTAAATGCTTTGCAGAACTCCATAATGTTTACACCTTTCTGACCTAATGCAGGTCCCACTGGTGGGGAGGGGTTAGCTTGTCCAGCCGCAATTTGTAGTTTAATATATCCATCTATCTTTTTTGCCATTTTAATAATCCTATACTTTAAATTTTTTCAACTTGAGAGTAATCTAAATTAACAGGTGTAGCTCTACCGAAAATTGAAACACTCACTTTTAATCTTGCTTTCTCTTCATCAACCTCTTCAACCATTCCATTGAAAGAGGAAAATGGGCCATCGGAGACTCTAACTTGTTCTCCAATTTCAAAACTTACAGATGGTTTTGGTTTTTCCAAACCATCTTTCATCTGGGCCAGAATTGAATCTATTTCGTTCTGAGACACGGGGATTGGTTCTCCTTTCTTACCACCTAAAAATCCATAAACTTTTGGTAAGTGTCTAACTATATGCCATATTTCATCATCCATTTTCATTCTCATAATCATATACCCAGGAAAAAATTTCCTTTCAGTATTAACCTTTTTACCCTTTTTCATTTCAATAACTTCTTCTGAAGGAATTAAAATCTTTTCAATATTTTCTTTAAGCCCTTTTTTTTCGATTTGGGCTAATAGTTCTTTTTCAATTTTTTTTTCATTTCCTGAATAAACTTGTAAAATATACCATTCCATAACTTTTCACTCAAAAAAGGATTAAGGTAACTAAATACGAAATGATCTTATCCACTATTAAAAAAAAAACAGAGGATATTAAAACAAAAATAAAAACCATTATAGTAGTTGTGATTACTTCAGGTTTAGTTGGCCATGTTATTTTTAAAGCCTCTTGCTTAACTTCTTTATAAAGTGATAAAATTTTATTCATATTTATGACACACGATTTTTTGGTATAGTTAACATATTGTTCCAATTTTTCAAATAAATAAATTATTTAAATTTGACTATTATTGATAAAAATATTTTTGTTTTGACAGGGGCTGGTATTTCTCGTGAAAGTGGTATTAAAACTTTTAGAGAAAAAGACGGGTTATGGGATAACTATAGAATTGAGGATGTTTGTACAACAGATGCTTTTTTAAAAAATCCTGATTTTGTAAATAACTTCTACAATGAAAGAAAAAGAATATACAACAGCAAAAATATTCTTCCTAACAAAGGTCATTATGCTTTGGCTGATCTGGAAAAACTTTGTAATAAAAATTTTTTGTTGATCACTCAAAATATCGATGATCTTCACCAGAGGGCGGGGTCAAAGAATCTTCTGAACATGCAT
>Ga0315330_10000688_pt1 | contig 21691 bp, 13 predicted proteins | sample M140m34915metaG_FD_203453 | JGI IMG/M metagenome (GOLD analysis project Ga0315330, IMG submission 203453) | Ammonia-oxidizing marine archaeal communities from Monterey Bay, California, United States - M1 40m 34915 | ecosystem: Environmental > Aquatic > Marine > Intertidal zone | place: USA...
GATTGTTATTTGCTCTTTCCATCACCTTGCTTCCGACCTTTGCGTTTGCGGACGAAATTGTTCGCTACCAATTAACGGAGTGGAAAGCCAAGCATATCCATGATGCCAAAAAGGCCGACACCATCATGCAAACGCTGAAAAAGCTTGGGTGCGAGCTCAAGAAGAATCAGCACAATGGCCACATCGACGTGAAGTACCGTTGCGTCAAATGGCACGAGTTGAAGCTCAATAGCCATGCGGATGCACACAAATGGGAAAAATGGCTCAAAGAGTTCAACTTTAAAACTGAGCACAAGCATTGAGTTTGCCAATTCCCAACTTGGCCCTCGTTCATGGTGCAACGCAAATTGCGACTCAGGTGGCAGGACGCGTCGGCAAGGCGATGGGGTTTGATGAAGTGCTCCGTGGCGGTGACGCTGCGGCGGCCTCGTCAGCACAGCAGGTCTCGGGCGTCGAAAATACCGATGTCGTCCCGAAGATCGACGACTTGCATGCCCGGATTAGCAGTCGGATTCGCAGTCTGATGCGAGAAGCGGGTATGGCCGTGAGCGGTGCATTGGAAATTCGCCTTGATTCCCGGCAAAACTTGAATGTTGATAATCCACATCCAAGTGGAGCTGGAATTGAGGAATTATTGAATCGAGACCCAGCTTTGAAGCAGGATTTTGAAAGTCTGGTAAGCCTCACAACCAGAAATGCTTTTTCAATCGACTTGACGAGTCACGGTCCGGTAGCCAACATGAATGCTCCCGGAGGGTACCCGAATTGGTGAGGAGGTTGATTCGAAATCAATTGCCCCGCAAGGGGTTGCGGGTTCGAGTCCCGTGCCCTCCGCTTATCTAAACACACCCCCGCGAACATTTTGTTTTCGGGGGTGTTTTTGTGAATATTGGTGTGCTGGTGGATGAAGCCAGTGATCGCCGGATGTACGGCGAGGTAGGTGCGGCAATGAAAGACGTTGTGCTCGATACAATCAGCTCGCGACTGTTGAATCGTTCGGCAACGCAGTGCTTTTTGGTTTGTGCTTGCCAAATTTCTCCTGTAGGGGTTTCTGCTTGAGGGTGTCGATAACCTGACTCAATGAGAGTGAGATGTGTTTTGGGATGGCTCGACCATTTGCATCGGTGGCGGCCGCCCGAGATCGCATGACTGTGAGAGGACGCGGCAGGGTATTCAGGTGTCTTAGAATGAGTACTTTGATTCCGAAAAATTGTTGGAAAGCCGTGACCCATGCAAGCCAAACTTGCAGTTCAATGTGTGTCTTGCCAATTTTGCCGCGACAGCAAGTGCGATGGCAACGGTCTCGCGTTTCAATAACGAATGTAGATGATGTGTTGCGGGCGGGTGATCAAGTCGGACGGACTCTGCGAGATGCCAATGAACGCGATTTTTCAGAACCCAGAGTGTGTCAATGCGTCGTTCACTCGTCTTCTGTCTGTTCAAGCAGCGCCTGTCTTAAGCGAGTTGCTTCTGTTTGCGCAAATCCTTCGTCATCATGATCAATCAACCAGTCCAGATCCTCAATGGCTGCTGCATTACGTCCTGTCATCATGCGAATCTGGGATCTCATCCTTCGTGCAAGAATCGAATCAGGTTGAATTGCAACTGAAGCTTCACAGTACCGGTTGATCGCTTCCGCATCCTGTTGATCACCGGCAACGCTAATCAGGTTACCCAAGACCCGATTCAGGATTTCAGTCGGAGTTTGCGCCTGCAAGTCAGCAGCAGTGATGGAACGATTGCTCCGAATTGCGACAAGCTTTGCAGCATCGTCTGTGGTCAAAATTTTACCGCGTTCAAAAACATCAATCAGTTTCTGATGATTGTCATTAATCACTTGCCGCACGATAAAATGGCCAGGTAGTCCGACTCCTTCAGTCTCGATCCCGATTCTACGTCCCAGCTCCATATAAAGAATCGAGAGTGTAATGGGTAACCCTTCGCGATCATCGATCACACGGTTGAGGTGACTGTTCGCTGGATGATAGTACTCGGCACTGCCGCCATGAAAACCATTTTCTTGAAACAGATATGTGTGTAAAGCATCACGTTTTGTATTTGCGTCCGCATTTATCTGAAGCTTTTCACTGATTTCCGCACCCATTTCATCGACTCTTGCCAAATAGGCATCAATATCGATGTCAGCATCATCAAGCTTGGCAATCAAGAGCGATCCACGCAGCAGCATGTGGTCAGGTTTCTTACGTGCCAATTCGGCAAGTTCACGTGCAATGGGTACATTGGTTACATCTGAGGCAAGTCGCCGCAATTGTTCTGCCTGCTTTTCGATTTGGGCGACCTTCTGTTTGATTTTAAGATTGGCCGCTTCGCTGACTTCTCCGAGATCCATGATGTCTGCTGCCGTCAATTGTCGGAGTCTTGACGGCTGAGAAAAAATATCGCTGATCAAGTTCTGCGCACGTTTGTTAAGCGGCGGAACGCCAAGGTTCAAGCCAATTTCAAATCGTTTGAAATCAGGCTCCGTGTCACGAAATTTGACGAGCCCGCATTTTCCTGATGCCAATTGTGTGTCGTTTGATTCGATCACCATGTGACCATTAACAAAGCATTGCAACTTGCCGGCTTCGATCCGGACTCGCAATCGATTCCAATCGCCAGGGAGATAATGTTTCGTGCGGACTTCTTGGAGGACTTCCCATGAGTAGACCGATGGGCCTTTGAAACAGGTTAGCCTGAGTTGTCCATTGCTGGGGTAAAAACCATAATGTCTATCTTTGCTGTCTGAGTGAAAAGCAATGCCCGCCGCGCCGGATTCTTTGTCCAGCCGAACGCGGACTGCGATTTCAAATGGACTGGCAGGGGATTCCGATTTGGCGAGACACAGTGCGCGTCCCCCAAATCCTGAGCCTTCACCTCGGGCCATGATCATGCCGCCGCGTTGATTCCAGGTGGCATCGAAAACGGGAAGCCATTCGTTCTCATTGACGCGGCCCAGATGTATCCATCTGTCATACACCACTGGATTCGGTGCCTCGCGAAGGGCAGCGAGTTGGTTGATCGGGATCGCGAATCCCAGATTGTCATCGATCGCAGATTTCATGTTGATGATACCAATCACTTTGCCTTGGCTATCGACCAAAGGGCCGCCACTGTTACCCGGTTGGATTGGCATTGCCAACTGGATCAGTTTCCGTCCCTCGATATCCTGAATAGCCGAGATGATGCCTGTCACAACGCTGTCTCGCATCCCGAGCGGATTTCCGAAGGCCAGGACACGCGAACCTTGAGAAGGTAGAGAGTTATCCGCGAGTTTCAGTGAAGGCAGTTTTTTGTCACCGGGATCCACTCGTAATAATGCAAGGTCACTAGCGCGATCTGAAGACTCGACTGCAAGCACGGGCAGCATGCGGCCTGAGGGCATTTCAACGGTGAACGGTCGACCTTCCGTAATTACATGGAAATTGGTGGCAATCAACCCTGTGGCGTCGATCACGAATCCTGTGCCGATACCGATCTGCTGCCCGTCACGCCCTTGGACACGGATGGTGGCCACGGCTGGACTCACTGATTGGATCACCCTTTTCAGAACTTGTGGCTTCACCAGAGTGTCGGGTTTGTCAGCAAAAGCTGGGGCCGTGGCGATGCCCAGTAGTAATGCAAGTAGGAAGGCAGGTTGCATTCGTATCCTCAAGTTGAATGTCGAAAAACGGCGTTTTTTCTGATTCTGAATCACTTGGTCGCAGTTGCAATGCATCACCGGTTCTGACTCATTACAGTGGTGTTGTTAACCGTGTGGGCATCGAACGAAAAATCCAAGAAACACGCTGCGTTCGTCGCGAACGATTTCGGGGTTGCTGCCATGCGATCGCCTGAGCGTCTCGCATGGTAGCCCATGTCCGCTCATTCTACCTTTTTGTTTTTTACATTTTGGCGACAGTCATGATCCGTTTATGTCTTCTTTCCGTTTCGTTGGCATCTTTGTTGTTTGTGCCGAGCAGGGTCGAGTCGGCGGAAATGGAACATCCCAATGTACTCTTTGTGCTGGTCGACGATTTGGGCTACATGGACATCGGGGCTAATAATCCCGCGACGTTTTATGAGACGCCCAATATCGACAAGTTGGCAAGCTCTGGTGTGCGATTTACCAATGGCTATGCAGCGAATCCAGTTTGTTCACCAACGAGATACAGCATTTTGACCGGGAAGTACCCGAGTCGTGTTGATGCGACGAATTTTTTTTCCGGCAATCGTTCAGGGCGTTTCTTGCCAGCTGTTCTAAACGATCGCATGCCTCTCGACGAATGGACCTTGGCAGAGGCTGTGCAAGCATCGGGTTACTCCACATTCTTCGCAGGAAAATGGCATCTCGGTCCAACAGAAGAATTTTGGCCTGAACAACAGGGATTCGACGTGAATGCAGGAGGGCATCGCGCTGGAGCACCCTTTAAAGCTGGAAAGTACTTCGCTCCTTATGCGAATCCCAGATTGCAGGATGGCCCCGAGGGTGAACACCTCACTGCACGGCTTGCTGATGAAACGGTCCGTTTCATCCGGAAACACAAGAAGCAGCCATTTCTTGCCTACCTCTCCTTCTATTCCGTGCATACACCGCTGATGGCGCCCCGCGATCTGGTTGCCAAGTATCAGAAAAAAGCAGAGCGTTTGGGTTTGTTAGACGCGAAAGTGTTTGGTGATGAGGAACAAGTGTGGCCCAACGCCAAGCAGCGTAAAGTTCGTACCTTGCAAACGCATGCTACCTATGCCGCAATGGTAGAATCCATGGACAAGGCGGTTGGAAAGGTACTAGCCGCATTGGATGAGCTGGAACTGGCCGAGAATACGATTGTGTGTCTCACCAGTGACAACGGCGGGCTCTCCACATCGGAAGGATCTCCGACGAGTAACTTGCCTTTGCGAGGCGGTAAAGGTTGGGTTTACGAAGGTGGAATAAGAGAAGCTTTCATGATCCGTGCTCCCGGTGTCACGAAAGCGGGGGCGATATGTGCCGTGCCAGTGATGACGATTGATTTCTACCCAACACTGCTTGAACTGTGCAACATCCCTGTCAACAAGCAACAGCAAGTTGATGGTGAGAGTTTGGTGTCTCTGCTGGGTGGTGTTCAGCAAACAAAACGAAAATCACTTTTTTGGCATTATCCCCATTACAGTAATCAAGGTGGCTTTCCAGGGGGGGCTGTTCGGTCCGGCGATTGGAAGTTGATTGAGCGTTACGAAGATGGACGAAAGCACCTTTACCACCTCGGAGATGATGTGGGTGAAATGAATGATGTTGCCGGCAAACATCCCGAACGCGTCAAGCAGATGACTTCCGATCTTCACGCGTGGTATCGGGAGATGGATGCCAAGTTTCTTAGAGCGAAGCCAAGTGGGCCAAGTCCCTGGGTTCCAAGTCCCTGAGCAGCGAACAGTCCCTGAGCAGCGAACAGTCCCTGAGCAGCGAACAGTCCCTGAGCAGCGAACAGTCCCTGAAATCCAGTTTTTCTGTCTTCCGCTGCTGGATCGTGTGGGCTGGATGGCGAGTGCGTTGTCAACAAAACGCAGTTGATGCGTATTCGCTTGCCCAATTTTTCGAATCCAGATGACTGCCGAGCCAGGGTGCCGCGAATGATCTGCTGACTGTGGGGGCTCGCTGTGGTTCGTTGCTGTTCAAGGTTTCCGCTGGGCTTTTAAGCCGCAACGTTACAGGGCAGAAACGCACAAATTGTGTAATCGCTAAAGTCGGTGCCGAGTCTGCGGACTGTAACGTTTCCTCGGGATCTACCGTTCTGTTTCGTCATTCGGTTGTTCCAGTTGTGCCACGTGAACGGCCGATAACGACCTTGGCGCACCGTTCAAACGGTCCGGTTATCCAGATTGTCTGGTATAGCGGAAAGCGTGGTAAACCAAGGCTTCATTCCATGCGATTCCGCATTCCCAAAACGTTCTACAGGCAACAACACAGTGGGTACCTTACTGGTGACCATCATGCTGCATTTGTCTCTCCGTCGTCTTCACCGCTGCGTTTCGCTGCGGGTACCTGCCTTGTGGTGCTGGTGATTTCAACCATCGCAGGTTGTTCGATTGCCCGTCTTATCCCGGACGGAAAACATGACACGAAAAAGTCGTACCATGCGAATCACGGCCTGAGCATCCAGTATCCCGAGGTGACACAGTGTGAAACGCCAACTCTGCTGAAGGCACAGCAGACAACGGTTCCATTGACGATGCAGGACCCGGCTGACTTGCCGACGCTGGAATTGTCATTGCAGGAGGCTGTCAATTTGGCTGTGACTGTGAGTCCGGTACTACGTACCGTGGGGGCATCTCGGGATGTGCGTGTTGCTGTTCAAGGGACAGCCACCATTTATGATCCAGCAATCACTGCTTCGTCGCCGCAACTTGGCTCGGAAGCAGCGTTGTCTGCGTTTGATGCACAATACGCACAACAGCTTTTTTGGTCATCGGTTGAACGACCCAACAATGTTGCACCGGGTGGCGTTACTTCGGCATTCACCCCTTCGCTCTCATTGGGCAAGAATGCTGCCTTCAATGCCGAACTGTCGAAAACAACGGCAACCGGCGGAAGTTATGCGTTGCGGCACGTTGTCAATTACTCCCGGAACAATCAGCCGTTTCGGGCTTTCCCGAGCGCCTTTGACGGTTGGGTGGAAGCGGAGTGGCGACAGCCTTTGGCGCAGGGAGCTGGCTCAACTTACAATCGTATTGCGGGGCCGGGTGCGGTGCCCGGACAATACAACGGAGTCCTGATTGCTCGCGTCAACGAGGATATTTCACTGCTTGACTTCGAGGCTGCTGTTATCCAAGTGGTCACTGACGTTGAACAGAAATACTGGGATCTGGTAACTGCTTATCGTAGCCTTGATACTGCTGTCCGCGGGCGTGAGTTGGCACGCCGGACGTGGGAGTACAACAAGAAGCGACTTGAAGTTGGTGCTGGTCGTTTGGATGATGAGGCTCAGGCGAGATCACAATATTACAATTTCGAAGCTCAAGTACAGACTGCGTTGGCCGGCCCAAATGGCCTTTATGAAACGGAGCAGGAGTTACGCTACATGGTGGGGATGGTTGCCACCGACGGGCGTCTGTTACGTCCAACTACAGAGCCGATTGATGTCCGAGTGGTATTTGATTGGGAGAGCGCACTGGCTCAGGCTTTGGAACGCCGGGCAGAAATTCGCAGGCAGAAATTTCAGGTGAAACGCCGAGACATGGAATTGGTGGCTGCGAGACTGAACTACAAGCCAAGGTTTGATTTTGTCAGCCAGTATCGCTGGTACGGTCTGGGCAATCATTTGATTGGGAGTAAAGGCGGTACTCTCGATAATATGTATGGCGAGATTACGGGTGGCAACTATCAGGAATGGCAGGCCGGCGTGGACTTGCGGTTTCCGGTCGGGCTACGAACCGCCGGCCTCGCGATTGCAAATGCCAAGCTCAACGTGAAGCGTGAACGAGCTATCCTTGCGGAAACAGAATTTCTGATCAGTCACAATCTTTCAAATTCGGCGAGGCAGGTCTCGACGACCCACGAATTACTGGAAACCAATTACGATCGATTGATCGCTGATTTGAATCAGGTCGATGTGCTCGATACCCGTTACCGAATCGGTTCAGACAACATACGCGACTTGCTTCTTGCTCAGAGGCAATTGGTCAACAGTGCGACGGAATTCTATGGCTCGCTTTCAAGATACAACTTGGCGATCCGGGATTTTCATCGCGAGAAGGGGTCGCTTTTGGCCTACAACAATGTGCAACTTGCTGAGGGGCCATGGGCAAAGGGGGCTAAGTATGATGCATACCGTACCGGGCGGTTCCTGCGGCCAAGCATTCTACCCGGTATGAAAACTAGTCCTGCTCCTTTGACCAGCGGACCATTCAATCCATCTGCTAAGCAGAACACGTCTGTTCCAACTAGCCCCGTTACCGAAGCACTTCTGGATATGCCACTTCCTGCAGAGTTGAATCCCGAATCACGCTCTGGGCAGTTACCAATGGACGATCAAAATACTGGGAGCCCTGAACCAGCGACAGCAAAAGTAGGCGAGCAATCCGGCGGTGCCCCGCAGGCGTCCTCAACGGAGGTCGTTCCCGGTGCTTCAGGGGTAGGTGAAGCAGTTAGTTCAGCATCGGCAGAAAAGGGGCTTCTGCCGGAATTGCCAGCACCGACGAAGTGAATCACCGGCGGGGTGTCTCGGCGATGGCTTCATGATTGGCGTTTGGGGTCAGCGCCGTTCATAACGCACGCGGTAGACAGGGATTTGGTGTTGTATGCTGCGGCGTTCAAAGTGGGTTCGATAGTCCAAGTCGTGATCCGCGGCAGTTTCCTCTTCCGGAATCGGTATTCCAAATTCAGGTGTAAGTTCTGCAATCATCTCAACGGTGTTTTCAAAGTAGTCCAGTACGTCTGTCCAGAAATGGAAGCGTCCACCGGGTCGTAACACCTTCGAAATATTGCGGATACTGGCCTCATTCACGACTCTCCGTTTTCGATGTCGCTTCTTCCACCAGGGATCTGGGAAGTAGACATGCACCGCTTCGATGCTATTTTCCTCGATGCGATCCTTGAGTAATGGCTCCGCGTTTCCACTCACCATGATGGCATTGAGGTTCGCCCTTGCTGTCTCCATTCTGGAACTGAGTAGCCGACCAGCAGAGTGGGCAGCGTACTTTGCCATGATTTCAACACCAAGGAAATTGTGTTCTGGATTGGCGGCAGAAGCAGTCGTTATGAAGAGCCCTTTGCCAGAACCAATTTCAATTTCCAGCGGAGCATTGTTGCCAAACAGGCTTTCACTACTCAGCTTTTCGGGCAGGTCATCGACATTACGCAGCACTTCGGAGAGGTCGAGGCTGGCAGGAGGGAGTTTGATGGGGCTGCGTGGCATGGGATTGTGTCAAAGAGAGCCGGTGATTTCGATCCTTGGGTGTGGGGTACCGACGTATTCGGGCGACGTCGGAATGTCCAACCAAGCACATCGTAACCGGCGGAGATTTCCCTACAATGACTCTTCCGGTCTGAATCAATTTCCAAAAAACGATGTTCACAGCGATAATGGCAAACGCGAAAGCCAATTTTAACGGATTGCAAATAGCTGCTTTAGAGAGCAGGCGTGCCGATGATATGGCTCGTCTGATCACGCGAGTCGGTGGTGTTTCTCATGTCAGTCCCTCGATGCGAGAGGTGCCGATTGAGCCCAATCGTGGTGCGATTGATTTTGCTTATCGGCTGATGACTGGGCAAGTGAGTGTTGTGATTCTGATGACAGGCGTGGGTTTCCGTTACCTGCTGCGGTCGGTAGAAAAACACGTGGATCGGCAGCGGTTTCTCGATTCACTTTCCGATGTCGTTACGATCTGCCGTGGTCCTAAGCCAGCGGCGGCCTTGAAAGAAGTCGGTATCAAGGCAACTCACCGTGTTCCTGAGCCGAATACATGGCGAGAACTGTTGCAGACGATTGACTCTGATGTCGCTGTTGCGAATCAAGTTGTGGGGCTCCAGGAGTATGGCGTTACCAATGCGTCGTTGATCGCAGGGCTCGAAGCACGCGGAGCCACTGTTGAACCGGTCCGGGTTTATGGTTGGGAATTCCCCGAAGACACGACCCCACTTGAAGAGAATGTCCGCGCGTTGGCTGCGGGACAAAGAGATATGCTGTTGCTGACCAGTGCCCATCAGGTCGTCAATATGCTGAGAATGGCAGAGCAACTGAATTTGGTAGAGTCGTTAAGGCAGGGGCTGCATGGCACCGTAATCGCTTCGATCGGACCGACCACCACGCAAATGCTGGAGGAGTGCGAGATACATGTCGATATGGAACCCAGCCACCCTAAGATGGGGCATCTGGTGACCGAAGCAGCACAGCGAGGAGTAACTCTGGTGGAATCTAAAAAACGTGGTTTTGCGGCATCACCGCCGATTGCCAACCTTGAGCATCCGTCCAATGACAGCCTGTTCATGAAGGCGTGCCGTGGGGAACCGACTGAAAGAACGCCCGTTTGGTTGATGCGGCAAGCCGGGCGATACATGGCTGAGTATCGTGAGGTGCGTGCCAAGCAGACTTTTCTCGAACTTTGCGCACAGCCCAAGCTATGTAGTGAGGTGATGTGTACCGCCGTCGATCGTTTGGGAGTAGATGCAGCGATTATCTTCTCGGATCTGCTGCCGATCCTCGTTCCGATGGGATTCGACTTGGAGTTTGCGAAAGGCGACGGGCCTGTCATCCATAACCCCGCACGTGACCTGAGTGATGTCAAACGGGTGAAGGGACTGCATGCACCAGAGGAACTCGACTTTGTCTACGAAACCGTCCGGCAAACCAGAGCAGACATCCCAGAGTCAATTCCAGTGATCGGTTTTGCCGGTTCTCCATTCACGCTCGCCAGTTACGCAATCGAGGGTGGAGGTAGCAAGCAGTACGTCAACACAAAAAAACTGATGCGAAGCAAGTGTGGTGGCTGGGATCTCCTAATGGAGAAATTGTCCGAGGCGATCACGGTTTATCTCAATCATCAGATCGCGGCCGGCGCGCAATGCGTGCAACTGTTTGACAGCTGGGCCGGATGCCTTTCACCAAATGATTACACAACCTTCGTATTACCGTGGATGAAGCAGATCATCGCTGGAATCACGCCCGGGGTACCTGTGATCAATTTCGCAACTGGCAATCCCGAGCTGTTGCCTCTGATGCGGGCTGATCGAAGGACCGTGGTAGGTGTCGATTGGCGTATTCCCCTTGATGTAGCATGGAAAAGAATTGGACACGACTGCTCCGTGCAAGGAAATCTTGATCCCGCCGTTCTGCTTGCCGATCCAGACGTCATTCACAATGCCGTGGATGAACTACTGCGTTCGGTGGATGGTCGGCCAGGGCATATATTCAACCTCGGACACGGTGTTTTCAAGGAAACGCCCGTTGAGCATGCGATCGCATTGGTAGACGCAGTCAAAGAATTGTCGCAAAGACCAGCCCAGGACTAGCCTGAAGCAAGCAGGGCCAAAAATTGGGCTTCTGCACCGTCGGTTGCGAATCGACGACTGCCTGCGGGGCCCGAGACGTGAGCTTTTACGATCGCACAAGGACAGCCCGAAAGTGACGGTAGTGCCGCTTTTTGCGGTGCTGTGGTTTCCCAGAAAGGGGGTCATGCAGGCGGAGCCCGCATGCCGAAACCTTCCCGTAGGCCCTTTTCTCTACCTTGTGGCAGTTACCAATGTGGCGTTCTATCTTCATCGCAGTCGGGATCATGGCGATCATCATTGGCTTGGAATGCCTCGTGATCGACAGTGCCAACTTCTATTCTGCCTCTGAAACTGATGCCGGCGCCTTCGTGAATCCTGTTACCGTCCCTGCCTCGAATGTGCAGCAATGGCGTCCGAAGGAGTGGTTTCCTTGGGTAATTCTCAGTGCGGGCGGGATCACGGTGCTTTATGCCATTACTTTGCCGAAGCGGTTTGGTAGTGCGAGCACGGCGTGAACAAACTGTCGCGGGTTGACGAAAACCTCTTCTGAATCTACCTTGCATTAATCCCGCTGCGTGCTGATCGCCGCAGTATAAGTTTTTCTAATGCACAGGAATTGCCTTGCAGCTTCGCACGCTGGAACTCTTTTGCTCTATCGCCGAACACCGTAGCTTCTCGAGAGCTGCGGTGCTTCATCAATTGACTCAGAGTGCGGTGAGTCAAGCAATGCAGCATTTAGAAGAATCCGTCGGTGCTGAACTGATTGATCGCTCCAAGAGACCGTTGATTCTGACCCCAGCCGGGAAGACCTATTTGAGCGGCCTGCGAGGAATTTTGCGTAGTTACGAGCGGCTTGAGCAGGAAGTCCGTAGTACCAGTCGCCAGTTGAGCGGTAAGGTGTCTATCGGAACCATTGTTTCGGTGGGGCTTAGCTACATGCCGGATGCGAGCGAGGCGTTTGGGCGTTTGCATCGAGATGTAGAAGTCAGGACCGAATTTGGGTCCAACGATCGGGTTTTTGAAATGACCGCCGAAGGTGAGGTTGATTTCGGGTTGGTTAGTTTTCCCCACAGCAATAAAGACATTCAATTTGTGCTTTGGCAGCAGGAGCCGATGAGGCTTGTTTGTTCAGCAGAGCACAGGTTTGCAACCCAGAATGAGGTTTCCCTATCGCAACTGTCCGGGATCGAGATGATTTCTTTCGACCGTGGTTTGCAATTACGCCAAGAGATTGATCGATGTTTGGCGAAGGCGGGAATTAGTGTCAACGCATGCATGGAGTTCGACAACGCGGACTCAATGATTCGGGCGATCCAGGCCAGTCGTGGCATTGGCATTGTTCCGGAGGCGGCGGTGCGCCGCGAAACAGCGAACGGCTCGTTACGAGTTGTCGCATGTCGAGAACTGCGCATGACGCGTCCTCTCGGCATTATCTTCCGCCGGTCTGGCCGACTCAGTCGGGCAGCGAGTGAGTTTGGTTCCCTACTTTTAGGGCGACCACTTGAGGCAGGAAAACGAGTGAAATCCGGCAGCGGGAAGCTGACCGTGGAAGCGGCCACGATTGAGCCAGAAACAGGTTCGTCAGTCGTCGCCTAGCAGACTCAGGGCGATGTGCAAAGGCGAACGCGTTCAATCGACGTCAAGCCTGCCACCGCAGTGCAGTCAGTCAGGTGCCGAGCGATGACGAGTCCCATCAGGTTAAGAGAGTCACAAATGACAGACAACAATATGAAAAAACACTTTCACTTGCCACCCGCTCAGGGTTTGTACGATCCAGAACTGGAAAAAGATGCCTGTGGAGTCGGGTTCATTGCCCACATCAAGGGTGTACCGAGTCACCAGAATGTTCTCGATGCCGATCAGATTTTGCAGGCGATGGACCATCGTGGTGCTTGTGGCTGCGAGCCTAACACCGGTGATGGTTCCGGCATCATGTGCGGCTTACCGCACAAATTCCTCGCCAAGGTTGCGAAGCAGGATCTGGGTGTTGAATTACCAAGTCCTGGGCGATTCGCAGCAGGTTTGGTTTTTCTGCCCGAGGATGATGCGGAACGAGCTTTGTGTAAGGAAACAATCCAGAAGCTTGTGACGGACGCGGGACAGCAACTCATCGGTTGGCGAGATGTCCCGCAGATGGCAGACCTTGCGGATATTGGGCCAACAGCCCGGGCGAGCGAGCCGCGAATTGAGCAATTGTTTGTTGGGGCCGAGGGCGGGCTTGAGGGTGAGGCGTTCGAACGCAAACTCTACATGATTCACAAGCAGGCGAGTCATTTGTTGCGAGGCAGCGAAGACTTAAAACAGGCTTTGATGTTCTACATTTGCTCTCTCAGCACGAAAGTCATTATCTACAAAGGAATGCTCACGCCGGCGCAGGTGCTTCCTTATTTTCCTGACCTCAGGGATCAGGATTTTGAAACTCATTTGGCTATGGTTCACAGTCGCTTCTCGACCAACACATTCCCGAGTTGGGATCGCGCACAGCCACTCCGATTCATGAGCCACAATGGTGAAATTAACACTCTGCGCGGCAATAAAAACTGGATGAAAGCGCGCGAGGGGTCTGCTGAAAGTGCGTTGTTTGGTGATGACCTCGAGAAACTCTTTCCCGTCGTTGAACCTCACTGCAGTGATTCTGGAACGTTCGACAACGTGTTGGAGTTTCTGTTAATGAACGGACGCACGTTGCAGGAAGCCATCATGATGATGGTGCCTGAGGCGTGGCAGAAGCACGAAACGATGCCCGAAGAAAAGCGTGCTTTCTATGAGTATTTCTCGTGCATGATGGAACCGTGGGACGGGCCTGCATCGATTGCGTTTACAGATGGGCAGTACATCGGCGCGACGCTTGACCGAAATGGTTTGCGACCCAGTCGTTATTACATTACTCATGATGACCGTGTGATCATGGGAAGTGAAGTCGGCGTACTGCCAGTTGATCCGGCCATCGTCAAAGAAAAGGGACGATTGCAACCTGGGAAAATGTTCCTCGTCGATTTCAAGGCTGGACGCTTGATCCCTGATGAGGAATTGAAGAGCGATTTCGCGCGGGTAAAGCCGTACGGGGCATGGTTGAAAGACCAACGAATTCGCCTCGCCGACTTGCATCCAGAAACCGAACCACATGGTTTTGACAGTGCTTCCCTGCTGCCTCGCATGCAAGCTTTCGGGTACACCGCAGAAACCATGAAGTTCATGCTCCGACCGCTCGTCGAGCAGTTGCGTGATCCCGTAGGATCCATGGGCAATGATAGCGCCATCGCTTGTCTGAGCGATAAGCCGCGTATGATTTACGATTATTTCAAGCAGCTATTTGCGCAGGTGACGAACCCTTCGATCGATTCGATTCGTGAAGAAGTCATCATGTCGCTGGAGTGCTACATCGGGCCGGAAAAAAATCTGTTGGAGGTTAGTCCAGAGCATTGTCATCGTTTGCTGGTTGATCATCCAATCCTGACCAATGAAGAGGTTGCTGCACTGAAGCACCTCAATAGCAAGGGCTGGAGCAGCCGTGTGATTGATATCACGTTCGATCGTAACGAGGGCAAAGCAGGATTGCAGAAAACGCTTTCCCGGATTGCGGCTGAGGCTGAGGCAGCTGCTGACGAGGGGATCGAAATGGTCGTCTTGAGCGATCGCTCGATGGGGCAGGATCGCGTTCCAGTGAGTGCCTTGATGGCGGTGGGGTCTGTTCACCATCATCTGGTCAAACAGGCCAAGCGTACCCGAATTGGTCTGGCGATCGAAACAGGTGAGGCGAGAGAGGTGCATCACCACTGTTTGCTGATTGGTTACGGCGCGGATGCGATCAACCCGTATCTGGCGTTTGAGGCATTGTGGCAAGCCAGACGTGATGGGCTCATGGACCCGTCGCTCGACGATGACAAGGTCGTCGCTGCTTACCGAAAAGGTGTCGGTAAGGGCATGTTGAAAGTGATGGCAAAAATGGGGATCAGTACGCTGCAAAGCTACAAGGGAGCTCAAATCTTTGAGGCGCTCGGCCTGAAAGACGAGGTGATTGATGTCTGCTTTGTTGGCACTGCAAGTCGTATTCAAGGTGTTTCATTTGATGTCATCGCGGAGGAAACTTTGCGAAGGCACAATCTGGGTTTCCCAGAGAATGTTGACAGTCGGTTGAAGCAACTTCCCAACTTGGGCGAGTATCACTGGCGAGCCGAAGGCGAGAAGCATGCTTGGTCGCCCACGTCCATCTCCAGTTTGCAGATTGCTGCACGCAAGAATGACGAGAGTGAGTATTGGAAGTTTGCTCAGGCCATCAATGAAGACAGTCGCTCCCGCTGTACGCTTCGTGGACTACTTGAATTCGATGACTCATCAGCAAAGTCCATCCCAATCGAAGATGTTGAGCCAGCAAGTGAAATCGTCAAAAGATTTTGCACAGGGGCGATGAGTTTCGGAAGCATCAGTGCTGAGTCGCATGAAACGCTTGCGGTTGCAATGAATCGCCTTGGTGGAAAAAGCAATACCGGTGAAGGTGGTGAAGATCCGATCCGATTTAAAACGCTTGATAATGGTGACTCAAAGCGGTCTGCCATCAAGCAAGTGGCTTCTGGACGCTTTGGGGTAACCATTGAGTATCTCACCAACGCCGATGAAATTCAGATCAAGATTTCTCAGGGAGCGAAGCCTGGTGAAGGCGGCGAGTTGCCGGGGCGGAAAGTTGATACCAACATTGCCCGGATTCGCTACAGCACGCCGGGTGTTGGTCTGATCAGTCCGCCTCCACATCACGATATCTATTCGATTGAAGATCTGGCGCAACTGATTCATGATTTAAAGAACGCGAACCGTGCTGCCCGTATCAGTGTCAAACTGGTCAGTGAGGTTGGGGTGGGCGTGATCGCGTCCGGTGTTGCAAAAGCACACGCAGATCACATCCTGATTTCAGGTGATACCGGTGGGACAGGAGCCTCGCCACTGACGAGTATCAAACATGCTGGCCTGCCTTGGGAATTAGGGATCGCCGAAACTCATCAAGTGCTCGTGCTTAACGATCTTCGTAGTCGTGTTGTTCTGCAAACGGACGGGGGACTGAAAACGGGACGTGACGTCGTGGTCGCCGCATTGCTGGGAGCCGAGGAGTTTGGTTTCTCAACCGCACCACTCATCACGTTGGGGTGCATCATGATGCGGAAGTGTCATCTGAATACCTGCCCCGTTGGAATCGCCACGCAGGATCCTGACTTGCGGAAAAAGTTCAGTGGCAAGCCAGAGCACGTTGTCAATTACCTCTTCATGGTTGCGGAAGAAGCAAGACGCATCATGGCTGAGCTTGGTTTCCGAACCATCGATGAAATGGTTGGCCGAAGTGAAGTGTTGAAGACAGATAAGGCCATCAATCACTGGAAAGCCGATGGGCTGGATCTGACTTCAGTGCTTATGCCCGCCAACAAACCACACGAAAACGTAGGCGTCATTTGCTCGCAGGCTCAGGACCATGCATTGGAGAAGTCGTTGGACATGACTGTTTTGCTGGAACAGGCAAAACCTGCAATTGAGTCTGGCGAGCCGGTCACCATCAAGACGCCGATTGTGAACATCAATCGCACGGTGGGCACAATTCTGAGTAACGAGGTTGCTAAGCGATACGGTCAAGAAGGTCTGCCCGACGATACCATTCGCATTGAATTGACGGGGTCTGCTGGACAGAGTCTGGGGGCGTTCTTGTCCCGTGGTATCACCATCAACCTGGAAGGTGATGCGAATGACTATGTCGGCAAGGGTTTGAGTGGTGGACGACTTGTTGTCTATCCACCGGCTGAGAGTAGTTTTACCGCTCACGAGAATATCCTGATTGGCAATGTTTGTTTGTACGGAGCGACAGGTGGAGAAGCGTTTTTCCGTGGTCGAGCAGCAGAACGTTTTTGTGTCCGCAATAGTGGCGCCCGCACCGTGATTGAAGGTGTTGGTGATCACGGTTGCGAGTACATGACCGGGGGACGTGTCGTGGTGCTTGGGCCGACTGGAAGGAACTTTGCTGCAGGGATGTCAGGCGGTGTTGCCTACATTTGGGATCGTGATGGTGATTTCAACCTCAATTGCAATCTGGCAACAGTGGAATTGGAAACCATCACGGATGCAGAGGAAGAGGCAGACGTTCAGTCGTTGATCAAGCGTCATGCTGAGTTGACCGGAAGTGCCGTTGCCGCGGAAGCATTGGCAAACTGGCCTCAGTTCATTGCTCAATGCATCAAAGTGATGCCAACTGATTACAAACGCGTTTTGAATGAACTGAAAGCACAGGCGGCTGCGAACGCCTGATGTTTAGCACCTGATATTTGACGCCCATTGGTCTAACGAATGGGCCGCAATCGTTTTAAAGAATTTATAAAATCATCGACCTTCACTGAAGGAGAACATAACGTGGGTAAGCCAACAGGTTTTAAAGAGTTTGATCGCAAAAAAGTGCCGTGGCGACTGCCCGTCGTGCGGATCAATGATTACGACGAGATTTATACTGAGCCACGTGTGGAGCACCTGCAGGATCAGGGAGCGCGTTGCATGGACTGTGGCGTTCCATTCTGCCAGTCGACGACTGGCTGTCCTATCGATAACTTGATTCCTGAGTGGAACGACCTCGTCTATAACAATCGCTGGAAAGAAGCCAGCGAGCGGCTGCACAAGACGAATAATTTCCCTGAGTTTACCGGGCGAACCTGCCCCGCTCCCTGCGAGGGATCGTGTGTGCTTGGAATCACGAATCCACCGGTGACGATCAAGAATATCGAAAATGCGATTGTCGATCGTGCATGGTCAGAAGGATGGATCAAGCCAACGCCGCCTGCCAGTCGAACCGAGAAATCGGTGGCTATCGTGGGAAGCGGGCCAGCTGGATTATCAGCGGCGGATCAACTCAACAAGGTTGGCCACAACGTCACTGTCTACGAGCGAGCCGATCGGATTGGTGGCTTGTTGCAGTACGGCATTCCAAACATGAAGCTGTCCAAGGAGGCAGTGCAGCGTCGTGTTGACAAAATGACCGAAGAGGGCGTCAAGTTTGTTACTGGTGCTAACATTGGCAAAGACATTTCACCAAGCGATTTGCAGCAGGACTTTGATGCTGTGTTGTTTGCTTGTGGCGCCACAAAGCCTCGTGATTTACCATTGCCTAACCGCGAAGCGGATGGTGTTGCCTTTGCGATGGATTTTCTCACCGGAAACACCAAACAGATGGTTCACGGTGATGCCAACAGCGAAAAGTTCATCAGTGCAGAAGGCAAGGATGTGATTGTGATCGGTGGTGGTGATACTGGTACTGACTGCATTGGGACCAGCATTCGTCATGGCTGCCGAAGCGTTGTTAATTTTGAATTGTTGCCAAAGCCTCCCGAGGAACGAGCCGACGATAACCCATGGCCGGAATGGCCACGAGTTTTTCGTGTGGATTATGGTCACGAAGAAGCTACTGCCAAATTCGGGCATGACCCTCGTCAGTATCAGCTACTCAGTAAAGAGTATCTTCTCGATGATGCGGGTAAGCTTCGGGGGATAAAGACGGTTCAGGTCGAATGGGCCAAGAAGGATGATGGTGGCTGGGCAATGAGCGAGGTCTCAGGCTCTGAGAAGGAATGGCCTGCACAGTTGATTCTATTGGCGATGGGATTCCTGGGGCCCGAATCATACGTGGCTGAAGCCGCAGGCCTGGAAGTCGATTCTCGCAGTAATTTCAAAGCTGAGCACGGCCAGTTTGCCACGAATGTTGATGGCGTATTTGCTGCCGGCGACTGTCGCCGCGGGCAAAGCCTTGTGGTTTGGGCGATCAATGAAGGTCGGGGCGCGGCTCGTGCGATCGATATTTATCTGCAAGGGTACAGTGATCTCCCAGCGCCAGGCCAGACGATGGGCACTTCAATGGAAGTGGCTGCGTCCTGATGGCATGAAGTATGGAGATGCTGGCAGATTTTAGCTCGCGAATCTGAAAGTGACCTTCTCGGAGCTTCGTCATGTAGCCCACCCTTGATCGGGTGGGCTTTTTTATTCCTTGCGGCGTTCCGTGATTCACGCTTTCTTTGAATGAAGTAACCAGAAGCGACGGAACTGAAATTAAGGCGTGAAACACGCATTATTCGTTTAATTCGCGAGCACGCCAAAAGCTGACATTGACACCACCTGAGCTGGCGTCCTAACGTCCGAAAGTCCGGTGAAGTTGCGATAATCTACGTTGACTTTGCTGATTTTGTGGATTCGTTCAACGCTGGGTGCCGATGTCTCCGATCGAGGCAGTACGGAATTCATGTGTCATAGGTTGGCAGGATGCTTAAAAATACCAAACGAACAATTGTAGTTGTCACCACCTGTACGCTCGCAGGTATGGTCTCGTCAGGATGCTCCATGTCGGGGCGAAATCTGCTCACACTGCAGAAGAAAGATCCACCTGCGGAGGTTCTGGCCGAGAGTGGTCCCACCTCGAGTTTTCCAGTACCACCAAGCTCGCAGGTAACTCCCAACGCGATTGCCTCAGTGGCTGGCGGTACCGCTGCACCTGCAGCAAGCACGCCAGTGCCCGCGTCGCAGCCAGCTCAGTTCGCCGGCTTGAGTGCGTCTCCAGGATACTCAGCGTCACCATCGCCAACTGCACCAAATTTGGCGGCAGCACAGGCGAATGGTATTTACGGCAATGCGGCAACTCAGTCGGTTGGCTTTCAGTCACCCTCTTCACCATCCGCAAAGCCCAGCGGCTACACCTTCGGGAACAAGGCATTGACCCCGAAAGCCGACGATACTGGAACAGCTTTTGCCATGTCAGACTTGGCGCAACCGGCCCCGGCAACGTCAGCAACTGCCAGTACTGGCTTCACTGTCCCAGAAACCTCGTTCGCAAAGCCTGCGTCCACTGGTTACCCGACACCACCTGCTATTCCGCAGGGAGGTTTTACATTTCCCACCAGCGGTACCGCTGCCGCAGCGATTACTCCACCGAAATCGAATATCAACGGTTTCGACAGACCTGCACCTGCCGCGGCATCCGGAGAGATTCTCCCACCCGCAGCGACTTCGCCAGCCTTCTCAACTGCAAGTACTGCGTTGGAAGCGGCTTCACCATCTGCAATCCTTGCACCAGCTTCCGCAGGCGGTACGCCAGGTGTCAGCGGTTACACGCCAGGCAGCACCGGTTCCGCAACGGGTTATCCAAGCGGAACAGAAGCACCTGCAACTCGCGGTTCGATTTACAGGTAGTCGAAACGCAGCGAAGCGTGTTGCTCACCAACAGATTTGGTCCGCATCAAAGATCGGACCTTCAACACAGGTCCGTTTGTAGTCCCACTCTTCGGGACCGTCTTGACGGACTTGAGCAACACAAGAGAAGCAGATGCCGATGCCGCAGGCCATCGGCGTCTCCATGCTAACTTGGCAGTCGATATCGACTGCCAAACACGCTTCAGCAACCTTCTCCATCATGATCTCTGGGCCGCAGGTAACCACGCGGATTGTTTCTCCCGAATCGGCGAGCTCAGCCAAACGATCACGCAGAACGTCAGGGACAAGTCTTTGCTGTCCTTTTGAGCCATCGTCGGTACACAGTGTGACCTCGAAACCGGCCTTCTCAAAGTCACCCACGCCAGCAAGTAAGCTCGAACGACGAGCTCCATAAATAAACTCGACCGCAGGTGACCAGCCATTCTTTCTGGTCTCGTCACCGAAGTCCTGCAGACCCTTGGCTTCCTTCCCCAAGAGCAGCATTGGTGTTTGCCCGATGCCACCGGAGACCATGATCAAGCGATCGCAGGGTCGATTGGCGAATCCGTTGCCCAAAGGCCCCCAAAGGGTAACTTCTGTGCCTAGCGGAGATTCTGCCAACGCTGTTGTGAATGTACCTTTCTTTAGGTAAACGAGATCAATCCAGATCGGTTTGCCCGAGTCATCAGAAACAACATCGTAAACAGCGAGAGCACGACCGATGAGCGGAGCATTGGTGCCGGCTAAGCGAACCATCACAAATTGCCCCGGCACCAGTGCCTGGGCAAGGGGCTCCGCAGCGACACGGATCAGGTAGGTTCCCTCACCAATTTGGTCGTTGCGCTCTATTGGTGCACTGATCTGGTGCATGGAATCAGCGTAGTAGTCGGCATGCAGTTTTGACATCTATTTCCTGCGTTTTCGATTGGGACCAGATTTCTTTTGACTGCCTGTTCTTTTCTTTGCAACGCTCGTTCGGCCGGCACCACGCCGGTTCTTGTCCCGACCCGTCGATGTGGCTTCGGAGCTACTGCTGGTTGTTCGCTTTGTTGTTTTGCGTTTCTTTAAACCACCACGTTTTGTCGACGGTTTTCTCGTTGTTGTCGAGGTTCGACCCTCGGGTTTTGACCGACTGGATTTGCGTTTTTTACGGCTGCTAGATGATCGTGTTTCCGCTGAGTCAGCATCTCCACCAATCACCGATCCTGCAGTCGTGCCCTGCTCTGTCGAAAAATTGAACTCGCTGTTTTTCTTACGAGATTTTGGTGCAGTGACTGCTTTCTTGGTGGCCCGGCCTTTGATAGGTCGGGCTTTCGAAGTGGACGGTCTTGAAGTGGACGTTCTTGAAGTGGACGTTCTTGAAGTTGAAGTTCTTGAAGTTGTCCCTTTAGCTACACCTTTTCGGGGCGTTCCTGTTTTCGCTGTTCCAGAACGGGGGCTTCCAGAACGCTGGGAGCTTCGTCTACCACGACCGCGTGTCGCGGACTCCTCGGCAGCGGCTTCTGTTGCCGTCCAAAGTTTTTCTACTTCCTGTGAGGTAACAACACGGTA
>Ga0315330_10000691_pt1 | contig 21687 bp, 22 predicted proteins | sample M140m34915metaG_FD_203453 | JGI IMG/M metagenome (GOLD analysis project Ga0315330, IMG submission 203453) | Ammonia-oxidizing marine archaeal communities from Monterey Bay, California, United States - M1 40m 34915 | ecosystem: Environmental > Aquatic > Marine > Intertidal zone | place: USA...
AAGAAGAAAAAAAGAAAAGAAATAAAAAAAGAACACAAAATATTGAAGAAGACAATAATGATTATATTATTGTCTTTGAATAAAAAGAAATAAAAATCCCTGTATTGCATTGCTCCCTGTTTTTTTTATGTAGTAAACGAATATGATAATATGTAAAGTTCTATAATTACCCGAAAAAAACCAGTGCACGGGTCTCCCTGAAAAAGCAAATTAAATATATTCTTTAGTTATATTATATAATGACATTTCAAAACGAACAATGCGTCCAAGATAAAAATACTAAACAAAAGTATAAGGTTATTAGTAAGAAAATGCAACCAGTGGTGACTGAGTTCAATTCGCGTCAATATTTTGAAGCAAATGGTAAATACCCACCACCACCAGAATATGAGTATGAGCTGGAGAATGCAAAAACAGGAGAAAAATTAAAAGCTAATAAACCTCATAGTGATTTAGAATCTTGTTATTTTGATAAAAAAATAAAACTGGAGGATTGTGTTAAAAAAAGTAGGTTAGGACCAGGGTATATAGTTAAATCAATATCACAAGAACCACCATTTAAATTAACACTTGAGGATAAAGAAACTAAAGAAGAATCAACAGAACCTGTACCAATTGAAGATTATTATCATTGTTCATTTCCATTTCTAAAGAAATTTCCATTTCAAAAGAATTCACAAAGTAATAATCCAGATATAAACACTAAACAACAACCAACAGGACCAGCAGGAGGAAAGCGTCGTACCCGTAAGGCAAAGAAATCCAAGAAGCGTGTTACAAAGAAGGCAAAAAAGAGTGCAAAAAGAAAGTCAAGAAAGAGTCGCCGTTAATTAATAAAAACGAATAAAAACAGCAACATATTATGTATAAAATATAGATAATATGTAAGGTTCTCAAATATAAATATAAAATTGAGAAAAAATAGAAAATAATAAGTAAGTATAAATAACAAAATGAATTCTGTAGTACAAAGCGAAGATTATAGTTGGTATGGCGACGAACGTGTCGGTCGCACAAGGAAACATAGACAAAACACAAAAGAAATAGGTACAAATACAGAAGATAATTCTCACATATTTGCAACGACGACAACAATACTGGGACTAATATTATGCATGATAGAATACATGATAAAAAAATAAAAATTCATCTTATTATTCAAATTCGGGATTCCATTTTTTATCACCATTACAAATATGTTGTATATGAATATTATCAACTTGTGCCGAAGGCATGATACGTGAGTGTTCAAAATCAATTATCCATACGTTTCCATCGCAATCTTCTATAAAATTATAACCAGTTAAATCCGGATATTCAATATTATGTAATACTAAATTGCGCACTATTTTAACGACTTGGTCAAATAATTCGTTGGGTATATCCGTCGCATTAGCTCCATAAAAATCAGATAAATTCATATTTCCAATTTTCTTCATAACCATAGTTTTACTTTCTTCATTATATTCAATAATTTCGGGTACATTTACAATATTTAAGTTGTAAACATATTTTTGCATAAACCATTCTTTATGGCTTACATTTGTTTTTACATAATATGTATTGGGGTTTGCTAGATATTCTTCCATTATGATGTGATATATACATATAATAATGGCGGGTATTTAACTCAAATTTCTATGATATTTACATGAATAAATGGGAAACCCGTTAAAAAGATGCAATGTTATAATAATGCAGATTTATACCGTAAAATATGATACTTTTTTAATAAAAAATCCCGAGTAAATATCCAGGTTCTCTAATACTTGAATAATATTTCCAAAATAATATTGAAATAGAGTATACAGATTCTCCAAATGTTATATACAGAACATCTAAAAATAATATTCTATATTTTATGTATAATTTTGATATTTATCAATATTCTAGTATGTTTTTTGTAAATCCGTAAGCAGGTTCTCAAAAGTGTGTAGATAACCCCCTTATTTTGAGTATTTTGTTGTAGTAAAATCAATAAAAATATAAGGTTCTCAAATATAGGTAAGCATAAAGATTATGGTATAAAGATAATATTTTATAACATAAAAATGGTATATTTATCAAACCTTCGTCCAACAACATTAAGTTCTCTTTTATTTACAACAAATGTGTTACACTTATATAAAAAAAAAGATAAACTTTATTTGTATTCTTTTGCGGGTTTATTAACAGCATCAGTACTAAATCATCAAACCCGAAAAAAAGTATTTTATTATATAGACAAAGCGTGTATAGTAAGTGTAGTATATTTTGGTGGTAAAAATTTATTAAAGCATGCGCCGGTGAATGCTTTATCACTGTCAGTTCCTTTCAATTTTTGTACAACAATAGGGTTATATTATTATGGTTATTATCAAAACAAATATTGTTTTGATAAAGATGAGAATAAAGGAAATAATTATCATATGTTGTTACATTTATTATCAAGTATATCCCATAATATAATAACATATTATTTACCGTAAATAAAATCGCCGGTTCTCTAATGCGGGTAGATAACCCCCCCTTATTTTGAGTATTTTGTTGTAGTAAAATCAATAAAAATATAAGGTTCTCAAATATAGGTAAGCATAAAGATTATGGTATAAAGATAAAATTGTATAACATAAAAATGGTATATCTTCGTCCAGCCACTTCTTCTGCTTAAATTTTTAAGCATTAATATTTTATATTAACCATAATTAATTATATAAATCCCAATTTGAATTCAAATAATATAAATTTTTGATTTATATTATAATACTATATATAATGAATCCTATCTTAATTGTTGCTCTAGGACCCACTGGTTCAGGTAAAGGTTCAATTCCTGATAAAGTATCAAACTTTCTAAATTTAGAAAGTGTTAAATTTGAACAAATTTTAATAGATAATTTAGTTGAAAATCATAGCCATTACAAAAGCGAGGTAGAAAAATTTATAGAAAATAGAATAAATGACTATAAACAAAAAAACAAACATATGTCAGATAAAGATGCGAAACAGGAAGTTATAAATAATTTTCTTTCAACAGATATGGATGACGAAACTTTAAAATTTTTTAATAAAGTTTATTTTTCAACAAGAAGAAATCATGAATGCAGACAAGAAACAAAAGAAACAAATGTATCTCCTATAGTAAATTGTGATTCCGTGAACGATGCAAAAATGGTTTCTGCTTTTAATAATGGAAAAAATATTGTGTTTGAATCTACCGGTGAAGATTTTCCTGTATGGTTGTTTACAAAATATAAGGAGCAAATCAAAAAACATAATTATCAAATTGTTATGTCTTGGAGTGTTGTTGATATATGTGAATTGATAAAAAGGAATTATAAAAGAGCAAAAGGTTCTATTGAAAAATTCATTACCAGCGAATATACAGAGTCTGCACCACGTTTACCAGATATAACATTTGATACATTTAAATCAAAATTACAAAAAATTGTAAATACTTTTAACAATCATGCAGATAGTGCGACTTGTAAAAAAATATATGACGGATGTAATATACGTATATTAGTATTTGATAATAATGACCGCACGGAACATGAACCTATATTTGATAGCAATAGCGATAGCAATAAAGATAGTGCGATGGATAAAGAAAAAATCCTGTCTGGATATAATGTTGATACCTCAACATGTTCAAAAACTACTGGTGGAAGACGTAAATCTCGTCGTACTAAAAAGACAAAGAAAGCAGGGAAAAAATCAAGAAAGTCTCGACGAAAAACCTATCGCCGTCGTCGTTAATAAAATATTTTCAATCTCATTTAAATCAGTAAATTTAAATGAGTTAGGTATGATGTTCTTTATCAAGTTTAACTTCTGGAAGAACTTTCTTAAAAATTTGTTTGTTGCGTTTATCTTGGTCAACGTTATTGCCTAGAATATTCTTGAAAGTTTTCTCGTAGATAGTATGTTCTTTGGTGCCGACTTCATTAGCATCGGGAGTTTCTTTGCGATAATTAGAGATTAATGGGTAATGTTTGTTTTCAATTCTTTCAACAGTTTTATCCATCAATTCATCTGTAGATTTGCTTTTGTTCCATTTATCAGTTTTATAATAAACAACATCGCGTTTTAAGTCGGTGCAGTGTAATGGTCTGTCGGTAACATCAAGTTTATTCAAAGCTTTAATAAGAATATTGCTGATACTGTCAACGTAACCATTATTGCCGATAGCAACAAGGTCACTGTTATTTAATTCAATAGAATTAATAAGGTCTTGTATGCTAATAGCATTTTTGCATTGATTATTTAAAAACATTTGCACATTAAAGGTATTATTATTATTACAATTGGTATTGTTGGTAGTATCGCCAATTTTGGGAACAATTTCTTGTATAGTTTTAACAAGTTCTCCATTTTTTTGCATAAGTTCACCATTTTGTTGTACAAGTTCTCCATTTTGTTTAATAATGGTCATCATTAATTGTTTATCTGTGGGTTCTTCTTGTGTGACAAGGTCTTGTTTTGATATAACTAATGTATTTTCAATGGGTTGTTCTTCTTCTGCGATATATTTGCATTTTTTCTTATGACGGGATAACCCTGATGCAAAATTATACTCTTTTCCACAATCACACTCAAATGCTTTGGAACTTTTTGGAACTAAAACGTTATCATTTTTGTTATCATTTGTTATCATTTTATGTTTTGCAGTCAATAAATGTCTATTATATTGACTTAATCTGCTTGTATTATAGTTACAAGAATCACAAGAATAATATTGGAACTTTTTGGAACTTTTGGAACTTACCATAGTTACCTATATAATGATAACATAAAAAGTTCCTAAATCCTTTTTCGAAAAAAGAGAAAAAAAGTTCAGTAACAAAAAAATCCCCCAAAATCGTAAATGAGAGCATAATGCAGTGAACTGTATTTTTACATATTTCTGAAAAACTTATGGGCTTTGAAAAAAAAAATGGACATGGTTTTTCGATGTCCAATTTTGAAAAGTAGGATAAAGAATATTTTGTAAAAGAATGAATAAAAAATATAAATCCCAAATCCAATATAAAGAAAAAGGTATGAATATAATATAATATAATGTTGCGTGGAGGATTATCATCAAGTTTATTTTTATTAGTGCCGAAGTGGTATAATGTGCCGGATATAGTGCAATATCGTATGAATACATTGGCATTATGTAGTGGAATGTATCATTTGCACGAGGATCATAGGCAAATAGAAAAAAAGAATAAGAATATGATAACAAGAATATTAGAATGTTTAGATGGAATGGCAATAATATTATGCTGTGGTAGATATTGGATAGATATAAGAGGAGTGTTAGGTTTGATGCAAATGTATGTAAGTATGAAGATGGTATCAAACGATGATACAATAAAGAGAATGGTGTATTTAAGTACACTAATAAAATCGTCATATGATAATCCGCGTGTGATATTGCCGATATCAGTGAGTTTAATAGGTTTACGAAGTTATTTTGAGAATAATGAAGAATGGAATATATGTAATCGTACAATATGGCATCTAGGAAATAGTATATTTATAGGAATGAGTTATGCTGTAAAATAGAGTATATGATAATGAAAGATTATCATATAGTAAAAGCCTCCTGCGAGATTCGAACTCGCGACCACTACCTTACAAGGGTAGCGCTCTACCCCTGAGCTAAAGAGGCGAATCTCATAGTATGAGATATATAGAATAAAGGTAATTTCTTAAATAGTTTATATACAAAATAATAAATAAAGAGAAAGTAATAATAAAAAATATAAAATGGGCGATTCATATTCCAAATTATTTGTAGATGATAGTATGTATGATAGTGATGAAGAAACGGATGAAGAAGTAGAAAGTATACAAGAAAGGGTAGAGAATAAGATGCCATTTAAAGGTCCAACGAGTGATAGTATAGTGAATTCAGTAATAAGTGAATTTATAAGTCGTTCAAATGTGGGATTAGAGAAGTATGGAAGAACATTGGATCGTGGTGATTTATCATTAATGGATTGGGTGCAACATGCTCAGGAAGAAATGATGGATGGAATATTGTATTTGGAAAAGATAAAAAAGTTGGAAACACATAGAATAGAAATGAATAGTTACTTGTAAAAGAAGAAGAAGCCAATAGATGTGGTGAGGATAATAATTGCAAACAATAAGTAGTATTTATATTTGCAGGAAGTGTTATTTTGTTGTTGAATATAAGTATCATTGGAAGAAGAAACGGAATAAGAGTCATTAGTATCTTGCCATGTGACGGATTTCGGTGGTGTTTTTAAGGCATTGGATATTTCATTAATATTGTCTTGTAAAATAGGATTATTATGGTATATAGTATTATCTTGTTGCTTATAATATAGGTTGTTGCTATCATCCGGGTCTACATTTTCAAAGAAGCTTCCGTTAAAAAAACTATCAAGCATATATGTAGTAGTATATACTAAAGTAATAAAAAAGTAATTAAATAGGTTACAATGTAAAATAAGTCTAATTCCTCTAAGTCCTCTGTGGTGGTACCCATCCATTAACTCTAACGCAAATTTGTTCTCTACAAACGGGGCATTTGGTGCCGCCGATAGTTTGAATATTATGAAAGATGCAATCGGTACATAATTGGTGACCGCATCTTAAGATGGTTTGGTTAGTTTCTCCAATAGGATCAAAGCAAACCGGGCATTCATCTTGTTTAAACGCGTGTTGATTGGATACAAGTTCAAGAATATTGGTTTTAGTAGCTCCAGCACGGTCCCTATTGATGGCTTCTTGGTTCGGGTTGACAGCAGTTTGTAATATTCCACTATCTAGTAACAACTCCATTCTCCTGCTAAAATCCTCGGCATCAATAGAGGTCTCTACTATAGCAGATAAAATATCGTGATTAATTTCATCGAATGGAGTAATTGGTACACGGACGTTGGTAGTATTAAGAGGTTGCTGTTGTAGTCTCTGTGATCTACGTGGTCTGTCCGGTTGAGGTAGGGGTCTGTCTGCAATTGGAGGTGTATGTGGTTGTATTTGTTGCTGTTGTTGCTGTTGTAGCATTATAAATTGTTCTTGTTGTTGCTGTAGTCTCTGTTGTTGTAGTTGTTCGCGCTGGCGTTGTCGTTGTAATTGTCGTTGTAATTGTCGCTGGCGTTGTAGTTCTCTAAGTCGTTCAACCTCTCTATGTCTGTTAAATAATACACTAGTGCGTGCAGTTTGTTTCCGGTAACGTCTTCTAATTAGACAACTTCTTTTGCGTCTTTCTATTCTAAGTAGTTTATCTCTAGCTCTTTCGGCAATCATGTCTTGTTTGGCTAGAATCTTGGCCTGTTTGGCGTCTTCTCTGGCTTGAATCTTGTCATGTTTGGCTTGTTCCTTAGCTAGAATCTTGGCCTGTTTGGCGTCTTCTCTGGCTTGAATCTTGTCATGTTTGGCTTGTTCCTTAGCTAGAATCTTGGCCTGTTTGGCATCATCGCGAGCTTTAATCTTGGCCTGTTTGGCGTCATCGCGAGCTTTAATCTTGGCCTGTTTGGCGTCATCGCGAGCTTTAATCTTGGCCTGTTTGGCATCATCGCGAGCTTTAATCTTGACTTGTTTGGCGTCTTCTCTGGCTTGAATCTTGGCTTGTTTGGCGTCTTCTCTGGCTTGAATCTTGTCCTGTTTGGCTTGAATCTTAGCGAGTTTAGCATTATCGCGTTTATGATTGTTATCATTAATAAGCTGGTTAATGATGTCGCCAATGGGTTGTTTATGTGGAATAATATTATCAACATAAGGAATATTCCTGGTGTCGGTAATATCATCAATGGTATATAGAATATCTGTCATTGTAAATGAATGATTGGTAATAGTAGTTAATAATGATATAGCGTGTATATATTCTCAATTTTCTACATTTTTGGTAGTAAAGTGTATATATTTTGTAGTAAAATATATAGATTATGAAAAATGGTAGAAAAGAAAAAAAGAAAATAATAAAATAAAAGAGTAATAAATGAAAAGAGAAAAAATAGATTGAATATGAAAGATTCGTATAATGAGGTCAGAGAATCCGAAGCCTGCGATATAAAGTAATACAAAAAACAGTTCTTGACCCATATAAGAATATAGAGATTATGTTAGTCCTAAATTGGCTAATTCATCAGCACGTGTATTGAGGTGTCTATATACATGAATAAATTGTACAGAATGAAAAAATGGTAAAATATTTCTGGCTTGATTATATAATTTAAGTAGGTGTGGTGCTTTAACATTAAAGTGGCCATTCATTTGTTGAATAACAAGATTACTGTCGCCTTTAATAATAAGATTATGAATTCCAAGTTCTTTAGCGGCTTGAATGCCGATAATCATGCCCATATATTCAGCAATATTATTAGTAGATTTGTTTCCAACAAAAAAAGATCTGGACCAAATTTCGGTATCATTTTGAAATATGACAGCACCTGCGGCGGAAGGTCCTGGATTTTTTTTGGAACAGCCATCAAAATATAAAACAAAATCCTTTTTTTTATTAAAAACTTTATTTGTAGTAGTTTTTGGAATAATTTTGTTATTATTTTGAAAGAATGAAAGAATATTAGTTTGCATAAAAAGAATAAGTAATTTATATTATATAATTTTTAAAAAAAATGAAAATCGTTAAAAAGAATATAAAGGAAATATAGTAATATAAAATGCGTGTGTATATTGTAAAATTGTATATAGTAAAAAGAAAAGCTCTTATAGTGTAGTGGTTATCACTCAGGACTTTGAATCCTGAAACCCGAGTTCGAGTCTCGGTAGGAGCTTTATAAATAGTATGTATAAATAGTAAAGCAGAATGGCGCAGAGGCAGCGTGTTGGGCCCATAACCCAAAGGTCAAAGGATCGAAACCTTTTTCTGCTAATAAAGTTGGCGTCTGGCGACCACAGGCGTATTTTATGCAAGGAGTGCAGCGCAAAGATAAAAATCGCGTAAACATGTGCAATGAAATGTAATAAAATTCGGGGTGGAAAAAATCCACTGGATGCCCTTTTAGCTCAGTTGGTTAGAGCGTGCGGCTGTTAACCGCGAGGTCATAGGTTCAATCCCTATAGAGGGCGTAATTGAGTGGTAATGTGCTCAAAAAAAATAATAATATATTTTGATATATTATTAATGGAAAGTCCATTTGCGAGTGCAAATACAACATTTGTGTTATATATAGAGCCGATTCGTAATAATTACCATAAAACATATCAGAACATAATAACAGTGGATAAGATGCCGCCGGGTCCGTTAAGTGGAATGGTGAAAGCAATATCGCCAGAAAAGTTGTCGTCATTTCAGCAGTATGGTCCATTTTATGATGGAATGGGTTGTATGCATGTATTGTTGCGATATCCAAAGGAAAGTGTGAATGCATCGGTAAAGAATGGTGAAATGTATATGACAGCAGAGGATATCCCATCGGTGTTATCATATTTGCAGAAGGAGGGTTATGAAGTAGATACGGGAATGACAAAGTTAATGTTAAAAACGAAAGTAGGAATGAGTGGTGTAAGTGAGAAGCGTTTGTCTGGTGATCGCCGTATGATATGTATGGTAAATTATGTAAAGTAAATGTGGAGTAAATATAAATACATAAATGTTTGTAGAAGGAGATGAAATATATATAAAAAAGTATTTTGGAGATAAATTGAGAGTGGATAAGAGTAAAATATATGAAATAACAAAAGTAATATATAGAAGAAAGGCTCGTACAATGGTAGTATTAGATTATAAAACATTTTATGTAATAGAGGAGGACGGTATAGAGTATGCAGAAAAGTTCAAGATATATGGATGTTTATGTAGTTGTATATAATAAAAAATCTATATAGATAATAATAATAGTAATATATAAAAATGGAAATGATAGTAGCAGTGAATAAGCATGGTATAATAGGAAAAAACAATAAACTGATATGGGATATACCTGAAGATATGAGGCATTTTAGACGTTTAACGATGCATAATATAGTAATAATGGGTAGAAAGACGTATGAATCATTGCCGTGTCAAGGATTACCAAGTCGTATAAATGTGGTAATAACTAGTGAGCCTGAAAAAATGAAAAGTAAAAATACGTCAGTAGTATTTTGTACACTAGAAGAAAGTGAAGAAAAAATAAAAAAGATGTTAGAAAAGCATAATAAGAAAGTATTTGTAATAGGTGGTAGCGAGATTTACAAGATATTTTATAAAAGATGTGAAAAGATTCATGTAACGATGGTAGAAAATGAAGTGATGGATGGAGTAAGTATATATCCATTGTTATGTGATATAAAAGAAAGTTATAAAATAAAATCAATAAGAGCGAAATATGATGATGTGGTTGAAGAGTATGAATTTATAACTTATGAAAAGGGTTAAAAAAAAATCCATATAAAATATATAGATATGTATTTATCAGTATCAGTATTATTATTAAGTGTAGTAGGTGTATTAGGTAAGGAATTGGTGAAAGATTATCCAAGATTGCCGACAATGTGGACAGCAAAAACAATAGAACCGGGTGCTCCTGGTAATGGAGCTGGATTAGAAGCTTATAATTTTGTGGAAACCCCATCATATGATAATCCAAGTGGTATATGGAGTAATTACACAGATTGTCAGCGTTTGATATATGTGCCAAACAATTACGATGAAAGGCGTTATTTATTGGGATGTGATGCATTAAATTGTTGTTGGGAAGAGCAGGAAGGAAATCATGTAGAGTTTCAAATTCCCAACGTTCATTATACAAATCCCAATAAGAAAGTAGATGTATATTGGCAAATAGCAAATGTAACAAATTATGGTGAAATAGTAGAAGCGGATGAATGGAGTTGGTCGTGGACCGTAAAAGAAAAATTATCGCAAGAATGGCGTGCTTATACATTGGCTTGTGATGATTGTGTAAATAAAATAGAATTAATTCAGTGGCAGAGTCGTGCAATGGGTGGTGAGTGGTTTGCCGTAGAATTCAAAGGATATCGTGGTATAGATCGTGATAGTGATGAAGGAGAAAGTTTTAAAGAAAAGTTTGTAGTGCCTGAAATATGTAAAAAAAATAATTTATTGGAGTGTCCTTCGGGGTTACACGAAAAATATTTTGGAAGTAATTTGTTAAGTGGTGGTCGTCAAAGTGAATGTAACGTGGCAAAATATTTAAGAAACGCCGGATTTCCTTCAAGTACAATAGGAACAATGGTTTGTATATCAAAATATGAAAGTTCTTGGAATTGTGATGCAACAAATAAAAATGTGGATGGTTCAACTGATTATGGTTTATTTGAAATAAATTCTTATTATTGGTGTTCGGGTGATGCAACATCAAAATATAATGAATGTGGTGTAAGTTGTTCAAGTTTAATGGATTGTCAAAAAAATACGAATTGTGCTTATAGAGTTTATAAAGAGCAAGGATATAATGGATGGTATGGTTATAAAAATCATAAGAGTGAATGTGATAATTATCAAGCACCGGTATGTGAAGAAATATTAGAAGAATATGAACCAGTAAGTAGTGTAGATTTATCAATGTATTCAGGAAGATGGTATCAAGTATACAAAGATGTATTTGATATGACATTTCAAGGAGAAGGAAGATGTGCTGTAGCGGATTATACACTAATAGGTGATAAGGTAGGTGTATTAAATAGTCAAATAAATAAAGATGGAAAGGTGGGTCAAATAAGTGGTTTTGCATTTTATGAAAAAAATAATTCAGGTGGAGAATTATCAGTAACACTGGATGGTGTTCCCCGTACAACGCCATATTGGATAATAGAATTAGGTCCAATAGTAAATAATAAGTATGATTATTCAATTGTATCAGATAATAATCGTATATCTTTGTTTGTTTTAACAAGAGATGTTGATAGATTTAATGAAAAGTACGATAAGGGAGTGAAAAATAGATTAAGTGAATTAGGTTTTACTAATGAAATAAATAAACCAAAGGTAATGTCTCAAGAAGATTGTGATTACAATTTGTATAATTATAGTGTAAAAAAGAGTGAAGAAAAATGTTGTGAAAGTTGTGAAGAAGGTACTGAAAAGTATTATAGTATTCCATCAAAAAAGAATTGTGGTGAGAGTTGTATAGCGGCAAAGGATTATAACAAGGTTCATCTATTTGAATGGGGTTTAAAAAAGGCAGAAACCGATACGCCGTGTAAAGATCATGGTTATACAAATTATGTAAAAACGGAAACACATAGTGCAATAATAGTAAGTGTAAAGGTAGATTTTTATGAGCCCGAAAAAAGAGTAGAATTAAAAGGTCAAGATTGTGGCGTATGTGGTAAAGCATATCAGACATGTTGTATAGGATTTGGTGCACAAGGATATCCATGTGATTGTCATTTGCAAGAAGGTGGTTCTGGAAAAGCGGGTGAAAATTGTGGAGATTGTGGAACTGGTTATGCTGGTTGTTGTATAGGATATGCAGCAGATGGATATCCATGTGAGTGTGATGTAGAATAAATAAGTAAAAATACAAAAATGAAAATATATTTATAATATAAATAGTTATATTATAAAAAAGAATGTTTTCTTTGTTAGATAATATAAGAGGTATAAATGAAGTAGAAGAAAATAAAGAGGAAGAAAAGAAGGAAGAAAAGAAGGAAGAAAAGAAGGAAGAAAAGAAGGAAGAAAAGAAGGAAGAAAAGATGAAATTATTGAGTCAGGGAACATATGGTTGTGTATTTAGGCCGGGTATAGAATGTTCAAGTAATCAATTGACAACAAAAAAATATATAACAAAAGTGCAAAAAAGTAAAAAGACGTCAGCTCATGAGGTAGAAATAGGAAAAGAGATAAAGAAAATACGTGGTTATGGAAGTTATTATGCTCCAATAATAGAGTCGTGTAAATTAAAGTTAGGTGATATAAATAATGAAGAAGATATAAAGAAGTGTAAAATAATAGAAAATGTGGAATTAAAAGAAGATAAGTATGAATCCAACAAGATTCCGTATGTAGGAAAGAGTACATTATTAGAGCGAGTATATGAAGATACAAAGAATATTCGTGGAATAGAGTCTTATTTTAAGCGTTATATAGATAAGCATGTAGTGTTATTAAAAGGCATAGAAAAATTAAATGAAGCGGGAATAATGCATTTAGATTTAAAAGAGAATAATATAATGTGTCGTGACAAGTCTGGACGTCCAATATTGATAGATTTTGGTTTATCTGTGAATACAAAAAAGTTAGAAAAGGGTGATATAGAAGTAAAGGAACCATTTTTTTCTTATTCTGTAGAATATGGGCCTTGGTGTATGGATATATTGATGGTGATGTATATGGTAAACGAGACAAAGAATGCAAAAATAAATCAAGAAAAGAAGGAAGCGTGGAGAGATGAGAATGCAACGATGGAAGAAATGAAGAAGGTAGTGAGAGAGTATATGGAAAAGAATGTGGCAATATTGGAAATATTATCAAGTGAAGAACAAGAGAAATATAAAAAAGAGATGGAAGAATATTATAGTCCATTAATAACGGGTGGTATGATGAATATGCCAACATGGGGGAGTGTATATGATGAAATAATAAAGAATAACAAGAGTTGGGATAATTATGGTTTAGCTGTGATCTTTCTAGGAATGTTAAAAATCTTGGGTTTAACAGATGTAGTAAATAAAATCCCATTTATGAGAAAGTATCTAGAAATACTGAAAAAGATAATAATGAGTATGCCTGATAAGCGTCCAACCGCAGATGAAACCCGAAAAGAGATAGAAAAAGAGATGCGAAAAGTAAAAAGAGAAGAAAAAAAAGAAATGAAAAAGATATTAGAAAAAGATTTAATAAATGTAGAAAAGAATGAGGAGCGTAATAAGAGTGTAATAGAAAAAAAATTATTGACATTGAATGAAAAAGAAGTAATAAGAAAAAAAATTATTGAATAGAAAAAAGATAATGTTGAAAAGGTGTATATTTTTGTAGAAGTGTATGTGATGCGGCTTGATATGTAGAAAAGAAAGAATTTTGTTGTAATGTAATAATTTGATTTAAGTCATGAAGTATATTAATAGAATAACCTGAAAAGTAGCGAATTTTCTGGTTATTAATAGGTGTAACAATAGAGAGAATATTATTGGTAGAAAAATTCCAATAGAAAATAGATGGTGAGGTAAGGAAGTTATTATGATAAAAAATGTTTTGAATATCAGTGTGATGAATATTATTGTTGAAATCACAAAGAAAAACGATATTTAATTGGTCTGTAAATCGTGATGTAGAAAAGCTATTATGAATGCCATTAATAATAAAATTGATAGTATTATAATAATCAGGACAATAATTTTGTATAGGTGATATAGAAGAGAAAAAGTGTTGAATAATATCAATAATGGAATCATTTTTGTTGAATTGAATCCAAACCGGTTTATTCCCCATGGCGATAATTCGTGCGGGTATATCACTATGAATAGCAATAGAAATAGCAATACCAATGGCATGATAAAAGGCATCAATATTATTTTGTTGCATAAATATAGAGACATCAATAATAGGAATAGTAAATAAAAAAGATTTGGAATAAAATTTATTGGTTAATTTGTCCCATATAGAATCCAAAATCCCAATTTTATTTTGATACTGTTCAATAGAAAAATATTGTTTGTTATTAATAATAAGTAAAGCCTGTTTAATAATGAAAGCAAAGTCATGTGAAGAATTAGTATAAATATTATTTTTGGGTAAAGATAAAATATTATGATTAATAATTTTGGCATTATTTATAAATAAATCAAAATGTTTGGTAGCGGTTCCTAATTTAATATTTTGCGTATTAATATTGTGTATTTTTTTTTGAGAGAATTTAATTTCAGCAGTGTCAAGAATATGATTCATATAAGATAATTTTTGTCTAAAGAGGCGTTTACATTTAGAGTGAGCTTTTTGTAGTGATAAATTAGATGTAGTATACTTAAGAAAATGAGGATGAATTTTGTGTGCCCAAGAAATGGCGATGCGATGAAAAAGCCATCCTCCAACTTTATTTTCTCTAGGAATCCATGCGGCAACATTAGAGATGAGTGAAGTATCATAGTAATAAACCCAATTATTAAGGTCTTGAATAAATTGATTGACGGTCATTTCAACACAAACATCAATGAGAGAGTGTTTATCAGCTTTGTGTGAAAAGTGTTTAACAAATTCACAGAAGCGTTTGATATCTTTCCATGAGCCACAAGTATATAATGAATCGTCTGGTTTAATAATATAATGTAAAGCGAATGTGGCGAGTGATGGAAAAACTTCATAAAAAGCTAAAATAAGCATATATGATAAAATTCTTTCTCCTTTTCCATAAGAAATATCTCTAGTATATGGAATGAGTTTAAAAAAGAAGTTTAAATGAAGTAATAAAGCATTTTTATGTGTAGTATCATTATTATAATGATGAATATATTTTTTAATAAATTTTAGAATAAGAATAAGGTCATTATATAAAATAAGTACATGTTCACAAGAGGATTTTCTAGTAAGATTGAATTGAAATAAAACGAATTGTTCTTGTAGAAAAGAATCATAAGAGAAATGTGTATTATAATTTAAAGATGGAAATTCCGTATGAGAGTGAATGTTCATAGTGAATGATATAAGTGTAAATATTTAAATCATTTTATGTAATAGATATGCGTTTTTTTCGTGTGCCCTTTTTGTTTTTATTTTTGTTAGGTTGTGAAGAGCGATTGTGTTGTGTATGTTTATCAAAAATTCTCACCTTTTTAGTAAAATTTTTGTGTGTAGTTTTATCGGTAGCATGTTCTTTTTTATTATCCTGTTTAAGGATGGATTTTAAAGTAATATTATGTTTTTCAAATAGAATTTCTTGAAAGAAGAAATAAATGGTATTAATATTGTGAAAAATAAATATGGAAGGTGGTATAATAATATTATCAGTAATAGAAATTTCTTGAAAGAAAGTAGAATTGTGAAGTGTATCATGGTCTAATACAGAAAACGGTTGAATTTGTTCGGGTTCAAGATCAATAAAAAAAGAAAAAGCATTAGAGAATTTATACTTGGATGTAGGTGTTTTAATTTTTTTGTCTTGAAGTATTTTTAATAAAAAATGATTATAAATAATAGAATTAGAATTGTTGTAGGTATCAAGTGATAAGCGTTCTGTAGTAATTTTATCAATGTAGTTATTTTGATTAATATAAATAAAAACTCCGCGTATAGATTCTAAAGGTTCTCTAAAAAGATTATTTTGCATATTTAGAATCCGTTGTTCATGTATAATCCATGAAGTATCTAAATCGTTATCATCGTTAATGTCGTTATTATCGTAATTATTTTCCATAAATAAGTTATATTTTTGTTATAAAAAGAAATGAAAATTTAAACATAAAAGAATATAAAAAAAGGTGTGTATATAGATTGTGTCCCGACACCGCGTATATTTTTGTCAAAATTGAGTACTAAGTATTCAAAAAACTGAAATACAAGAGAGTGTGTATTTTCAGTAAAGATATAGCATACAATTCAAATATATAATCCATAGGATGGGTTATAAATAGTATGTAAATATATCAAATAGTGTAGAGAAGACAATAAACCAAAAAGTATAAAACAACATAAAAAAAAATATTCGGGACAGCATCGGCAATGAAACTGCCGTAAATAGGGGAACTATGTGGGGGGTTTATATAAAGTTCAATATTTCAAAAATGAAAAATTGAAAACAAAAATATATTATTTGTGTGTAGTAAATAATATGTCAGCAATATGCATACCTCGTGTAGATGCAAATCTAGAAATAAGTTATATCAAAGAAACAATGAATAATTTGAACATAGGTTATGTAAAAAAAATCCGTGAATTTCCATTGAAGAATGATAGTAATCATAAAAGAATATTAATGCGTTTTAAGTGGAAAGAAAATAACGAACAATCAAAAAATTTACAGAAGCAAATGGAAATGTTAGGTTCATTAAAGGTGGTTCATAATATGCCTTGGTATTGGAAGTTAGTAGTGGCTCAATAAATTAGTAATTATACCATTTAATAGAATTGTGAATAGTATTATAATCATAGGTAGAAATAAAAGAATTAGTGTCTAGTAAACTATAAGATAGAATAACTCTATTTTTTTCCATAATGAATCCAGTACAGAATTCCACCATTTTATCGCCAAATTTAAAAAGTTCACTGTGTCGTTTAAGATTCATATTTAAATCAAAAACCGCAAAGAAGTGTTGATAATTATAATTAGGATTATGAGTTTTAAAAATCTTATTATTTTGAGCTTTGTGAAGAACAAACCAAATTTCATTATTAAATATACAACCGGGTGTAGAACCTCTAGCATTTTGAAAGAATTCAGGAATATCAGTTTTGGTTTCAATAATATCTAGTTCATATGAATCATAATTAATGCAACCAATTCGTAAAGGATACCAATCATAAACAACTGATAATTTCGTTTTATATTCAAACATTGCCCAATTTTTTTCAGCTTTAATAGTTTTATTAACATTATAGAATGTAGGATTAATATATGTTTTATTTAATTTATAATCAGTATTATCAATATTGTATTCATTGCTACATACATAAGGTCGTTTTAGGATAGGATTAAACCTAGTAGCTAGATAATAGAGTTTATTTTTGAATTTAAAAATCCGCATATCTTCAATCCCTGTACTGGGAAAATTAGATTCTTCATTTATGTTTTCTATTAAAAAATTAGTATCAGTTATTTGTTCAAAATGATTATCAACAGTAAACCGTGTATTTAAAGAAACCCATTGTTGTGGTATAAAATGTTTGCTTCCATTTTCATTGTAATTATAGTTAATCCATCTTAAATTAACAATATATTGATTATAGTTGTTAGGGTGTTGTATAATAGTAGGTGTTCCAGAATACATGGTCATATTATTAGTTTTGATAATATTAGTAAAATTAACAGTGTTTTGTGATAATAGTGTGGGATAATTATAAATATTTACAGTTTTCCATAAAAAATCATAATATTTATTAATTTGATTTTGTTGTTGTTCATTTCTATATTCTTTGTAATAATTTAATATTTGTTTTTGATTTTTTTTATATATTATAATATCTCCAATATTTTCTAATTTTATCTGTTTAAACTGTGTATTATTAAATAAAGTATAAATTAATGAAGGTCCAGTAACTGCTAATGGACCGATAGTAGTATAATTATCTAAAGAGCAATTATTTACAATTTCATAAATAGCTTTATATAAAATTTGATTTTTTGGAAGACAAGATATGAATGCTTGATAAATACCATTAGTTTTACGATTTGCTTTAATTGATAAAACTGGTCTGTCTTTAACCCAATATTCTTGGTCGGTTAATTCAATTAATTTAAAATGATTAATGCATTTATATTTAATATCCAAATAAATCCCACCGTGTATGTATAAAACACAATATCTCCATAAATCCGCTTTATATGCACCGGGTTTTAATTTATCAAATGCCCAAAGAACATGTTCATCAAAATGTTTACGAATAAAATCTCTGCACATTTTGTCATCATATAAATAATGTGTAAATTCCGGGTTTTGTTTTATTAATAGTTCAACATTTTGTTTCATTTTAGGTGGTAGGTCTAATGTATGCCATGTTTGAAATATTTTTAACGGTATAATAGAAATGAAGTCAGGATAATTAATAAAATTATTATCTATTGTATTTTGTTTATGAATAGGTTTATAATTAAATAAATTAAAATTATAGTTATATTTCGTAATTAACGACATATCAATATTTCCATCAAAATGTTGAATATTTCCATCAAGTTTTTGAAAATCATTTTTAAAAGTTTTAAAATTATGTGTAGGTGTATGTTTATGTATGAGTTTATTAGTGTCCATATTCACATGTGAAAAATTGTTTTGAAAATCATAAATATTATGAATAGTTTCGGGTTCAGTTTTACTAGTGTTGATATTCATATTAATAGGTGACCCTCTATATTGAAAATCATAAATATTATGAATAGTTTCGGGTTCAGTTTTACTAGTATTGATATTCATATTAATAGGTGACCCTTCATATTGAAAATTATAAATATTATGAATATATTCGGGTTCAGTTTTACTAGTGTTGATATTCATATTGATATGGTTAATAATAGGTGTTTGAAAAATATTAATTATATTTTTTTCAACGGTAGAATTAATAGAAGTTTGCTTATTTGTATTAGAAAAAGTATTATTAAAAAAAGGTTTCATATGATTGAAACGAGGAAAATCAAAAATAGATTGTAATGTTTGTATTTTATTATCATCATTGTGATTATCAGTATCAGTATCAGTATTAGTATAAGTATCTGTATCAGTATGAATAGGTATAGTGATGTTAATATTCATAATAATATGTGGTTTATAATTTAAATTATCATCAAAATGAATAGTTTGAATATCATAAAATAAAAGTGTTTTATTTTTGGGTTGAACATATGTTAAATTATAAGAATCATGAATAACATTAATATCCAAAGTTTTTTTAATTTTTTTATTATTTTTATAAAATTTAGAAAATCGTTTTTGTTTATTTTCTTGTATTTTATTGTACTTATTGATATTAAAATGATTCAACATATAGTATAGAATGATTAAATAATAAAAAAACAAACAAATTATTCATCAATAAATAAAAAATGAAAATATTTATCTAGAACCGGATTAATATTTTTCAGGTTGATGTGATAATTTTTTTTCCATAAACAAAAAATCCAAACTCCAAATTGGTTGGTTTGCATTTCAGCATGTTTAATTTCATGTGTAAAAATATCATCCATGTTACTGTAAGCAGAACGGTATTCATTTAATTCAATTTTTAATTTTTCTTTAACTTCATATAAGTAAGTTAATCTTTTTTGTTCTCTTAATTTCTCTGTATTTTTTTGCTGTAAAATATGATTGGGTAGATTTTGAATAAATTCGTTTTCATCTTTATTCCATTTATGTAAAATGAATCTAATTTCATTTTTGATGTCTTTAAATTTGAGTATTAAAATGTGTCTATGGTTTTCTAATTTTTTAATAAAAGAGAAAATATTGACATGGCATATAATAGGAAAAATGTTTTTAATTTCTGCGGGTATAAAGATATTATTAACTTCTTTCATTTCTTTAATTTTTTGTTCAATAATTTGAATTTCATTTAAAACGAGACTTCTTTTTTCGGTATCTGTATCCATAAGTAATAATTTACTGTTGGCCATTTCAAGTGAAGTTTCTAATTTATCATAGTGATTGGCAAGTTGTAGATATAATTGTGTAGATGATTCAAGTTTAAAATAATTCATAATAGAAATAAGAAGAGCAATAACGGCATTTAATCCAGAAATTAACCAAGAATGAATACTATCGCATGGAAAAACGGGTGATAGTATAGTAACACTAGCGGTAATGAGTAATGATGGAATCATAATACAATTCAACCGCCATTGTGAAAGATAATTGGCTTGAATATATAGATTTTTCTGTCCCTTCATAAATGTAGTTAAAATATCAAGTTCACTAGAGAATTTATTATCAAGTTCCATGTCATAATATTTATCAAGTGTTTTTTCAACATCATGAAAAGCGAGTTGTTTAAACTTGGAGTACCGTTTTTGTATAGTTTTATGTGTCTTACTTTTAGGTGAACTATTCTGTTGAAATAAATCTTTAAATTGTGAAATATCGTCTAAAGATATTTGTTTACTTAAACTGGGGTTAGACGGAGGTGTATCATCATCAATATCACTATTGCTACTACTACCGTTGCGACTTCCATGATAGGAAATAGTAACCGGGCTATCACATCTAGTAAAATTAGTTTGAATATAGTTTAAACAAAAGTCATTGGTATAATTAAGTTCATTTCTAATTTTATGTAGGTCATTATTGGCAATGTTTGTAAAATGAGTATTGGTATAATCAATTAAGTTATCCTCTTCTTGAATTTGTCCAAGTTCAATATTATTGGAGTCATCAATAATATCAATATGTATTTGATTAGAATTGTGTGGTGAACTAGAAGATTCTGTAGTAGATGAATTATATTCATTTATAATATTCTCGTTATTATCATTCATAATATTATTATAATAACGAGAATAATAGAAGATATAATGAACGAAAACGTGAAAAAATTGAAAAAAATAATAAGATAACCGGAATGTAAATAATATGATGAATATAACAACAATAATACCAACAATAAAAAGATTGCATAATAAAACCTTGCAGGATTATCGTAAGGAAATGCGTCATTTTATAATGACATCGCGATTTAATGATAAAACTTGGTTAGAAAATCAAGAGTATCGTGATAATAATTCCAAATTAGGTTGTATATATTGTTCTCCGAGTCCAGTAAGTGTACATATTCCCCATGAAGGAATTATGTTTGTATTGGAGATGAATAATGATACAAATGAAATATTAGGTGTAGGTATGGTAATGAATAGACCGAAAATAAATAAACATTTAGTATACGAAAATGGAAATTATAACCGTTATAATTTTACCGGAAATTATAGGATAGATCGTAAAGAAATGACATTAGAAGAGGAAGATATAATGCGTGTATTTGAAATATTATGTTTTACCGGAAATCGTCATATGAAGAGAGGGCAGGGATTAACAATGTTTCCTGTGGAAATGTTGTATAAATGTCATAGGAAGGTAGATTTAATAAGTTTTGTACGTGGTATGTTTAAAAATCGTTATAGTAAATAAGATTTAGTATGGTGGATAAAA
>Ga0315330_10000692_pt1 | contig 21675 bp, 40 predicted proteins | sample M140m34915metaG_FD_203453 | JGI IMG/M metagenome (GOLD analysis project Ga0315330, IMG submission 203453) | Ammonia-oxidizing marine archaeal communities from Monterey Bay, California, United States - M1 40m 34915 | ecosystem: Environmental > Aquatic > Marine > Intertidal zone | place: USA...
GATCTGCGAAGAGAGAATGCAGATTGGTTATCTGGCAAAGATAAAGTAGGAATGCCATAACCAGTTGAAAAATAATTCTTGACACTTTGGTCAATCTTCCGTATAATACTTGTATTGAAATTTGGGAAAGAAGCAACTGCGGGACTCTTCTGCGACAGCTCTCTCCCAGACAACAGCCTACCTCTATTGGGGCTGTATAAAGCGTATGGCATAGAGGAGCTTGGTAAGTGCTGAACTTGACTGGGGTTTGATTTGGTAACATTCGTTTTTCCTCTTTTCCTTAAAAATCTAATGTGAGGTGCAGTGTATGAGTACTGCGTGTGGGTATAGCGAGGCGGTCTATAGCACAACTATAAAATTCCACAATATAAAAAGTCCTTTTGCCCTTGTGCTTAGTCAGCCGAGGGCATTTTTTTAGCTCCTCCTTAAAAATTTCTTGACAATCCTCCCCAACTCCAGTATAATAGTGGTATATTTTTTAAAAGGAGTAACTAATGAAAACTTGTGTGCTTGTAACTGGTGGGTTCGATCCCATACATTCTGGACATATACAGTATCTAAAAGATGCTAGCAAGCTCGCTGATACCTTAGTTGTAGGTCTAAACTCTGATGAGTGGTTGACGCGCAAGAAAGGTAAACCCTTTATGAACTACTGCGAAAGATGGTCAGTAGTATCAAATCTATCTATGGTTGATGAGGTGATTGAGTTTCTTGATACAGACGACACTGCCTGCACTGCTATAGCACAACTACTTCCTCACTACGATAAAATTATCTTTGCCAATGGTGGAGATAGAAGTAGTGGTGTATCTACTCCAGAGTACCAATACTATCAGAATAATTCTAAAGTAGAATTCGTTTGGGGTGTTGGAGGAGTGGCAAAACTAAACTCCAGTAGTTGGTTGTTGGAAAGCTGGCAGCTTAAGAGACAGGGTAGACCTTGGGGTTTCTGGAGAGTTATGCACGAAGCAGGAGATTACAAAGTAAAAGAACTTGCTATTAAGCCTAAACACTCTCTTAGCGATCAAAGACATCAGTATAGAAACGAACACTGGTATGTACTAGAAGGCGAAGTAGAGATACAAATTGAAAACGATACGATGATGAATATCGTAAAGTTAAGTAAGAATATGAGCTACATTATTCCCGCAGGGACTTGGCATAAAGCCAAAAATGCAACAGACAAACCTGCATACATACTAGAAGTACAGTATGGGGGCGAGTGTAGTGAAGAGGACATAGAGAGAAGATGATAGTAATAACAGGTTGCGAGGGTTATATTGGTACAGCTCTAAAACAACGTGTATCTGCTCTAGGGTATGATATAGATACTTGGGACATAAGGAAACCTTTAGACACACCTATGGAAAACGTAAGCTGTGTTGTGCATTTGGCAGCATTAGTAAGAGTGGGAGAAAGTGTCAGAGACCCTATAAAATACTATGATACGAATGTAACGGGCACATTGAATGTAGTGAGAGCCTTTCCCAATGCGAAGATGGTTTTTGCTTCTACAGGGGCTGCCTTTAACCCTGATTCTCCATATGGACACTCTAAGGCGATGAGTGAACAGATTATTAAAGATACTTGTAAAGAGTATACAATCTTCAGGTTTTATAATGTAGGCGGAGGAAGTCCTACAAACCCCGAAGGGTTGGGAATGGCAATAGAAAAAGCTAAAAAAGATAAAGAATTTACAATATATGGAGATAACTACAATACCAAAGATGGTACTTGTGTGAGAGATTATGTTCATGTAGAAGATATAGTAGACGCTTTGGTGAAAGCAATAAAAGAGCCTGGTGCAATGACAGACTATGAACCTCTAGGCTCTGGTAAGTCCTATACTGTTAAAGAATATTTGGAGACTTATTTAGAAGTACACAACAAAGTGTTTGAGATTAAAGTAGGAGACAGAAGGGAAGGAGACCTTGAAAGATCAGAAGTCCCGTTCCTATCAAAATTTATGAAACCGACAAGAGAATTAAAGGACATAGTATGAAAGCAATTGTGCAAGTGGATATATCACTAGACAAGTACAATATGGATAAGAAAAAGAGTAGAGTGCTCGGTAGGCAGGATAAAGTAGTAGAATTATCTAAACAAAGATTTGCTGAATACGCTAAAAAATATGGACACGATCACCATGTGATTACAGAGCCGAGACTGGGATATCAACACCCTGTGTGGGAGAGACTAGACTTCTGGTTTAACCCCGACTGGTTTGAAAAATACGATGAGATTCTGTATGTAGATACTGATGTGTTCCCAACAGACAATGCTCCTAATATATTTGAACATGGCAAAGGTTTAAAATGTTATTGTAGAATACCACATTTCAAATCCAAGAGAGAGCGTAATGGTATATTTTTGGAGGTAGATGCTGACACCTACAGTAACACATTATTCAATGCAGGAGTTATCCTAATTAACAAGGAACTCGTGGATAAAACCAAAGGCGTAGTACAGAGATACAGAGAGGAAAGATTTACAGATGACTCTGTATTACTAAACTACGCTATTATGAATAGTGATATACCTGTTGAGCAGATAAACAAAAAATTTAATGTAAAGATGGACAAAAGATGTCCCACTGCATGGTTCTATCACCTTAGTGGTAGAAAGAAAAGTAACCAAGATAAAATGTTAGGTTGGCTAACAGACAGACTAAAGGACTAAACTTATGGGTGATGTGGTACAATTTCCAACAGACGATGTAAAACTAGAGCAGCTAAAAGAACAAATTGAGAAGGGAGTAACAGATCTAGAGTTTAAATATAATGAGCTGGACGCTTTGCATGAGATGCTAGGTAATAGAGAGGCGGAAGCTAACGAACTTGAGGGCAGTTTTGACCTGCTTATAAAAGATTATATAGATGAAGTAGGAATCAAAGATACACCTGCTTTATGGCTAACATACTCCCGTAGTTGTGTGGTAAAAGCTACTGGAGAAGGAGAATACGAAATGATATGGGTTGGAGACGATGACTAAGTTTCTAATATGCCTACCCTGGTGCATACCTTTAATGATGTATGAGGGAAATGATTATGGAACAGCTTTCATGTTGTTCTTTGGTGCTGCGATTGGTGCAGCTATCACTGCGGAGATATTTGGAGTAGATTTATGAGAATTAAAGAAGATATACAAATTATGTGGGAACGAGGTATTTCTGTGCATGTAATTGCAAAGAAGTATAATTGTGAACCACTAGATATTATGAGAATTTTGGGGATTTGGTAATGAATTATACAGACGAACAAACAGAATACATGGTAGAGCATTATAACTCCTGTCCTAACATGGAAACAGTACAGTACCTAGCTGAAAAGCTGGGAAAGACAACCAAGTCGATTATCGGCAAGCTCAGTAGAGAAGGAGTATATAAACGTGCAGTCTATAAAAGTAAGAGTGGCGAACTACCTATCACGAAAGTGGAACTTGTTAATAACATTGCTGAAAACCTGGGAGTTGAAGTTGAGAGTTTGGTGGGTCTCGAGAAAAGTCCAAAGTCGACTCTCAAAACGCTTGAACTCGCAACGGGGTCATAACGGAGATGTAGCAGATACTGATAATAATTGGTAGCCGCTGCGGGTGTAATGCGTAACCTCTGATCTAGTAATAGGTCGGAGGTTTTTTATAGCTAGGATAAACCACCACGCCATAAGGATAATCTAGGACAATTATGAAAAAGGTATTAAAAATCGCGAATTGGGGAAAAGTTGAGCGTATGTACAGATTGGAAATAAAAGACGAAGTTTTAGTAGAATAGTTACAGACTTGATGACCACGATTGGTTATAGTTAATTATCATGGTCATAGATAATTGATCAGAGAATCACTTGTTTGTTGTTCTCTTTGTGGGGTTATTGCTAGTTTGTAACAACAACGTAATAATATTATGGATTCGTCATTCTCTCTCCTTTAATTCCGAGAGAAGACAATTGCATAAATATCACTATGTTACATCACTAGCAGTTAGTTGTGAAGAATTGTAATTGATCTTAGTGTCTATCAATTTAAGATATATTTTATCACACTTTTTAAAATTTGTAAAGGTATAATTTTTGAGAAGGTGGGTTGTTGATGCTGGTTGAAAAAGTAGATTTTCTTTGCTGAGATAATAAAATTATTTTTCAGAGGTATCGATCAGTTCCAGGTGATCACACATACTGCACGAGTTTCTCCAGGTCCACAAAAACCTTGTGCATGCCACAAACCTCCGAATACTGTAGCAGACCAACAGCTGGGACTACTCTCGTCGATTATGTTTTTGTCATCATCAAAAATGAAAGTACCACCCTGAGATATCTCCGTAAGATGCAGTATCATATTATAGTGATCCACTGTGTAGTGATCTTTATGAGGCACACCATGCAAGGGTAGTTGATTCCATGTCATGTTAATGCTTGAACGAAGTAGCTTGTTGAAAGGTAGACCCATACCCTCTCGAACACGATGAAAGATGTCTTCAAAGAATGCCCACTCCTTAGAAACTATAATACCTTCCTTATCGTCATTTCTCTGCACTAGCCGAAGTGCAAACATGGGGTGATCATCTACCTCTGGTTCATTAATAGTACGATCATAGTATCTCCACATTCTATTCGACTTTGCGTAGGGATCAACCTTTGCATTCAGCCACTCAGTGCGAGAGCTAAGAATGTTTTGCTCAACATAACCCTGCTCTTCACCAGTAAAGACTTGAAATTCTTGCGCTATCATACTCTTCGTCGCCCTGTTTGTTTACCCAGCCATCGGAATCTTTTAGCTTCATCATGTCCTTCAAACAGTGGATTTTCATAGCTTCCTTTCTTGTACTTTCTATTTCCTTTCATGTGGTCGTAAACACCTCCAAGTATGGAACGCTCCTGAACGTGTCCCCAATCTTCATCACCAATGTCATAGTTTTTAATCCCGTCTCTTTGGAACCGAAGCCGTACAACATCGAAGACGTAGCTATCGTCTTGCTGTCTCAAGTTAAATAACTTATCAGCAGTGTACATTTTTTTCATAGCCTCAACCCATTGTTGCATGTAGGGGTGGTGTAGATTAAAGTACATGAAACCACACTCACTAGGCCACTTGCCTCTGCCCATATAAGTAATCATCTTATCTCTACGAATGATGTGTTTATTAAGCCACGCTTGGTCAATAGGCTGGTAGAACTTACTGTCAGCATCTATCCATATGATGCCGTCATAGTCCTCTGTATAAGTACTGATTGCATGACAGTAAGCAAACACTTTGTAAGAAAAGCGCACAGCGTCTTTGGAGTAGTCTCTAACTTTACGTTTAGTTTTATGTCTATCTACAAATTCTTTTAGATCAGGACAAAGATCAAATAAATCTTCATCTTCATTATATACTATGTAGTCCAAGTCCCAGTTATAGGTCTCTTCAAAAACGTGAGCATACTCTTCGTAGAGTTTATTGTTCCACGAGGTTACTACTAAAGTTCTATTGCTCATATAATCTCCTTATTGTTTTATAAGCTATTCCACTTTCTATTTCATCCCATGTAAACTGTGTTGCGAGAAGGCTATCAATCCATCTATCTATAGATGCATCATCAGGAAACCAGGGGTTATCCAAGTCACTAAATGCCTTATTAGATACAGGCGCTGCGGGTGAGATATCGCCTGCAAAACTAGGAACACCGTGCAGTATGCTTTTTATAGCCGCAGTAGAGTTTAGTGAAACTGTCGCGTGAGCTCTTTCAAGATCTCTCTCCAACGGATATTCTGCATCCTTTGGTCTAAATTTTATGGGGCGATCTGTGTGTTTACGAATTTTACTAACTACCCAATCTTCCCAACCTTTCTGCAACTTATAAATTCTTGCAGATGCCGCAGTAGGCGGACATACAAGTATATTCTTGCCGTTCTTCTGTCGTGGTTTTCTTGCCACATCTATCGGCTTGAACTTTTGTATTCTTACATGGTCTTTGGGACGCAGTGTTAAAATTGTGTTTGTATTCATAGAGGTATAGTTTACACGATATAGTAGCCCCCACTTACCAGGTTTATAATCTCTCGTTGCATGAAAGTAGGCGTGATCAAGGTAATAGAAGGGGTGTTGTCTTTTTAGACAGTCCCATATAAAATCTTCACAACCTCGAAGTATACCTTGTATGACCAAAGGCTGCACCCCCGGAACATAATCTTTCCATTTACTTTTTTCCATTGGAGATACGTACTTTTCAGGGTAATAACATCTACCCCCAGGCTCTCGTATAAAAGCCTCTACGAACTTGTCTTTTGGTCCTTTGACGCAAATTCCGTCTAACATTCTATGCTCACCTCTTTATAATGTTTAAACCAGTCCTCAGCATAATCACTGGTTGAGTACTCTTTGAACCAAGGTCCGCCCTCGGTGAAATGTATGTTTTTTACATTGTTATTGAACTCATACTCCCCTACCAACCAATTCCATTCTAAGGGTAGATCTCCTATCATACTATCGTCACTAAGCCATTTGAATTGATGTAGCTGGAGTCCTGATGCAGCGTTTACGTAATCCGGCGTAAGCGTAGTACACTTCTTACAGTTCAGTAGCATAAAGGAACTCCAATTCTTTTTGGGATATGAAGTTTGTGTCTGACCCAAAAATTTTATAGAATTTTTAGGTGTATAGTCGTGTTTACACACTTGTACAGCGTAACGATCATCTCGCAAACGCCAAAGCTCTGCGATATCTGCTGTCATCAGCATATCACAGTCCATAAACAATGCCCAACCTTGATAGTTCATTAAGTGAGGTACAATAAATCTACTGAACGAAAACTCAGTAGAGGAGATGTTATTTCTCTCACGAACGAAAGTATCCTTGAGGTTCTCAAGGTATACTGGCGTAATAGCTACTGGTTGAGTGCTATGTTTAAGAATGCTATGAGCAAGGACATTGAATGCAGCTTTCTCCTTGCTGTCATAGCCTATAAAAACATTTATCATAATGCCCCGTCAAGTACGTCCTTGAGGTTAGGGTGGAAATAGTTTGGTCCTTTCATTACCTTGCCATCTTCTCGATAGATAGGTTTACCGTCGGCTCCTAGCTTACTCATGTTGCTGCGATGTACTTCATGGTAGCATTCATCAAGGTCAATACCGAACGCATGACCGGCTCCATAAACTACATAAAGAATATCAGTAAGTGCGTCTGCAATCTCTACAATATCCATTCCTTCAATACCCACATTTAGTTCTTCAACTTCTTCTCGTATCAGTTCTAATCGTAACTTGGCTAGTTCTGGAGAGGGGAGAGTAGGCTCTGTAAGTACCTCTTGTCCAAAGGCGTTCATAAAGTCGCCTGCAAGTTCAAAGTTGGTACTTTCAAATAAATCATCAAATTCCATAGTTTTGCATCCCTGTAAAATTTCTTTTGGGTCGTAGGTCTCAATCACAGGATCTACGCCACTCATTACATCAGCAGCATCGTCCACTGCTGATTTAGTAAATATTTTGTCCCAGTTGCTTGCAAACTCTTCCCCGTCTACAGAGTAGGGTCGTGCCTTGCTTCCTTTGCCCGCCATTATACAAGCTCCGTGAGTGCATTAATGGCTGCACTAAGCTCATCAAGATTAGAAAAGACAAAGCTAACGTCAGATGCCCACGTATCTTCTTTGCCCGCTTCTTTCGCGTTAATTTTAAGTACGAAGCCATTGTCAGCGACAGTAACTTCAAATGTGTTTTCAATTTCTTCATATGTGTTAAATAAATTCATTTTAGTATGTCCGAGTAAATCTTCAATTTGTTTCGTTTAATTGGAATGCGGTTATCTAACTGCTCTTGTGTTAGCCAACCATACTCCACCATTAGATCTATCATGCAAAGTACATCACCTGCTTCCTTTGCCAAGTCGTCAACCTTCTCTGGCTCAAAACCAAAGCGAACAACCTTGCTGGCAGCTTGAGTAAGCTCGCCACACTCTTCCATAAGTATTACAAGTAGTTGTTGTTTCCAAGTAGGTTTATCATTGAGCCTCATCGAATCCCTCCGAAAGTATCTGTATCTGTCCAACGGCAACTAGAAGTAGTCCAGTGATTAAGAAATAACCTGTGGGGTCTACGAATGTCCATATAGATATGTTACCGATTCCTAGACCAAGTGTGATTGCTCCTGAGTTGCGGAGTAAGATGTTTTTTAGTCGTTGCATAAAATATCCCTTGTTTTTCAATTTATACGAGTATTATACGCAAGATAACCTGAAATGTCAAGAACTATTGTATGATAGCTGGTCTTTCGAGCCAGTTGTCATGCAATCTATACCACTCTTCGGCACGTTCTTTGGTAGCAAAGTATGGGCTGACCATTATCCCTTTGTCGTTCTCCCAATAATATTTTTTAAAGCCTTTTCCAACTACTTCTTTAAGCTCCATGAAATCTCTCCTTCCAGTCTTCAGCTTCTGCTTTTGAATTAAAGTAAGGACTTTGCATTAGCCCTAACCAGTTTCTCCAATACCACTGCCCTTCTCGATTTACAAGGCTCATGCTACCTCTTGAATAAATAGCTCCACGTTGTTAGTGTCTGCTCCATGCTCGTCTAGCCATTCGTCTTTTTGTTCATCTGTCATGTAAACCCATTCTGAAGGCATAGGTTTATAGCCTTTTGGTGTAGCAATCACTAGTTGTTTCAATTCAACCACCCTAAGTTTGTCGCGTTGCCTAGTATAATCATAAAGCAAGTAAATATATGAACGAGCCACCAAAAAGTTCTAATCCCAGCAACTACGTTCGCCTGTTTATCTGTCTCTCCTACCTTTTCGCCAAGAGACTTTGCCCATATACGCCACCACTTACTAAGCACGTTTCTCACCATACCAGTGTAAGTACGACTCTTGATGTTCTCGATCTTCAAAAATTACTGTTGACTCATACACATTTGTATGCTCCTGCAAATGCCACTGATGTTTTGGCACATGATCTTTTAACCATGATCGTGTGGCGCGATGGTAATCACTATGAATCTTCGTCTCATTACGAGCAGTTCCTAGCCACTTTCTTTTATAATCTACAATCTCTTGTGGTGTCATAATACCTCAAACTCCCAGGGAAATAGCTCTAACCATTCGCTATCTGGTAGTATGCCTTCAACACATACAAACTCCTCGATAACATCAGCTACTTCCGCTTCTGAATCAAACAATGGCACATAAACCTTTGCCCCTAGTTCTAAGTCTCTATAAAACTTCCAATACTTCTGCTGTATTAGCTCTAGGTTTACGCTCTTTAAGAAGTCTTCAGGTCTGTGCTTGAAGCACTCTACTTCGTCAGCAGGGGCTTTTGTCCAGAGTCCAAGTACCATTTTATCTCCGTTCTACAATCAGTGCATAGCTTCAGTTTCATGCTATACAGTAAAATTAAATGTGTGTTTCCGCAGTTGGGACATACTTTAGTTGTTTCTTTCTCGCTCACGCTTGCGTTTCTCCCACTGCTTTTGTTCGTATTTGGTTTGCTCCCAGAGACAGTATGCTCCTGAAGCCATAATTAGTAATAATCCTGTTCCCATAATATACTCCAATATCATTAGTTGTTCTCCCAAAATAGGTCAGTTAGTATATCTTCGTAAGCATAGGCTTCAACCTCCCACGGGGTATTTGCGTACTCTAGTCCTGTGCAGTCAGTAGTTTCATTACCCTGACGCCACACATGATCTACCAAGTTGATCTGCCCTCTGGCAAACTGTTTGGCGTGTACTATTTCGTGGGCTAATGTTCTTGCAAGCTCTACGGGTGTGTAGAGAGTTTCTTCACCGCATTCATATACATGATGGGTGGCAATGTCAATGACTGACTCTTCTTCATCGCCTAAGCAGAAACCTGCGTGGCTGTGGTCAGCATCAATAAATTTCTTGAAATTGACGTAAATATCATAATCGTCAGTGTAACTGCAGAACAGGGCGTTCACGCAGTCATCAATGTAATCTTTGTACTTCTGTGCAATGTTTTTGCCTGTGATAATTTTTATCATGCTATTCCTCCGATTTATATGTATATTATACGGAACTTTCAGCACAGTGTCAAGTGTTATTTGCGTTCTTTACGGAATTTTTCCTGGCGTTTACGCTCACGCATAATTGCAGATTGCTTTTTACGCTTACGCTTTTGACTAGGCTTCTCGAAATACTCCTTCTCGCGATAGTCAAATAGCTTATTGCTGTCTGTAATTTTGCGTTTGAATTTTCGTAATGCTTGATCTACATTACCATTTCTTACAAATATCGTCATTAATCTACGTTCTCCGTATACCACCAGAGAAAGATAGCTAATGCGACTATTGCTACTATATCATTTGTACTCATTTTTTGAATCTATATCCTCGTTTCCTTAAGTAGTTTACTTGGTTGCGAATTGCTTGCTCACTGCGATCAGGAAGTAGTTCCATGATGTCCTCGATATTCAGAGTAAAGTAATACTCAGAAAGGACTCCGCGCTCGTGCATTGACCAAGGTTTCTTCTTATATTTTTTCATAGACGAGTATTATATCGAATGGAAGGTACTTTGTCAAGATTTATTTTTCAGCATCCAAAAATAGTTGTTGACAGTCGAGTTGATATAATGTATAATCCCTGCTTAGAGACTAGAAAAATATTCGGAAAATGAAATATATTTCTTGACTGTGTGCTTAATCTTGCGTATAATAGTCATTCTAAAATGGAAATACCAATCCAAGAACGGAGAAATAGATGGTTATGGAAATTGCAATCTTCATCTTCTGTCTCATAGGATGTGGCATGACAAGTTACAACTTAGGTAGACAGGAAGGTATTGAGACAACGATCGAGCATTTAGTCGATCAGGGAATGCTAGAGGTAGAGAGTGAGCAAGAATAAGTTAGAGATTATTGAAACAACTTGTGAACTCGTCGCGGATACCTTGTACATAGTACGAGATGCGAATCGAATTTACATGAAAACAATGAACAAGAATGTTGCACAGATAGCATTCGATAAGTTAAAAACCGAATATCAGAGGACACAAAATGCCAGTTAAATTTAAAGAATCAGAACCTTTAATAAAAAATCGTAGACGAGTAGGCACAAAGCACTACTACATGCACACCACTCCTACAGAGGAGATTGTAAAAGCATTCGAGAACGACAACACTAAACCTAAACTTAAAAACAAGTATAAAAATGAGCTTGTTAAACGCGGAGTTTTAACATATTAAATGAAGGATAAAGTACGAATCTTTGTAGGTGCTTCCGCAAACGGAGAGGATGCCGTTGCAGAAATGGCTTATGAGTACTCGCTGAGAAAGAACTCAGACAGAGAAATAGAAATAGTATGGATGCGACAGTCTAATGACCCAGAGAATTTTTGGTATGGGTTTAATTGTAAATTATGGGGAACCCCTTTTTCAGGGTTTAGATGGGCAATACCAGAATACTGTGATTTTGAAGGCAGAGCCATTTACACAGATTCAGATATGTTAAACAACTGCGACATTGGTGAGTTGTTTGATTCACCTATGAACGGCAAGTGGATGCTAGCAAGAAAAAGCAAAAGGTTTGGTAGAGAGTATTGCGTTATGTTAATGGACTGTACTAAGTTCAGAAACATAAATAACAGTTGGAAACAGGACAAGCATGGACATGGTAGACTATATCAGTGGTTTACTAAGAATTGTGAGAAGTATGTAGGAGATTTAGATCCTGCGTGGAATAGTTTAGATGGTGATATAAAACCTTTTAAACAACTACACTTTACGAATATGCTAACACAGCCGTGGAAGCCTTCATGGTTTGATGGCGTTCATGAGCCTCATGCAGATAAAGAATTAGAGCAGTTGTTTTGGGATACAGTGCAGGACGCACGGAAGGAAGGTTACTCAATAGATGAATACGATCCCAGAACAAAACCAGGATACACCCCCGTAAAGTACAAAGTACTACGAGGATATTATTAGTCTAGCACACTTATAAGGGCTCGCATTGGTTCATGCGTTAAAAGAATCGTAAAAGAAACCAGATCCCTTCGGGGTTAACGGAGAAAAATACGATGAACTATACTATGACATATAGAGGTGTAAAATACGTTAAAACAGTACAACCTGTGAGTGGCGTAAAGAAAGCCTCTAAATAACATACCAGCGCACGGGCAACTGTGCGCTGTTTTAACCCGTCTACCGAAAGGAGACACAGAGCGTTCCGCAAGGGCGCATGGAGATATAAAATGACTACACAACAGTTATCAATGGCAGACCTGCCGAAATTTTTTCTAGGGTTTGACCGAATGCACGACCAGTTCCTTAATAATACTTTTGACAACGGCTACCCACGATACAACATCGTAAAGACCGGTGAAACAGGCTACTTAATTGAGCTTGCTATACCAGGTTGGGATAAGAAGGATTTAGAAATCAGCCTACATAAAAACGTATTACAGATTCAGGGCAAGCGTAAGCAACAGTCACCAAGCGATGAAGTATACCTTCATAAAGGCTTGAGTGGCAAGTGCTTTACACGAACCTTCAAAGTTGGAGAATATATTGAACTAGACAAAGCATACATGGAGCGCGGTCTCTTATGTATCAACCTAGTACAAAATACTCCAGAATCTGAACTACCAAAATACGTTAATATAGATTAACAAGGGTCAAAACTTATAGGAGAACTTGGAGTGAAAAACTTTCGAGAAGACGAGCGTGTGTGTTTATTTTGCAACCTTTTGGGTGCATTAGTAGCCATGACGCTTCCAATACCAGTGATTTATTTCGCCAGTTTACATTACGGAATTTAATAAGGAGATCCCATGAATAGAGAACAAGTTCAAAGCCAGTTAGCAATAGATGAAGGTATAGTTCACGCAGTATACCTAGACCATTTGGGGTATCCAACCTTCGGGATAGGACACCTCATCAAAGATGATGATCCAGAATATGGACTAGAGGTGGATACACCTGTATCCGAAGAGCGTGTAACAGAAGCCTTTCAAGCAGACTTAGATATTGCGATTAGCGAGTGTCAAGCTCTCTATGACCAATGGGACGGCTTTCCAGGGGAAGTTCAAGAGATACTAGTAAACATGATGTTTAATCTTGGTCGTACCCGCTTATCAAAATTCAAAAATATGAGAAAGGCAATCGACAACGAAGATTGGGCTACTGCAGCGGTCGAAGGACGTGATTCACGTTGGTATCGACAAGTAGGAAACAGAGCAGAGAGACTCATGGGGCGTTTAGAGAATGTCTAAAATCTTAATGGGCGTAATCGGTGCTATGGCAGTAACTGGTTACGCCTATTACTTTTTAAGTGTTGCACCACTTAAAGTGCAGAATCAAGAGCTGAGAGATATGAATACTGCACAGCAGTTGACAATCGAAACTCAGAAAGATACTATCGTATCTATACAGAATAATTTAAAAGTTGCACAGGAAAGTCTTACTACGCTGTCAACCCAAAACCAACAGTACGAAAGTCAGATGTCAGAGTACCTCGATATCTTTCGTAGACATAACTTAGCAAAGCTAGCCAGTGCAAAGCCTGGACTTATTACAAAGAAAGCGAATGCTAGAACACAGGAGGTTTTCGATGCGATTGAAGCCGATACTCAGCGCATTAGCAATCTTAACAATTAGTGGCTGTTCTCTTTTTCCTCAGGAAGCTAGGGAAATAGAGATCGTCACTAAACCAATCAAACTGGATATAATCCAGCCTACCCTACCACGACCTGTCGAATTGAAAGAGCCTCGATGGTATGTCGTATCAGACTCAAAGATAGCGGGCGAAGATCGTACCTATCTTGAAAAATTCCTAGAAGATATTAAAAAGCAACATGGTGGAGATGTAGTCTTTATTGCCATGAGTATTGCAGACTACGAACTGATGTCATACAACACACAAGAACTCAAGAGATATATAAATCAGTTAGGAGAAGTAGTCGTTTACTACAGAAACGTAACCATCAATGACGACCCTGCGGGTGCTATTGGTGTAGCAGTTGAAGAATAGTTCTTGACACTTTTCTTGAAGTTTAGTATAATAGTTGTCTAAATTTACGGAGAAAAGCATTGAATTTATTTTACCTTGACAAAGATCTCGACAAGTGTGCCGAGTATCATGTAGACAAGCATATCGTGAAGATGCCTCTTGAGGTAGCACAGTTGCTATGTACAGCCATATGGGTTGACAAGCATCTAGGCTTTATACCACGCGCTCTTGAGAAAGACGAGAGAGATCATCTAAACGCTTTGAAAAAAGAAATCAAGCATCTTCCACCAGAAGAGCGACCACTCACACCTTATCTGCCAATGATGTACAATCACCCTTGCACAATCTGGGTACGTTCATCACTAGATAATTTTGAGTGGACTCACTGTTATGGTAATGCTTTGAATGAAGAGTATCGTTATCGCTATGGTAAAGACCACAAGTCGATTGCACAAGTAGTAAATAAACTACCTGAGCCTGAGAATATGCCTCGCAAGGGGTTCACTACTTTCGGTCTAGCTATGCCTGACGAGTTAAAAGACTATGACAATCCAATCCAGTCGTATCGTGATTATTATCACCTCGACAAGGGTACGTTTGCAGAGTGGAAGTATCGAGAAAGACCACCCTGGTGGAGCGATGACTATGCAGACTACGAGAAACGGATTACTGCTAAGTGATAGATGTAGTCAAGTGGGCAGCATCTATAGTAATTATTATAGCAGTAATGCTCAGAGCCTCAGGAGATGAGTATCATATGTATGATCTCATCTTTAGTTTCACAGGCACGACTCTGTGGTTAGTAGTATCTTTCGCATGGAAAGATAAAGCACTAATACTTCTTAATGCAGTGATGGCTTTCACGCTATTAAGTGGTTTAGTTAAAGATTATATTTTATGAAAAACATTGCAGCTTCAGGAGAATTACCAGTGTGGGTAGCAGAAGATCACGAAGAACAAAGACCGTTAGAGCGGCAAGAAGGTGGATCGCACTACGATCTGCCTATACAACCATTAGAGTATATACACGCAAATGGTTTAGGATACATCGAAGGAAACATCATAAAGTATGCGACTCGACACAAAGCTAAGAACGGTGCCGAGGACATAAAGAAAATTATACATTATTGCGAATTATTATTGGAGTTAGAATATGGCACGAAAGATAGTAAAGAAGAAGGACTACGAAAACTTATCGACTCAAAACATCGAGAAAGTAATAGGACTTCTAAACCCCAGTTCTTCTCAGAAACCTATAACCAAAAAGGAAGCGTGTGATATTCTAAATATAGCCTACAATACTACTAGGCTAAATAAGATTATTGAGGAATACCATGAAAAGAAAGCATACACTGCACAACGCAAGAAAAAGCTACGGGGTCGACCCGCGTCTCAAGCTGAAATTGCGGAGGCTTGCGAAAGCTACCTGCAAGGCGGGACGATTTCAGAGATTTCTAAGTCCCTTTTCAGATCACCTTCCTTTGTTCGAGCATTACTCGAAAAGGTCGGCGTACCCCAGCGTCCTGCGAATAAAGAAGAAAAACTTGGGTCGCACTATTATCCGGATGCTCTCTTGTCAGATGACTATGCGGAAGGGGAGGTTGCGTGGTCGGCGTCGTATCATGGCGCGGTAGAAGTACACGCACGACTCACTCCAGAGTATATTGCAAGTAAGCCAGGTCTAGCAAACACTGACTATGAGAGTAAGTATGGGTGTCCTGTGTATGCAGTATATATTAAACAGAAGGTTGACAGCGATGATACTTTCTTTTCAAACGTAACAGCAGGCGGTTTCTCTGCATATGTTCCAGCATATGAACTTTGTAAGCTAGAACATTTGAAACAGTATGGAGTAAGGATTGACAGATTATGACAGAGCTAATATCAAGTAATTATTTAGAGGCTATGAAAGAAACCCACAAAAAATATAAATTCGGGGCAACAGCAAAAACACCGAAGATACAGGCATATATTTCAAATATTATTAAAAAAGACGGATACAAAGACCTACTAGATTACGGAGCAGGTCGTTGCTACCTAGAAACATCAATGCGTAAAGACGGAATAAAAGTAACTAGCTATGAGCCTGCTAATGAAAAATTAGTACACAATAATATACCCCATAATTTTGTAGTATGCATAGATGTTTTAGAACATATAGAGCCTGACTTACTAGATAACGTACTACAAGATTTACATAGAGTTACTCTAGAAAAAGGTTTATTCACTATATCCTTGAAGAAGGCAAAAAAAGTTTTACCTGACGGACGCAATGCACACCTAATTATAGAAAGCTCTGAGTGGTGGCTTCAAAAATTAAAAGCCTATTTTACCATACAGAACAAGACTATAGAAGAAGGACAGTTTTTAGATGTAGTGGTTAGACCAAAAAATTTACAGGATCAAAAAAATATTTCTTGACAGAAGTCCTTAAATTGCCGTATAATATCATTTCAAATTTAGGGGAATAACCAAATGTCGGAAAGATTCTACCTTCAACAACTTAAAGCTCTGGGTGATTGCCCAGGTAACAAAAACCCAAACAAGAGGAAAAGAAAAGTGGCTTGGGACGACGATAAAAAAGCACAAGCAGTATCAATGTACGAAGAAGCAGAACCAACTCCAGAGACCAGCATGGAGATTGTTAAAGATATTGCTGAAGAACTAGACGAATCACCAAATGGTGTTCGTATGATCTTAACCAAAGCTGGCGTTTATGTTAAGAAAACTCCTGCTGCTAAATCTAGTGGCGGTTCTAAAGGTGGCGGTGGTACACGAGTATCTAAAGCAGCAGCTGCAGAAGCTCTTATCGCGGCACTTGGTGATGCAGGTCAAGAAGTTGATGAGGAAATCATCGGCAAGCTGACTGGTAAAGCATCACAGTATTTCACCAAAGTTATCACAGCGATCAACGAAGGCTAAAATACTCGCCTCGCTAGTTTCGACTAGCGGGGCTTTCTTGCATCTAGCAAAAGCACCTAACAGTATGTAACCTCACAATAATTGTTGCTGAATTACTACAAAGGAGCTAAAGTGAAAAAGCAAGAACTAGCTAACCTCGTAACAGAGTACGGGGACGCAATCATTACATATCGTAGTGAGCAATCAAGAAAGCTAAAGTACAACGTATGTACTTTGGATTTTTCCACGCCTTATATACAGAAGAAAAAGAATAGAGCAAAAGAAACCACAGATACACTTTTATTTTTCTGTTGGGATACTGATTCTTATCGTTTATTACGCCCTGCCAACGTGTCGAGTGTAGTACCTTTATCGTCAATCTTAAAGAACGAGGGTAGAAGGTAGTGGAATTACATCAAGCACCTGAAGCATATTCTCGAGTAATACACTACGACGAAGTAAAAGAAGTACAGGTAAGACTTACCATCAATACTTTTCGAGATATTGAGTACATACACTTGCGTAAGTATTACTTAGACTTCAACGAGGAGTGGAAGCCTACTCCAGAAGGTGTAGCGATGCCTCTTGATCTAACAAATTCCAGAGAACTTTTCGCAGGTTTAGTAGAGATACTGTCTCTTGCAGAATCAAAACAATTAGTAGAGGAGACTTTCGGAGATCTAATCCGAGACTTATATAAGTAATGGCGACACAAGCACATTCAGTGGTACATTGGACAGGTTCAGAATGGAAGTTGTCAAACTTCTTCAGAGAGGTTAACTCTGCCCGAGCCATATTAGTGTGTGGAGGGCCTTCCTTGAAAAGTGTAGATACATCCCTGCTAAGAGGTCCCGGAAAGGTTGTGTTAGGTATGAACAACACATACCCTTTTGTAATCCCCGATATGTGGATGGGTATGGACGATCCAAAGTGTTATGACAGACGAGTTGTGTTTGAGGCTTTTCCGAAGTTTTTCCGGGGAGGTTATCAGGATAGAGGCTTTCAAGATGTATTCCCTATAAACATGAACAATGTTCATTTTATAAATGTTAAGAAAGGAAAGCGAGACGAGATATTTAGAAGAGCTGAGAAAGGGGCTAAGCATTTTATATGGCACAACCATGTAATGGCAGTAGCCATGAATCTCTTAATACATATGGGATTTAAAGACATAACCTTAGTAGGTTGCGACTTAGATAATACGAAATCCGACTACCATAACGATATAATATTAAACGATGTGGAAAAAAGCAGGAATACAAGATTGTATGGAGACATATACGCCTGGTTAAAGTGGTTGAATAAAGAGTGCCGAAATAGGGGTATCCATTTTTACTCTGCTAATCCCAACGCTTCTATAAATGACTTTATGACTTATAGATCTTTAGATGAACTAAACTCTGTTGTTGAGGAGGATCTTCCTGAGCCTGCTACTTGCTGGAATGCTTACACTCTTCAAAAGAAACTTTCAGGAAATAAAAGAAGTATAACAAAATAGTTCTTGACAGAGTTCCTGAAATCCCGTATAATAGTATTTCAATTTTAGGAGAACCAATATGCGAGATTTTTTAGACCAAGCCTGTATAGATTACTATGAAGGTCGTCCTCAACTTACTGACGACGAGTTTGATCTTCTTGCAGAAAAGCACCAGTATAACAAGGTTGGGTACCAGGTTACTGATGCAGTTCCGCACACCTATCGTATGTATTCCCTCAAGAAATGTTTTGATCTTGCGGATGCTCCTTTGGCGGTAGAAGAATGTATTGAAACTCCTAAACTTGACGGAGCAGCTGTTTCGCTGTTGTATGTTGCGGGTTTTCTCCAGTTGGCTCTTACCAGAGGCGATGGCATACAAGGTAGAGACATCACTGATAAGATGCGCTTACTAGTACCTGACCAAATCAGTATGACTGCAATGGTACAGATAACTGGTGAAGTAGTTGCTCCAGACTCTATTCCTAACGCTCGTAACTACGCTGCGGGGTCTCTCAACTTGAAAGACCACGACGAGTTCTTTGAGCGTTCTAAAGAGTTGTGGTTCGTAGCGTACGGTCAAGAGAAAGTTGTAAATCGAAACTTTGATGCAACTCTTGAAGGGTTGGAACGTATGGGTTTCAATACAGCACTTTCTTTTGATTGCACTGGATATCCCACAGATGGTATAGTATATCGTCTGCGAGATAACTTCAAGTTTGAAGAGCTGGGTCATACCTCTAATCACCCACGAGGTGCGTTTGCTCTCAAAGAGCAGAAGCAGGGTGTAGAAACAACTCTCTTAGATGTAGTGTGGCAGCTAGGCAAAAGTGGTGTAGTCAGTCCAGTTGGGGTTCTTGATCCCATTGAGATAGGCGGAGCGACAGTGTCTAGAGCCACATTGCACAACATTGAGTACATACGCGACCTAGATCTGGAGATCGGATGTAGAGTAGAAGTTATACGTTCTGGTGAGATTATACCTCGCATTGTCAGAAGGATAAATCCTTCGTGACCTGTGAAAAAATAATTCTTGACAGAAACCTTAAATTTGCGTATAATACTATTTCAATTTCAGAGGAGAGACCATGACATTCATCGAACCGCCCAAGAATTGCCCAAGCTGTGATTCGGTTCTTGAAGATGTCAATCATCTTCTGTATTGTAGAAACCCCAAATGCGGAGAGAAGTCTCTGAAACTTATCGAACACTTTGCCAAGACTTTAAAGATCAAGGGCTTAGGTCCTGCTACTATCAAGAAGCTCAACATTGTCTCCCTAGAGGAGCTTTATGAATTGTCTTTTGAAGATATAGCCGAAGCACTAGCTTCAGATCGTCTTTCTGTCAAGTTAGTAGATGAGTTACAGAGATCTCGCTCTGCACCCCTGAATGTGTTATTACCTGCATTCAGCATCCCGCTTATCGGCAAAAGTGCCGCGGAAAAGCTATCGAGAGTCTGCAAAGACATTGAAGAAATAGACTATGATTTGTGCCGTAAGGCTGGTCTTGGCGATAAAGCGAGTAGTAATCTTACCTCATGGATTGAGGACGAGTTTTATTATGTTAGCCTTCTACCTTTTAGTTTCAGGTTCGACAGCCCTAGAGCAGTCGTTGAGTCGAAAGGTACTGTATGTATTAGTGGTAAACTGAATAGTTTCAAAACTAAATCGGAAGCGAATGTTAAACTACAAGAACTCGGATATGTAACAAAGACTAGTCTAACAAAGGATGTTACAATACTGGTTAACGAAAGCGGAGTCGAGTCCGCTAAAACTAAGAAAGCCAGAGAATCTGGCGTAGAAATCATAACTAATTTATTAGATTTTATTGGAGAATAAAACATGGCACTTCCTAAGTGGACAGACGAGCGTACAGACGCTCTTACAAATTTCGTAGGTGATGAATCACCTGTGAGCCAAGCTACTGTTGCAGAAGCAGCAGAACAGCTTGAAACTTCAACCCGTTCAGTTTCTAGCAAACTTCGTAAAATGGGTTTTGATGTTGAACTTGCTTCAGCATCTGCAAGCCGTGCGTTCACAGACGCTCAAGAAGCTACTCTAGCTGCTTTTGTTTCTGATAACAGCGGTCAATACACTTATGCAGAGATTGCAGGCATCTTCGAAGATGGCGCATACTCTCCTAAGTCTATTCAAGGTAAAATCTTGTCTATGGAACTTACAGAGCACGTTAAGCCTGCTCCTAAAGTTGAAGCAGTTCGTACTTACAGCCCAGACGAAGAAGCTACTTTTGTACAGTTGGTAAACGACGGTGCTTTCGTAGAAGCTATCGCTGAAGCTCTAGGTCGCTCTGTAAACTCAGTACGTGGTAAAGCTCTTAGCTTGTTACGTTCTGGCGACATCAACGCTATTCCTAAGCAAGAAGTAACTAAAGGCGCTTCTAAAGAAGATCCTTTGGCTGACCTTTCAGTCGGCGACATGACTGTTGAAGCAATTGCTGAGTCAATTGGTAAAACTGCTCGTGGCGTTAAGACTATGCTAACTCGTCGTGGCTTAACCGCTTCTGACTATGATGGCGCAGCTAAGAAAGAAAAAGCATCCGCTTAATCTAACTTAGTACTATTACGGGCAGGCTCTTCGGGGTCTGCCCATATCTTTAAACTTGGGAGGGTTTATAATTGAATATCGCATCTGCGCTAATAAAGCAAGTGCTTGAGCTACAGGACTTTCAGACCTGGAGTGTAACGCACAGGCATTATCTGCCAAGTGAGTATCATAGTCTTTATAAGATTATTGATAAGCATTGCGAAGACTTTCATAAAATGCCCACAGTTGAAGATCTCAAGTATGAGATTCGTGATTCTGCTACTCGTGAAAAACTTTTTGCGATTGAAGCTGTCGAGGTCGATGCCGACCCTGAGATGCTTCTTCAGTATCTTAAAAACGAATATACTCAGAAAGAAATTCTGGACTCACTAGAAGATTATGTTGAACACTCTGTAGCATTCGAGGATGCTCAAGAGTCAGTAGACCACCTTCATCAGATTGTCTTAGACATTGAAGATAAGGTTGATCTTGAAGACCCGCAGGAAAGTATGCAACGTATTGAACTGTTTGAGCCAGAAGAAGATTTAGCCCGTTACATGAAGTTCGGACTCAATGATGAGTACGATCATGAAATCCAGTTCTCTCCTAGAGATTTGGTTATGGTCGGTGGACGACGTGGTGCAGGTAAATCTGTTATTTGTGCAAACATTGCCAACAATGTTTACGCTTCAGGTAAGTCGGCTATCTATTTCACTATTGAGATGGATAGTCGATCTATCCTTCAGAGATGTTGCTCAATTGCCACTAAAATTCCTTTTGCGCGTCTGCGTACTCAGAACTTAAATGTTACTGAGTGGGAACAAGTGGC
>Ga0315330_10000694_pt1 | contig 21668 bp, 22 predicted proteins | sample M140m34915metaG_FD_203453 | JGI IMG/M metagenome (GOLD analysis project Ga0315330, IMG submission 203453) | Ammonia-oxidizing marine archaeal communities from Monterey Bay, California, United States - M1 40m 34915 | ecosystem: Environmental > Aquatic > Marine > Intertidal zone | place: USA...
AGATACATTTTCCCACACGCACCCATTCGACCTGTGAGCATCAACAATGGCGAAGAAATGCGCGCCTGGTACGACTTTGAGCCGCACTCAGAGACAGCAGGCGCCGATGACATGCAAGTATCCAGCGATGCCATCAACACCATCATTGAATCACAACTCGATGCTGGCCTACCCAGCGAGCGCATCCTCCTTGCAGGGTTTTCTCAAGGCGGCGTTATCGCACTGTACGTGGGACTGAGGCATCCAATGCGGCTTGGGGGGCTGATCGGTCTGTCCACCTACCTCCATGATCCATCAACCACAGAAGAAGAACGCACCGACGCCAATCTTGCACTGCCCATATTCCTTGGACACGGTCATGGCGACCCGATGATCCCGATCATGCGGGCTGCGACCGCTCGGGAGAATTTAATTCGAATGGCCTATGACGTCGAGTGGCATGATTACCCGATGGGCCATCAAGTCTGTCTCGAAGAAATTCAGGCGATTTCTGACTTTATTCGACGCATCCTCTAATGCTGCTGATTGCTTCTAAACCCGCTTGGGTCGATTGTGTTCGCAGCGACTTCGATGCCTTCCTTGCCGATCACGCAGCCAATGAACGCAAAGCTTCCTCCATGGCGCTCTCAATGGTGACGCATTACCCCGACCGACAGGCATTGACCCAGGCAATGATTGATCTCGCGCTCGAGGAACTCAATCACTTTAGGCAGGTCTATCGAATCATCGAGTCCCGCCAAGGCCGGTTGCAGGCGGACGAGAAGGACCCCTACGTCAACCTCTTGAGAAAGCATCTCCGAAAGCCCAGCGACGATTATTTTTTGGACCGGCTCCTTTGCGCTGCTGTGATTGAGGCTCGGGGCACCGAGCGCTTTGATCGCCTCAGCACAGCACTTGAGGATAAAAAGCTTGCCGCGTTCTACAAAACCCTCGCACGCAGCGAGGCTCAGCATCATCAGTTATTCATCGATCTCGCCCAAACTTATTTTGAGGCGGAGGAAGTGGATGAGCGATTGAAGTTTTGGCTAGAACAAGAGGCACTGATTATCGCTGAGCTCCCTATCAGCGCTCGGTTGCACTGAGCTTAGCGTTGAAAAAGGCCACTCCCCCTTCCACGATTTCCAAGTATCTCGGGGTCTATGCTGAACCCACCCCGGTCACAGAGGACCTGGACCGTTGCTATGACCATGTACTCGTCATCCCGGCTTTTGCAGAACACCCTGCAGGCCTGCAACGGGTTTGGCAGAAAATTCAAGCCAACTTTCTGGTTATTCTAGTCATCAACGCTCCGAGACAGCATGACAAAACGCTGGCGCTGCTCGCTTTTTTCAAACGTCAGTATAAAGCGGTGAGGACGGGCCAACATTGGTTCGTCTGTGAGCACTCTGGTCAACCCGACCTATTGATCCTAGATCACTGCACACCAGGGCGTTACTTGCCTGCGAAACAGGGCGTCGGACTGGCAAGAAAGATTGGAGCCGATCTGGCCCTAAGATTCATCCAATCAGGTCAAATCAAACAGCCTCGCATCTATTGCAGCGATGCAGACGCGAGACTGCCAAAAGCCTATTTTTCTCTACCCGTTTCATCAACACCTGCCTTAAACGGAGCCGGATGGATCTACAACTATCGGCACCGACTCCCACAGATACCCACCCCTCGCAAAGCCATGTTGCTTTACGAACTGACCCTACGACATTACGAGGCAGGGCTGATTTGGGCAGGATCAAGCTATGGCCACGCAAGCCTTGGTTCGCTCATGGTGATCGATGCCCACGCCTATGCTCAAGTCAGAGGCATCCCGAAGCGACCCACCGGGGAAGATTTTTACCTGCTGAACAAACTCGCGAAAGTTGGACCATTGACGACGGTTCGTAACTTAACCATCGAGCTGTCCTCAAGACGTTCAAACCGCGTTCCCGTGGGCACAGGCACCGGGGTTCAAAGCTTATTAAATTGTGATCCGAGCCGAGATTCAATTTTTTATAGTCCAGACATCTTCTACGGTTTACGCGAGGTCCTGGCTGCAATGTGCCAGTGCGCATCACTCGCTGAGCTCCAGGCGAAGGATATCCCGCTTCTGGTTGATTTTTTACAGCTCAGCGGAAGACTCGATGCCATCAAAAACATTGAGCGAAATAGTTCAAGCCCCGACCACTTTCGACGAGGGTTGAACCACTGGTTTGATGGGTTCCAACAGCTCAAATATCTTCATTTTTTAAGAGACCAACACGCCAAGAATGTGACTCTGCGCCGCGTACTCAAGGCCCCTTGGCTCATCGATGATGTGATCTCACCAAGAAGACGTGAGACCTTGCTGGCGTTGCTATAGCAGCGCATCGTTCAGGGATTTCGGGCAATAAAAGGGTCGCTTCGGCTGCTGGCAAAAAGCAGTTTGTGCTATTATCTGCGCCGGAATGCGAGGCATTATGTATAAAATATTCATCGATGGACAAAATGGCACGACGGGTTTGCAGATTCAGCAGCGTTTAACCCTGCACGATGGGGTCTCGCTGATCGAACTTTCCGACCATGAGCGGAAAAATGAGGATGCTAAACGAGCCGCACTCGCGGATTCCGACCTTGCCATCCTTTGCCTTCCCGACGAAGCGGCCCGGGAGACCGTCGGACTGAGCACAGCAACACGGATTATCGATGCCAGCACTGCGCATCGAACCCACCCAGAATGGATCTATGGGCTGCCCGAGATGACCCGGGATCAGCGCCAACGCATCCAAGATGCCCAGTTCGTCAGTAATCCGGGTTGCTATCCCACGGGTTTTATCTTGCTCCTAAAGCCTTTAATCGAATTTGGACTACTCAACCCTGATGTGCCCGTCTTCGCCAGCGCACTTTCGGGCTATTCCGGCGGCGGAAAATCGATGATCCAAACCTATCAAAACGGCGATCAAACCGCGGTGCGCCCCTATGGACTCAGCCTTAATCATAAGCATGTACCAGAAATGCGACGTTACAGCGGGCTTAATCAAGATCCCATTTTCCTGCCCCATGTCGGTGACTTTTATCAAGGAATGCTCGTTGAGATTGGACTCAATGCCCAGCACTTTACTCAAAAACTTGACCCGAACCGCATCAGTAGCTGCTGGGATTCCTATTTTAAGGGAGAGGCTAATATCCAAGTCTTGGACGCCAATCCCGTCCAGAAACTCTCCGATAACTTTCTTGAGCCCGAAGGTTGCAACGGTTCTAATCGCGTGGAGCTCTTCGTATTCGGTCACAGCGAGCAGGTGGTTTTGATTGCCCGCCTTGACAACCTTGGCAAGGGCGCTGCCGGCGCCGCGGTCCAAAATATGAACCTTATGTTGGGGCTTCCCGAGGCGTCGGGCCTGTAATGCTCTGCTTCTAACCCATCCTAGATACTAAAACTATGTCAAATATCGAATTAGACTATCAGCGCTACCTTGTCGCAAACCTTTCGCTGGACCTCACCCGGGGTAAACCCTGTCCGGATCAACTTGCGCTCAGCCGCGGGCTTGAAGACATGATTCAAGGTGACTATCAGTCTCGAGACGGCATCGAAACCAGAAACTATGGCGGCCTGTTGGGAATACCCGAGGCTCGCGAGTTGGGCGCGAGACTCCTCGACTTAGACCCAGCCCAGGTTTTGGCGGGCGGCAATAGCAGTTTAGCGCTCATGTATCAATTTCTAGCCTTTCGCAAAACACAATGGGCCCATTCAGAGACCGCCCCAAAATTCATTTGTCTGGTTCCTGGTTACGATCGTCACTTCTCAGTCTGTGAGCATCTAGGAATCGCCATGATTAACGTGGCGCTCACCCCGGAAGGCCCGGATCTCTCGATGGTTGAAGCCCTGGTTGAAAAAGATCCCTCGATACGAGGGGTCTGGTGCGTTCCTAAACACAGCAATCCAACGGGGCATGTCTATACGCCAGAAACAGTCCAGAGGCTGGCTAAACTGCCCCTCCTGACCCAAAGCGACTTCGTTCTGATGTGGGACAACGCGTACGCTGTGCATGATTTGGATGAAGATGTCCCCCCACTTGAGAGCTTGATGGCCCATGCGGAGGCCGCTGGAACTGCAGACCACGTCGCTATTTTTGGCTCGACGTCTAAAATTACTCTGGCAGGTGCAGGGTTGGGTTTTTGTGGCCTGAGTCCCTCGGTCCTAGAGGCTTTTCAACGCTATCTTGAGCCGCAAATGATTGGCTTTGACAAGGTGAATCAACTTCGGCATGCCCGCTTTTTAGACGATGAACATAAACTCAAAGCCCTCATGGACGCCCACCGGAGAATTCTTCGACCTAAATTTGATCTCGTCGATGAAAAACTGAAGCCCCTCAGCGTCCAGTCATTGGCCGCTTGGAGTCAGCCTCTGGGCGGGTACTTTGTGTCCCTTGATCTCAAGGCTGCAAGCGCTCGTCAGGTGGTGCATCTAGCGGGTGCGGCGGGGGTGAAGTTAACTCCAGCCGGAGCGACATTTCCCTACGGGGATGACCCGGAAGACAAGAATATCCGAATCGCGCCAAGCTTTCCTGATATGATGGACCTCGGCCAAGCTTTGGACGTGCTCGTTTGCTGCGTTCACAAAGCAAGCCAAGACGCCGCAAGTCAATCTCATTAACCCTAGAGATCCATAACAACATGCGATTAGAGCACACGGTGGCAATCCTGCAACCGACCAAAGACACACTGCTATGAGCCTTCTAAAATCCCTTTTCGGCACTAAACCCTCTCAACCTCAACCTCCCGCCGAAAATGCGAAGAAACCGGTTGGGGGCGGCCCAAAAAAGAAGACCAAGAGGCGCCAACCCAAACCGGCGCCCGAGGATTTTGCGCCCCTTGGAGAGGATTTCAAAACCCTGGAATTGCCTGAAAAGCTCAACCTAGCAATCCGCAAACTCAACTTCAGTGCCTGCACTCCGATCCAAAAAGAAGTACTGCCCCATAGCCTTGATGGCGAAGATATCATTGCGCAGGCCCAAACTGGCACCGGAAAGACCGCCGCTTTTCTGATTTCGATAATCACCTACCACCTCGAAAACCCAGAGATTGAACCTCGTCCACCGGGGACACCCTTCGCGCTGATCATCGCCCCGACCCGGGAGCTTGTGATGCAAATCGCTTCCGATGCAACGCTGCTCACAGAATTTTCAGACATTCGAGTGATGGCAGTGGTCGGAGGGATTGATTACGAGAAACAAAAGACGCAACTTGAAAAGCCGGTAGAGGTTATTGTTGCAACCCCGGGCCGTCTTTTAGACTTTTGTCGCTCTGGCGTGATCCAACTCAAGCAGGTCGAAATGTTAGTCATCGACGAAGCAGACCGCATGCTCAACATGGGCTTCATCCCCGACGTCAAAGCAATTGTTCAAAGAACCCCCAAAAAAGATAAACGTCAAACCCAGCTCTACAGCGCCACTTTCAGCGACGACATCAAACGCTTGGCTCAGTCTTGGACCCTCGACCCCGTTCGGGTAGAAATTGCACCCCAGCAGGTCGCTGTTAGCAGTGTGGAGCAGATGATCTATTTCACGAGCGAGAATGAAAAGTTTACGGTGCTCTGCAATCTGATCAGCCAGCAAACACAAAGCAAGGTTATTATCTTCGTTAACCGGCGCGATGAAACCCGGCGTCTCGAAGAAAAGCTATACAGACAAGGCTTCAAAACAGGATTGCTCACAGGCGAAGTTGCTCAGCGCAAGCGAATCAAAACCCTCGATGATTTTAAGTCAGGCGCAATTCAAGTCCTCGTCGCGACCGACGTTGCTGGTCGCGGGATTCATGTGGATAACATCAGTCATGTGGTCAACTACAACCTACCTGAGGACCCCGAGGACTATGTCCACCGAATTGGTAGAACCGGGCGAGCAGGAGCACTGGGTATCTCCATTAGTTTAGTCTGTGAAAGTGACGCTTTTATGATGCCCAGCATTGAAGAGCTTCTAGGAGAATCACTCAACTTTACCTACCCTCCGGATGAACTACTTGCGCGGCTGCCAGCGCCAACCCGTGCTCGAAGAGACCAAGACTTGATCAAAAAAGATCCTAAGAAACCGCCTCGAAGAAGACGTTAATCATGTCTGCCGACTCGCCCGTTCCCATACCCAATCTATTGAGCCAAGCCGATATCGAGCAACTCGAAGAAATCGAACACGAGCACCAGCACAACAGCAGCGCTGTTCGGCATACCCGGTCACTCTCGGCGGCAACCGGTCTAAAGACCTTGGGCATTCATAAAGTCCGGCTCACGCAAGGACACTACTCCACGGAATTTCATACCCACCATGAAGACGAAGAATTTATCTATATTCTCTCAGGACGAGCCACCGCACGAATCGGAGAGCTCACCCGAGAAGTCGGTGTCGGAGACTTTATGGGCTTTGCGCAGCAGAGCCTTCCGCACAGTCTCTTTAATCCCCACAGCGAAGACCTGATTTATCTCGTCGGAGGAACCCGTTGCGCCATAGACATTTGTGACTATCCTGACCTTGATCTAAGGCAATTTAGGGTTCACGGCGAAAGAACGGCGGTATCTAGCCGTCACCTCAAACCCGCTAACCCAAAAGGTAGGCCCCTATGATGATTGATCCCAATTCACTGGCCCCTAAAATCAACTGTTTGGGCACTGAACTGCAGCCCTGTAGCTTAGATCCGCTCACGGGTTTTTTGAGAGACGGATGCTGTAACACATGTAAAGAAGATGTCGGATCGCATACCGTTTGTGTCGAAATCAGCGATGCGTTTCTTCTTTTCTCGCGTGCGAGGGGTAACGATCTGACAACACCTCATCCGGAATGGTCGTTCAAAGGCCTCAGGGCAGGAGATCAATGGTGCTTATGTGCTGCCCGTTGGTTAGAGGCGCACGAAGCAGGTATTGCCCCAAGAGTTATGCTCGCCAGCACACACGAGGCTGCACTAGAGATCATTCCAATTGAACTGCTCAAGCAATATGCAGTGGTGATTAACTGATGACGAACCGTCTTCTCCATAAGCGCGTTCTTGTTACCCAAAGTACAGATTACATGGGTCCCGCCATCAGTGAACTCTTCAAGAAAGAAGGGGCATCGGTCACCGAGGTACCGGGGATCGTGCCTTTTGGGTCCGAATTCGAGGACTATACCGCCGAGCTCTCGGAATTTGATGTCATCATTGCTAATCTTGCTCACGACCCCTGCAATGCTCGGGTTGCCGATATACAAAACACAGACTGGCAGGACCTTTTCGACACCATGGTTCATCCCCTCATGGCATTGGTTCGACACTTTGCGCCTAAAATGGCAGTCCAAGGGCATGGGAAGATTATAGCGGTCACCAGCGCCGCGCCCCTGAAAGGTTTACCAGGCTCTTCAGCCTATTGCGCGGCCCGGGGCGCCCAGAATGCCTTTATCAAAGCGGCGGGTTTAGAATTCGCGCCACAAAATCTACAAATCAATGCTATTGCTCAAAACTATGTGAGCAACCCCGTCTACTACCCAAAAGACCTTATTGAAACCGATCGATTTCAAAAGCATTTGGCCCGTAATGTTCCGATTGGTCGAGTCGCTAAAGCCGAGGAACAGGCTGAGTTTGCCCTCTTCCTAGCCTCTGATCACAGCGATTTTTTTGTCGGGCAAATTTTTCCATTTTCCGGGGGCTGGGCGGTTAACGCCTAAGAAAACCGTGGAGTGGGTGCTCAAGGAGATCAAAGTCTGGCATCTGGAAATTAAGGATCCAGCCCTCCCAGAACGAGCGCCAACCACCTATCAGCTTGAGGCGCTAACAAGCCCTGACCCTGCCTTTTGCCGATATCTTTATGCGACGGTGGGTGCGCCATGGATATGGTATGAGAAACTGGGTTGGACCCTTGAGGAATGGGGCAACCACGTCCGGAGACCCGATACGCACTTCTGGGTCGCGTTTCAGGGCGGCTCTCCAATTGGCTACTTCGAAATCAAGGATGAGGGATTCGGGTCTGCCGAAATCTGTTTATTTGGCCTGATGCCATCTTGGATTGGCAAAGGCTTCGGGGCTCACTTTCTCGCTGACGCAATCCGTTGTGCCACAGAATTATCCGGTGGACGCGTCTGGCTGCATACCTGCTCCCTGGATCATCCCAATGCCTTATCCAACTATCAAAAGCAGGGTTTCTCTGTCTTCAGCGAAGAGACCTTCACGGCCCGGGTTCCAGCAGGCCCCCTCGAGCCCTATCCCGGCGCTTAAAAAAAAGGCGCCCTTAAAGAGCGCCTAAAAGAGTCTCATGCAAGACCCAGGGGAAAGAAAGAAGGCAGAAGGCACCATCCCTGGCGCCCCCCGCCAAACTCAACTTAATTCGTGAATTCCGGATAAGCTTCGATGCCGATCTCAGAGATATCAGAGCCAGCAAGCTCTTCTTCCTCAGAAATTCTCAGACCCATCACTGCCTTGATCACCATCCACGCCAAACCGCCAACCACAAAGGTCCATAGGAAGATCGCAACAATGCCGGTAAGCTGGGCCGTCAGGGATGCATCTGGATTGGTCAGGCACACCGCGAGCAAACCCCAAATTCCGCAACTGCCATGAACTGAAATCGCGCCGACTGGATCGTCGATTTTCAAACGGTCTAATAAGACGATCGAACCTACGACGAGAATACCCCCGGCCAGACCAATCAAAGCTGCTTCTCCGGGAATTGGCGTCAAGGGCTCTGCTGTAATCGACACCAAACCTGCCAGAGCGCCGTTCAAAGCCATCGTCAAATCTGCTTTTCCAAAAAATATCCGCGCTGTAATGAGCGCCCCGATCAGACCCGCTGCAGCGGCGGTGTTTGTGTTAACAAAGATCAAGGCCACCGCGTTGGCTTCTTCGATATTACTGACGACCAACTCTGATCCACCATTGAAACCAAACCAGCCAAACCAAAGGATGAACATGCCCAGGGTCGCTAAAGGCATATTCGCCCCTGGCAGCGGATGCACTTGACCTTGAGGTCCGTACTTGCCCTTGCGAGCGCCAAGCAATAACACGCCGGCTAAAGCAGCCGCAGCACCGCACATGTGCACCACACCGGATCCCGCAAAATCTAAAAACCCAAGTTCGTCGAGCGCCCCGCCACCCCATTTCCAGAAACCTTGAACAGGATAAATAAACCCTGTCATCACGACGGCAAAGAATAGGAAAGCGAACAATTTCATGCGCTCAGCGACTGCACCGGAAATAATTGACATCGCGGTTGCAACAAACACCACCTGAAAAAAGAAATCCGATGCCCCTGAGTAGTAGATGTCTCCTTCGGAGGCCAAAACATCGTTCACCGAATTGTCGCCGCCACCGAGATAAGTCCCGATGCCTGGGATCCAACCTGACCCATCACTGTACATAATGCTGTAACCCACAATGAGATACATCAGCGACGCGATCGCGAACAAGGCCACATTTTTGGTCAGGATCTCACTGGTGTTTTTCGCCCTCACCATCCCAGCCTCGAGCATGGCAAACCCCGGGGCCATAAACATGACCAGCGCTCCCATGACTAAAAAATAAAGCGTATCGACTGAATAACTCAGTTGAATCAATGACTCTTCCACAATTCCTTCCTCCTCAGATAACGCCTTAGCGTCCGTGCTTGCTGAACTCTGCACCCGGGCTCAAGCGTTGCTTAAGCGATGCATTCCCTAGACTCGTTATGTCCTGGATGCTTTAGAGCAAAGATGATGCCAAAATCGTGAATCACGACTAAACGCTGGCTAAACAGGGGTTACCAGCAAACGCTGACTTGTGTTGACCGCTTTTGATTTATTTGAGGGCACCCAGGGTGCACGAAGGTGGGGCAAGCGCCCTTTAATGGGGCGTGCATCTACAAAGGCATGTGAACTTAAAATGGCGCGTCTTCTTGCCCCAGCGGCTTACTCGATGATTCTCCAGCCGTGCAAGGAATTCCATTGAGAATGGAGAAGCTCCAGTCAACTCAACTGGCTGGGTAAATACAGCACAAGGCTTGTGAAGTGATAAATTAGAATCAATCCGACTAACTGGAGCAGGATAAAGGGAACAACCCCGCGATAGATGGTTTGAACCGTAATCGTGTCATCCACGACCCCTTTTAGGTAAAAAATGGCAAAACCAACCGGGGGCGTCAGAAAAGCGGTCTGAAGACACACTGCAAACAAAATCGTGAACCACACCAAATCAAAGCCTAGATCAAGGACGACAGGCGCGACCAGGGGCAAAACAATCAGCGTTATTTCAATCCAATCGAGCACAAAACCCAGCAAAAAAACCACCAACAAAATAGTAATCAAGATACCGTCAGGACCAAAAGGCAGACCGAGGAGACCTTTGGCAATTAAAGCGTCACCCCCAAGTCCTCTCAGTACCAGTGAGAAGGCAGTCGCTCCCAAAAAAATGGCAAAGATATAACTGGTCGTCCTCGTTGTTTCTAAGCAGGCGGATTTGATGACGCCAACATTCAGCTGTCCGTAGATTGCCGTCAGCAGCAAAGCGCCCGCAGCACCCACGCCCGCGGCTTCAGTGGGGGTCGCCAAGCCCATAAAAATTGAACCCAGAACGGCAAAAATTAGCAGCAAGGGTGGAAGCATCGCTTTGAGCACATCAATCCAGAGTCCGGCCGTCATTTCAGGGGCCTCTTTATCGCTTGGCGCCCGTTCAGGTTTCATCAACGCCACACCGATGATGTAGATTGTGTACAGCGCTGCCAGTAACAATCCAGGAAACAGCGCGCCCAAAAATAATGCTCCAACGGACAGGGCCAATCGATCAGCCATCATCACCAACATGATGCTCGGAGGCACTAAAATACCGAGGGTTCCAACCGCTGCAATGGTCCCCGATGCCAATTCGGGCTGATATTTTTGAGCTAACATTGGCGGCATTGCCAAGAGCCCGAGTAAAACCACAGAGGCTCCTATAATTCCCGTGGACGCCGAAAGCAGCACACCAATGAACACCACTGATAGCGCCATCCCTCCAGGCAGCACGCCCAAGACTTTCGATAAATTGGTCAGTAATCGCTCAGCAAGGCCAGATTTTTCGAGCATAATTCCCATGAAAATGAACATCGGCAGCGCCACTAAAACCCAATTGTTCATCACATCCCATATCCGGTCTGCGACCAGCGCCGAGTAATCCCAGCTCACTGCGATGTCCCAGCCCATCTCGACTTCGGCGATGATTCCCAGTGCTGTAAACAGAACAGAAAGTCCGCCCAATACCCAAGCGACGGGAAATCCGCTAAAAATCAGGACAATAAAGCTCAGAAACATCAGCAGGCTAAGCCAATCACCATCGGTCATTGTTCTACACCTCGGTCTTGGTGGCTGAAGCACCAAACAAGAAAGCCAGCACTCGGGACAACCGGCTAAGGGTCGCGAGCAACAACAATAAAAATCCGAGGGGTAACATCATCTTGATCACCCAGCGCAAGGGCAAACCGCCGGGAGACTGTGAAACTTCTGCTGTCTGAAAGGCATAGAAGACAAAAGGTCCTGATGCAAACAGCACCAGCAGTATGAACGGCAACAACAGCAGCAACAGACCATAACATTCGATCCATGCAAGCGTTTCATCGGACCATCTCGATCGCAGGACGTCTACCCTAACGTGACTGTCCTCCGTGACGGCATAGGACAACCCGAGCAAAAATCCGGTTGCATAGAGGTGCCACTGCAACTCCTCGAGCTGAATAAAACCTTCAGAGAAAAAGTAGCGACAAACCACATTCACCATGATCACCACAATCAGAGCTAGCCAAATGATCCCAAGGCCACCTCCAAGCCCTCGAATTAAGGCGTCAATCCGCCTCGAGAAAGCTGTATCGGGCAAAGGAGACTCGATCACTCAGGCGTCTCCTCAAAATCTCGAGGTAGGTAAGCGAGGGTTTTCCACTTCTGGTATTGTGCCTTGAACCGCTTTTGCGATTCCCATATTTCGGCAAACTCAGGATCCTTAGATGCTTCCGCCTTCAGCACTGCCTGAGTGACTTCTTCCAGGGATTTAAGGATGTCTCGATCAAACTTAATGGGCGTCACGCCTTTGGCCGCAAAGCTTTCTATCACGGCGCCCTGCAGGGCTTCACCCCGGGCGAGATTGCGAATCACACCTGCCGTGCAAGCCATTTCAATCAAGGCCTGATCGCCGCTTTCTAATGATTGCCAGAGCGTGCGGTTGACGACGAGATGCGCAGCGGTAAAGGTTTGGTGCCACCCAGGGAAATAGTTATATTTGGCGACCTGATCAAACCCGAGTTTTGCGTCCACGACAGGCAATGAATATTCGGTCGCATCGATCGCTCCTTTCTCTAGGGCAGGGTAAATTTCGCCCCCCGGAATCAGTGTCACAGAAGCACCGAGAGATTGAAGGACTCGACCGCCGAGGCCCGCGAATCGTATTTTTAACCCATCGAACTGTTCCAGTCGGGTGATAGGAAATCGGAACCACCCCGCCGTTTCGGGACCAATAATCCCACAGAGAATAGGATGCACATTGTGCGGTGCATAAAGCTTCTCCGCCAAAGATTTTCCGCCGGCTTCAAAATACCAAGCCGTGAACTCCCATGGCTCAAGACCAAACGGCACCGCCGCGATCAAAGGGGTCGCAGGGATGCGACCTTGATCGTACCCGAGCCAGGTATAGCCTGCCTCGAGTTTTCCTGCTTTTACGCTTTCGGTAATGCTAAAGGCTGGAACCAATAAACCTGGCTCGTAGATCTCAAGATTCACTCGACCTTGACTTGACCGCTTTAATTGCTCGGAAACGAACACAATATTGTCGCCCAAAGCAGGGAGGTGCGTGCCAAATGCCACCGGCGTACGCCAATTGATTTGCGGCCGAGACTGACCTTCAACCGACGGGTTCACGGCCTCGTTCGAGCGAAGACTCAAGGCGCCCACAACCCCCACCGTAAAAGCCATCAAAACAGCAACCAATGCGGTTCGATTTGTCCAAGGATTTTTTATCACCAACACTCCTAGATCCAGTCACTCCTATTCTATACTACAGCGTTTGCTAAGCCTTGCCTCCTATGACACCGGACGAATTTAAACACGCACTGGCCAATGAGGGTGCGCCATTTCAGACTTCTGTTGCTGGTGCGCGGGTGGCCTTTCGTCGGTGGCCAAAAGTCGGAGCTCAAGGTGTTCTGCTCATCCACGGTCATGCAGCCCACGCACATTGGTGGGACCATTTAGCGCCTGCACTGAACACAGTATTCGACGTCTCCGCCATTGATCTATCTGGGAGCGGCGATAGTGATCACCGCGACTTTTACTCGAGTTCGCTCTTTGCAACAGAAATGATGCAAGTCAGTCTCGAAGCTGGATACGCAGCACCTATTGTTATTGCACATAGTTTTGGCGGGACATTGGCGAGAATGGCTTGTTATTTGAATCCCGGATGGGCGCAGAAACTCATTCTTATCGATTCAGTGATTTCCAGTGCCCCGTCCAGTTCAAAGAAACCAATCCTAAGCAAACCACCCAATGATAAAAGATCAGCAGACTCCGACCGCACATTAAGAAAACTTCAGCGACGCTATAAAAGTCTCGAAGCGGCGCTCCGGCGTTTTCGTGTTCGGCCCAGGCAATCGATCGAGCACGGGCACATTGAGCGCCACGTCGCTCGACATTCCATCAAGCGCATTGGCGACGACTATCAGTTCAAATTCGACCGGGACCTCCTTAAAAAATTTTTAGCCACCCCAGGCTTGCCCCGCGGCTCTGAGATGATCCAAGGCATCGAGGCCAATATTTGTTTTATCTATGGCCAGCGCAGCCAATTTTTTACCTCCGAGACCTTGATGGGTCGCCAGAACCTCGAGACGATCACAGATTTGATTGCGCCAGACAGAATCATTGCAATCGAAGATGCCGCGCATCACGTTTTTTTGGATCAACCTAATGCCACGATTGAGGCACTATTGAGTTTAGCGTCGCGATAGCAATCAATAACCCTGCAAGCAAAAAAAACAGTCCCGCTCTCAATCATTACTTTTAAGTGCCTAGAGTAAAGGACCTAGCTCATCCGAGTGATTGGCGTCCTTGACCCAACAGTTCAAACGGTGCACTCCAAACGACGTCCTTCAAACGATGGCCTTCAAACGGTCCACTTCAAAATTAGAAGAGCGGACGGCCGGATGACCTGACTCAATCTCCAATCCTTGAGCTTATTGAATCTGGATTCAGCCCTACCAGACTACCGTAAACCGGTTCTCATTGACTGAGGAAGGCCAGAGGCGTGAGAGCCCACGCCGATCAAACCGAGGTACGGAAACAAAACAGTGTCCAGCATTTCTTCAACAGACTCGATGTCTTGAAATGATGATTGAGTCTTGACCGGTGCTTTTGAGCGAAATTTTGATTCCAGATGATCTGTTTAGCTGACACTCGCGCTCAAACGTTACTCCTTGCCCCGAGTGCCAACCAAGCCCAGCCAAAACAATGCTTCAAAGACCAGACCCAAAACCAAGAAGGCAGCGCCACCCGCAGGGATACCAATAAGATAGCAACCCGTCGCAGCAACAAAACAAAACACCAGGATCAAAATTCGCTTAAGTTTTTTCATGGTTGACCTTCTTCTGACCCATGAGTGGTTCAAAGCCCGGTTAAACGAGGCTTAGCACTGACCTGATCATCGGATCAGCGCCTACAAGCAGCCAAAAACTAGTCGTTCGTGGGGCGTACTCCGTTATCGACTGTAATTCTCTGCATTTTTCGATGCGCAGGCCAATAATCGTTGACGGGCTTATGTTGGGTAATCCGATTATCCCAAAAAGCAACGGAATGAGGTTCCCATGAAAACCGGCAGGTGTGTTCTGGTAACACAATGTGTTCATACAAAAATGCGAGCAACTCCTGGCTCTCTCTTGCTGCCAATCCTTTGATCCGTTGTGTGAACAACGCGTTCACATAAAGGCCTTTAACACCGGACTCGGGGTGTTTCACAACGACAGGGTGCTCAACAGGAGGGTTATCAGCCACCATCTGCGAAAGCCGCTCCTCCCCGCCCGGCTCTGCCAAGGACTCCTTAAAACCAAAACGAAAATCATGGATCGCAGTGAGTTCACTTAAAAAAGATTGCATCGGACTGGACAAGCTTTCATAAGCAGCGGATAAACTGGCGAACAACGTGTCGCCACCCCGCTCAGGGATCTTAATACCATGCAAAATAGATCCCAGGGGCGGGCAAGCCCTGAAGGTCATATCCGTGTGCCAGGCCTCGATTTTTGAAGGGTTCTCACGGTCATTGTCCAAGACTGTCAACGCCGGGAAACCGCTGACATGGGGGTAGGCCTCGTGTAGCTGCGGCTTGCCAAAAGCAGTTGCGAGCGCCAAATGGTGCGCAGGCATCATGGGCTGTTCTCTAAAGAAAAGTACTTGATAATCAAGCAGCGCCTGACGCAGCGACCTTAAGTCAGCTGAAGTCAGTGACTGGGTTAAATCAATATTTGAGACCACCCCCCCAATCGCACCTGAGACGCTTTTGACCTCCATGCAACCCCTTCCCTTTGTTATGGATCATGTTTAAAGACAAGTCTTAGGACCCCTCAATGAGTTCTAGGCCTAAAACTTTCATGCAACTCTTTTAGTGTTTCTGCTGGGTCCAACAGGCTAATGCCAGGGGCGACTTTTCTTTAGAGTGCTCGATATTGGGGGCTTTAGATCTCAAATGGGCACCATTGTGCTTCAATTGAGCCAACTTATTATTCGCCGCCCCCTCCGCCGCTATCAACCCCACCGGCAAACCAAAGCACCGAGCTCCGCTGCAACAGTTCCCGTGACCTTTTGGTGACCACAAATCTTACAAACCCGATAAGCCTCAGCCAATGTTTGATTAAAGCCTTTGTTCGCCGAAAAACCAAATAATAGCGAACCACACGCCTCACAGCGCTGGCAAAAAGCAACGACCAGAAGAATCATTGCGAGTAACGCAATACAGATGCCCAAAAGAGGTAAAAAACCGTCGAGCCTGCCTTACGAATTCCTTGATGCAGACTGGATTGGCCAACGCCACGCGCCTGGAAACTTCAACGGCAGCGCTAAAAATCCTTTTTTAAGTCAGTTAGCCCGTCTCACAAGATTGAGCGTTAGATTATTCCGGCACGCCTTCGAGGATCGCCATCAAACGCGCCGTTTTTGATTCGAGCTCGACCACCAGTTCTTTCGCTTTGTGTGTCGATAAAGCGACTACCCGATCCGGGCCCAACTTTTTGAGCCCCGCCGCAATCTCAGCAACCTCTGCTTTCGCTTGTCCAATTTGACTCATCTGTTTCACCCTGTATATTGCCGAAGGCGCGAATGATAACGCACTTATCACCTGCATTCATCTCGAGACCGCCACCATAGCGCTTAACGCACAGTATTTAGAGCATCAAACATGACCAACGCCATCCTCCAAGTTGAGCATCGCGGCGCTCACATCGCGCTCCATTACGAGGCGTCGGGCGACGCAAAACTGTACATCAATGGTCTGCTGAGAGCTCAGGCCAATGGCCGGGATGATCTGATTCTTGAAAGCGTGGTTCAAACCGACTACGAATGGCACGAACAGGTTGCAGGCCATTGTGTTCTGGCCTCCACCGGGATCAATCTCGCACTTTATATGTCAACACTGTTGATCGCGTCGAAGGATTTTCCGCGGGGAGCAGTCGAGTGACCCCGATTATTGATGAAATCCGCGCACATCGCATTGAAGCCTTTGAGTCAAAAGACAACAACGCGCCGGTCTGTTTTTTAGCAACCAACGATGTCCAGGGCCAACCTCAAGTGCGCACGCTCGTGCTCCGAGAGATTAACGACACCGATCTTACCCTGTTTATCAATGCAAGCAGCCCAAAATGGGAACAGCTGCAAAGTAACCCGCAATGCCAAGTCTTACTTTGGTACGCCACTTTGAACATTCAATACCGCATCACGGGCAAAGCTGAGCTCTTACCCACGAGCGCGATCACAGATAATTGGCACAAGCGACCTCATCGAGCAAAAGTGCTGGATTATTTTTATGACACGGTAGCCCCACAGAGCTCGACGATGGCATCCCGGGATGCCCTGCTAGAACGCTTTGGCGAGATCAATCGGAAACTCTCCCCCGAGGAACTGCAACCCAGCCCGGCCGCACTCGGAATCCGTATTCTACTCGAGCAAATCGAGCGACTTGATTTAACCGAAGATGGATTGCCGCACCTGCGCCAACGGTTTGATTTCAGTGATGGAGGATGGTCTGAAACCACTTTGGTTCCCTAACCCATCATTTCCGAAAAATTTTCTTTGACAGCTCAACGCTTTCCACCTACATTTGGCGATGAACATTGATGCGCAGACGTTCTGACCAGGGGGAACCTCCAGCGCTCCTTTAAATACCCTGACCGCAAAGGAGGTGATCCCATCAATAGTCAGTCTATCAAGGGAGCCTCCGAGTTAAATTAACTCGGAGTCCGCTCCCATACGTTAAGACAGAGCCCCAAAGTGCCTTGGCATTTTGGGGCTTTTTTATTGTTAACGAATTAAAACCTCGTCACGAGTATCTGGAACTAAAAATAGGTTCTGGAACCAGAGCGGGTTTCCTTAAACCACGACCTCAGTGCCGCGGCTCTAAGCCTAATATTTAGCATGATTCTGATGGCTTTTTGGTTCAGACAACCCGATCTGAGACCTGCTTGCAGCACACGAATGGAAAATAATCCTCGAGGACACATCTCTGGCTCACCTTGGTCTTCGAGGACTCTCCGGTGGGTAGGGTCGAAAAACTGAACTCGGCCGTTCGGGAGCAGTTCGGCGATCGGTTTTTGAAATCAAGCACACCGTTCACAAGCAAAAGAGCACTCGTCACGCTAGGGGGACATCTAGTTCTGGATTGTGCTCGTCTCTTTGTCACGTATTCGCTTGATACCGGTGAGGTGCTTAAAACAGGTGCTGACCGCTGTCTGCAAAAAGTCTTCAACGTACGGCGCATCAAGTTGCTCGGTTCGGACTGCCGCGTAGAGCTGACACCACAGACCTTTCGATGAGAGCTTTTTAGCTGACAACAACTCACTCGCCAAATACTCGGTGAGGGCCCAGTTTGGCAGACAAGCAACGCCTCTTCCGCTTGCCACCAGTTGCACCATCATCGGTGTCAATTCAGCCGTCCGAATCGCTTGAGGCTCAACTTCAGCGGGATCTAAAAACTGGGTAAAAATGTCCAACCGATCACGCGTCACGGGATAAGTAATCAAGGTTTGATCGCTGAGTTCTTCTGGTTCAATAAAGGACTTTTGACTCAAAGCATGACGATTAGAGACCGCAAGCATCGCCTCGTAATGAAACAGAGGTTCATAGTGAACACCAGGCAAATCCACTGGGTCTGACGTGATCACAAGATCCAAATCTCCCCGGGCAAGCGCAGGTAAAGGCGCGAAACTAAATCCGCCCATGAGATCTAACTCGACTTCAGGCCAGTTTGCTCGGTAGGTTTCAATACAGGGGATCAACCACTGAAAACAGGAGTGACACTCAATGCAAAGATGAAGACGGCCCGCTTCGCCATCAGAAAGCCTGGCGATATCTCTCTCCGCAGTCTTAAATTCTGGAACGACTTCATCAGCTAGCGCCAGCAAACGTCGCCCGGCACTAGTAAATCTTGGGGGTTTGGTTTTACGGACAAACAGCGTGCAATTTAACCGATCCTCGAGATCTTTAAGTTGATGGGACAAAGCCGACTGGGTTAAAAACAGCCGCTCGGCGGCTTCAACCAAACTACCGGTCTCGCGCAGTGCCAACAATGTTTTGAGATGCCTTAGTTCTAGCATAAGCTCTAAATTGAATAAATTTCATGTACATAATACCTATTCAGTATTTTAGTTCAAACAGCACTCAGGCCGACTCGATCCCCCTCACCTGGGCCGGCCTGGAGAGTCGCTTTTCCAGTTCGAAATTTATACTATAGCTCCCGCTTTTTGAGGTCTTAAGCAGCAGGCAGGATAAAGCTCGATCACTCACTGCCTCTGCCCGTCTCCAAACAAGAGGATTTGAGTCAAAAGAAAGCCGCTTAACGCGTCAATGATGTGTTTGAGTTGATGCAGAACACAGATAAACGCGCTGGAAAGACTCAGGCAGGATGGTACAAAACATGAAGATCTGCTTGCTGGGTTATCGCAGTAACCCCTACAGTGGCGGCCAGGGTGTCTATCTGCGCCACCTCAGTCGCGCATTGGTCCGAGAAGGCCATCGCGTCGACGTCATTTCAGGCCCTCCCTATCCCCAGCTCGACCCCAGCGTCCGACTGATTAAAATCGAGAGCTTAGACCTCTACGGCGAGGCCAATCAAGCCAGGGCTTTCAGACGCGGCTATCTGGGTTCACTCACCGACCTCATCGAATACTTCGATACCTTATTCGGTGGATTTCCCGAACCCTACACCTTTGGTCGTCGACTCGTCCGATATTTTAAAGACCATCAACCCAATTACGACATTATTCATGACAACCAAAGCCTGAGTTATGGGGTTTTAACCCTTCAAAAACTAGGTTATCCCGTCATCACAACCATCCATCATCCAATTACTAGGGATCTAGAAATCGCGCTGTCTGCCGAAGGACACTGGGGGATGCGTTTATTGATTAAGCGCTGGCACTCATTTCTTAAAATGCAAAAGAAAGTCATTCGTGAACTTGAACATCTCGTGACAGTGTCCGAAGCTGCCCGCCAAGACATTGCGGCCGCATTTGAGATCTCGGCCCAAAGCCTGAAAGTAGTGCATAACGGGATCGATCTAGATCGGTTCAAACCTTTAGCCGGTATCCCGCGAGAACCCAATCGATTGATGACCACCGCCAGCGCGGATGCGCCGCTCAAAGGCGTTAATTATTTGTTAAAGGCTTTAGCGCTGGTCGCTAAAGAAATCCCGACGATCAAGCTATGTCTTTTGGGCCGGTTAAAGCCCGGGGGGGAGACCGAACAGTTAATCGATGCGCTTGCTCTTCGGGACTTCATCGAATTTCACGCCGATGTCTCTGATCAAGAAATGGTCTCCTTGTACGCCCGAGCGAGCATCGCGGTGGTACCCTCGATCTATGAAGGTTTTGGTTTTCCTGCAGGGGAAGCCATGGCCTGCGGTGTGCCCGTGATTTCAACCACGGGTGGCGCATTACCAGAGGTCATTGGCGGAGCGGGAGATTTGGTGCCGCCGGCAGATGCTGGGGCGCTCGCAAAGGCTATCCTGGCGCTCCTCGCTGATCCTGTCAAAATGGTACGCCAAGGTGCGCTAGGACGATCCAGAATCGAAGAAAAGTTCCAGTGGCAAACTGCGGCTAAACAGTTTGTCCAACACTACCAACACGTTGTTGAGCTCAACCATGTCGCTTGAAACCATCGATCAACAGTATTTGTGTCTTCAGCCTCAGGACCTATTGCTCGATTTGGGCTGCGGTGAGGGACGGCACACTATTAGCCTCGGCCTAGGCGAGTCAATTACAGCGGTTGGACTTGACTTGTCTGCAAGAGATTTGCGAACCGCAAGTTTACGACTGGCCGATTTTGCGTTTGCAGATGCTGATGATCACCTGCCCGTTTGTTTTACCCAAGGTACAGGCGATCGACTGCCTTTCCGTGACAACACCTTTAGTAAAGTCGTCTGTTCCGAGGTTCTTGAGCACATCCCGGACTACGTCGCGTTTTTGAGAGAAATCAAGCGCGTGATCCGGCCCGGCGGGGTTTTAGCTGTCAGTGTTCCAGCTGCCTTCCCCGAATTGGTCTGCTGGAAGTTATCCGACGCCTATCATGAGGTTGAAGGGGGGCATGTTCGGATATTTTCAGCCTCAGAACTCAATCAGGCCATCGAAGGCTTGAATTTCAAGCGCTACAAAACCCACCGAGCACACGCCTTGCATGTACCTTATTGGTGGCTCAAATGTCTGCTTTGGCGTTCAGACCCACAGCACCCCATCGTCCAACTCTATCATCGCTTTCTAGTTTGGGATCTCATGCAAAAACCTTGGATTTCACGTGGGTTAGAGCGTCTGCTCAACCCCATTTTAGGAAAATCTATCGTCATGTATTACACCGTTACGGATCCAGACCCGAAACCAACCGAGCCCTCCCAATGAATCAGGTCTACACCGGAAAGGGGCAGTTTCCAACGGATTATTTAGATAGGACCGCTGACTTTATCCTAAACACACAGGCAGAAGACGGAAGTATTCCATGGTTCAAAGGGGGCATGATTGATCCTTGGGATCATATCGAGGCGGCCATGGGACTTGCAGTGTGCGGCCACATTGATGCCGCTCGGAACGCCTATGATTGGTTGAGACGCCATCAAAATCCTGATGGGGGTTGGTATGCTTCCTACCATTTTGATGCTTCGAAAAACGACTTAAGAACCGAGACGAATTTTGTCGCCTATGCAGCAACCGGAATTTGGCACCTGTACCTGATCACTGAGGATCGAGCGATGCTCGAGCAGTACTGGCCTATGATCTCAAGGGCGATGAACTTAATCCTCAGTCTGCGCGGCGACCATGGCGAAATTTTTTGGTCGATCGACCCGGAAAAAGGCATTCAACGTGATGCCTTGGTGACCGGTTGCAGCTCCATCTACCATAGCCTAGGAAGCGCAATCAAAATCAGCGATGCACTGGGCCATCCCTCGGGCGCACTGCAGCTGACCCGAGATGATCTTGGGATTGCGCTTAGAGAACACCCAGAAGCATTTGATCGCACCTGGGAAAGTAAAGCACG